>JAAUYG010228270.1_pt1 | contig 10449 bp, 9 predicted proteins | sample 7278091 | NCBI WGS metagenome assembly JAAUYG01 (sample SAMN14350201, study PRJNA611818) | marine sediment metagenome | isolation source: surface marine sediment (0.6m) | place: French Polynesia: Moorea | collected 2018-08
AAAATACCAACATGCATGTTACATACAACCGCGAGGCCCAAATTTTCGTCCGTTTTGCTCTTCGACGAGCCGTTTTTGAGTTATGGCCAAATTATTGGAAACGTGCACCAAATGACCCCAAATGACCTTGACATGTTCAAGGTAAAAAATACCAACATGCATGTTACATACAACCGCGAGGCCCAAATTTTCGTCCGTTTTGCTCTTCGACGAGCCGTTTTTGAGTTATGGCCCAATTATTGGAAACGTGCACCAAATGACCCCAAATGACCGTGACAGGTTCGAGGTCAAAAATACCAACATGCATATTACATACAACCCTGAGGCACAAATTTTCGTCCTTTTCTCTGTAAAATAAGCCGCTTTTGAGTTAGGTTCCAATTTTCTGAAAAGTGCACCAAATAACCCCAATGACCTTGACATGTTCCAGGTCAAAAATACCAACATACATGCTACATACACCCCTGAGGCCCAAATTTTTGTCCGTTGCTCTCTATGATGAGCCGTTTTTGAGCTACGGGCCAATTTCGGAAAAGTGCACCGAATGACCCCAAATGTCCTTGACATGTGCAAGGTCAAAAATACCAATATGCATGTTACATACACCGCCGAGGCACAAATTTTCTTTTTTTCGAAATTCCAAAATCATCTGGGCGTATTGACTAGAGCAACCCACACGTGAAGTCAGAACCAAATACGCGCAATAGTCTAAAAAATATTCAACTTGACGGACGGGCGGACGCCGGACGCCGAAGCAAGCCCACACCGTACCATGATCTCAGCTAGTAGCATACTAGCTGAGCTAAAAATTTAAAGTGCCATATTTTTTGGCAATTTTTGGCAAAAAAGTAATAGCCTATATTAGCCCCTGATTATGATACTTTGTATGAAGCTTGGTTGAATTCTGATGAAAACTGTTGAAGGCGTAGTGTTTCGAAAATCGTAGCATCGGAAATTTTGCAAAGTGCACCAAATGTCCTCAAACCAAACTCAAGCATTCAGTCATTAAAGGTACCCTATACAAGTGCACTGTGATACCCTGAGTCCCAAATTTGCGTCTGTTTCGCTCTACGACTAGCGGTTTTCCAGATATTCCCCATTTTAGGTTTTCCCATTGAATCCCATATTAAAATTTCAAAGTGCCACAAATTTTTAAAACTTGGGCCGACTGCCAAGAAGACGTAATAGCCTGTATTCCACCATGGCAACCAATGTCCTCATAAAGTTTGGCTGTCATCAGATGAACACTGTAGAAGGAGTAGCGTTTTAAAAATTCCAGCCCCATGTGGTCCTATGTTGAGAAAAAATCTCAAAGTGCCATAGAATTTTTAATTTTTGGCAGATCGCCAAAAAGTAATAGCCTATATCAGCCCCTAATCAGGATACTTTGTATGAAGTTTGGTTGAAATCTGATGAAAACTGTTGAAGGAGTCGCAAATAACAGAATCTAAAATTTTGCAAAGTGCACCGAATAACCCCAAACCAAACTTAAGGATTCGGACATCAAGAGTACCCTACATATCTGCACTGTAGCACCCCGGGTCCCAAATTTTCGTCTGTTTCGCTTTACGATGAGCCGTTTTCGATATATTCCACGTTTAGGTTTTCCCATCGACTCGAATGTTAAAATTCCAAAGTGTCATAAAATTTTTAAAACTAAAAGTAATAGCCTGTATTCCACCACGGTAGGCAATGTCCTCATAAAGTTTGGCTGACATCGGATGAAAACTGTAGGAGTAGCGTTTTGAAATTTCCAGCCCCTATTGTCCAGTGTTAACAAAAATTTCAAAGTACGTGCCATAAAATTTTACATTTTGGCAGGTCGGCAAAAATGTAATAGCCTATTCCCACTATAAGCCACTATATTCCCCCATCATCATGAGTATCATATTTATCATAAAGTTTGGCGAAATCGGACCGAAACTGTGGGAGACGTAGCGTTTTGAAATTTTTGCTCCAATAGGGTCCTATGTCAACGAAAAAAAAAAAAATAATAAAAAAATTAAAAAAAAAAAATCGTAAAAATGTGACGATCAAAATTAAAAAAAAAAACAAAAAACAAACAAACAAACAAAAAAAAAAGACAACAACAAAAAACAAAACCACAACATAAAAAAAGGTCTGGAGATATGGCGGATAGGTAGCTTTCTACAAAATTTGGTCTGGATTCATGCAGCGGTTTCTGAGAAGTGCCGTATGGATGGACGACATACGCCTGCGCCACGACAGTAGCTCTGCTGACAAAGTCAAGCAGAGATAATAATTATTATTGGTTCGGGTAGTTTTGTGGATATAGCTACCTTTCCACAAAACCTTAATTTGAGACCCGGGATTTGAGACGGTTTCCGAAAGCGCCCTTTACAGACGGACGACGACGACAGACGCACGCATGATGTACACATTAATTTTAGCTCAAATGGATGTGGTAAATGTCCATGCAATAACGTACCGTAGTGCACCACAGAACAAGACTAGAACGTGGACAGTTGGACCTGGGTGGGCTTGGGCATGTTTCGAACTTTTCAATAGAACATCTCGGGCAGTAAATATATGAGTGCCATCCCTGGTTTATCAGGTGTCATCACCAAGTGGGTCATTTAGCAAAGATATGTGTATCAAGAGTGACTTAATTCTATCAACGGTAGACTAACGGTTGCCAATGTGTTGGGGTGAGGGTGGAAAGTTCATGAGGTTGCAAGGTATAACGTTATGATATCAATTGTCACTGCCCGTCGGACGTTGGCATGTACGCTCCGGCAGCCCCCAGTTAGGACACAGATCTAGAGCCAGCGACGTGCTACTGTTGCACGATTGTCACCTCACACGGTCATATCACGTTGCCGTCTGTTGTAACCAGCAATGGGTGCTGTTATTCTGCTCCTGGCCTTTATGGCCACCCTGACAGCCCTGACACTGTGGTTCTGGCAGAATTCTACCACACGGCAACTCATCGACAAGATTCCCGGTCCACCAGCATGGCCCATTATCGGTAACGCTATCAAACTTCGGCCAGCAGGCTCAGGTAAGGTCGCACTCACAAATAGTGATGATGGCCTTTGCATGTGTCGTGGAAGGACCGTTTCTGTATTGAAGCCACAAGTGTAGCGGTTTCAAATAACCCCACTCTCCACCGATCTTACTATTTGCTTTCCAACAAAATACTCCGTGACGCTATTTGCTTTCCAACAAAATACTCCGTGACGCCTTCTTCTTCTTCTTCTTCTTCTTCTTCTTCTTCTTCTTCTTCTTCTTCTTCTTCTTCTTCTTCTTCTAAGAAGAAGAATTCTTCTTCTTCTTCTTCTTCTTCTTCTTTTGGAGTGCTGCTATTACGATGGGGTACATTTGTCTACTTACATGTACTTTGCCAGCTAGTGATAATTGCTGGTTGTTAATATGATTACCTGTGTGTGTTTTTGGTTTTTTGATACCTTACGTGTGTAGTACATGTATGTGTTCAAGGCCATGCCAGCATGAAAGTAATTGAAATAAATCTTATCATCTTCCAGATTTCTACGCGTTAATCGTGAGAATTTGCAAGCAGTTCGGAGCCGAGAGTGGTGTTATTCGGATCTGGCTAGGGCCCCATCCTATGCTAGCAGTCACCAAGGCAGACACAGTAGAGGTGAGTTAGATTTACCCAAACACAGCGGGTCATCTGCTCATGCAAATGTTTCGTCCCTGCAATAGGGGGTATTTCGCGCCACAAAATCGCAACATGGTTAGTCGGTTTCATTCGGACGCCAAACTACCATTGGACATGTGGCTCCCTTTAGCCAACATTGTTACTTCACGAAGCCTCGTTGAGGGGCCTACTTCGTTTTCGCACTTTTTCTCTTCTTCTGGTATCTTTGGGAAATTTTACGCCACTGAATCAATATCATTATATTGAAGTGGTTTTAAATAATCCCTGTACATGTTGTAGTGGAGGAATATATGTAGGTACTAACAGGTTTTGGGATCACCTTAAACATTACCTGATAAAAGTGAAGGATAGGTATTATGTGTACGGACTAGAGAGTATATTAAGGCAATGGTGTGTCTGTAAGAATTTAACTACATGTAGTCCTTAAAATTACCATGGAAATACAAACAACAGAATATACAAAAGTACGAATGAGATAAATCTAAAAGAACAACAACAAAAAAAGTAATAAATATAAAGCAAAATGTTGCGAGATCATTTTGTAAGCATACCAGCCACTTGTATTTGACATTATTGCTTTATCATGTGCGTTTGTGTACTAGTAGTATCTCAAAAGCCGTTTAAGCAGTCACGTCTCTCTGCACAGCGGTGACAACAGATGATCCGAAAAAGTGCCACAGTGATCAAGAGATACAAGAATGTTTTCAGGGGCCAACATGATACAAATGCAACATCTAAATTGTACAGGATATAGATATGGTTACAGTTACATCATAATATAATTTATTTTTGTATGGGAAGTCCAACTGAACCATTGAATTTAACTTTGAGTGTTCTTGAAGGGTCAAATTTGAGTACACCCATATTTCAAGCTTATCTCAGAGCTCAGAAAGGAGTAAATTAAATCACGTGTTACCCTTCAACGCGTCGCTATTAGGAAATCATATTTGAGGATTCCAGCTGTACTGTTGGATTAACCTTAGTAAGTTTGAAAGGTCAAATTCAAGGTCGCTTATATTTCGAATGGACTTCCAGCAAATATTACTATTGAACTCATGTATAGAGGCCACTGCCACACTTCTAAATTTGACCTGGATTGACATTGACAGGTCAAATGGACTTCCAGCGGATATAACTATTGAACACATGTATACCAGAGTCCTGCCACACTTCTGAATTTGACCTTGATTGACACTGGCATGTCAAAACGAGGTCATACATTTGAAATCAACATATCTCAGGATGCAGTTGTATTCTCAATGAGCATTAATAGGAAGTCATATGCAACGTTGAGCATTATATTTTACATTGAATGACGTTTAAGGGTTAAACCAAGAAGGAATTGCATTATTTTGACTGCAAGTCGGTCTTCATAAAACACAGAAACCTTTATGTACAAGCAACATTATAATTCCATTGGGGATATTGTTTTCCTTTGGCACCTCTAGCGTTCTTTAGTGTTTCAGTAGATATTATTTTTTTACAGGTATTGCTGCAGACTACAAAGCACATGAGCAAATCACGTGTCTATGCAGCTTTGTATCCATGGCTAGGCACAGGACTTCTGACCAGGTAATCATGGTGTAATGGTAACAATGGTAATGCCAGCTTATTGAAATTAGCACTTTTCTATAATACATATTACGTTATACATCATATGGTGTGGGTGTTCCGACATTTTGAATCTATAGTGTGCATAGAACTGACACTACATGTGATCTTGCTATTTTGAGTTTAGCAAGGACCGCAAAATTTTTCACAGTATCCAAAATATAGCAGAAGATAAAAATCTGTGTTTCAGCTGGGGGGAGAAATGGAAAACCCGCCGTCGTCTGCTCACTCCGACTTTCCATTTCAAAATCCTCACGGACTTCATGGACGTCTTCAACGAGCAATGCAACATCATGGTACAGAAACTCGAGGCCAAAGTGGACCAAGGGCGTTTTGACATGTTCCCTTACATCACACTCTGCGCTCTGGACATAATATGTGGTATATATGTATTTAGTACAATAACTTTTGACCTCCATGGAAGTACAGCGCAGCACTAGTAATATCTGGTATTCCTTAATGACGCCTGTCAAAGACGACTGCACATATATATCACACTTTGTCACATAGGTGTATATATATAGGCTTATATACATATATTGTGCAAAGTTGCGGCAGCTCGTATGTGTAACGGGCCTTTTCTTTTGTAATGATGCAGGGAGATTAGTTTTAATACCAAGAGTTAGTAATTAGTTCTTTCTTATTGGCCACACACAATACGGCTACAGCGATGTTTCCGTCCTGAACACAACGGCGAAGAAGATTTAAAAAGATTCTGCATGCATACTTCTATCTACACAACTTTCAGGTTCACTTCTCGGATTTTTGAATCATAAAAACTGTCGATGTAGCACGCTTAACATCTCACCAAGAAACTTGCATTCCATGTGCGTTTAGCAGTAGAAATGGAATGTCTAAGGGTATGTACTAATATCACTGTCAGTTGTATCAAACACGTTCCTGTTTTCACGTCATATCGCTATCTGACCCCACCCCTTTAACCAGAAACCGCTATGGGACAGACTGTGAACGCACAGGAGAAACAAGAGTCAGAATACGTCAAAGCTGTGTACAAGTAAGTTAATCCAGGCACTATACATACGGACTACGGTCTGATCTATATTCGTTATTGTTTAATAAAACGTAGTCAACGTTGACGATGCTTTTAAAGTTAACTTTTGCTGATCCCCGCCCCTAGGATTGGGGAGGTGATCCAGCACCGTATGAAATCGCCTTGGCTACACCCCTCTGTTATCTTTGACAACACACCCTCCGGCAAAGAGCACAACCATTGCGTCCAAGTCTTGCAAGGGTTCACCAGAAAGGTAAGAGCTGCAGTAGCTACTGCCAGAATGCCAGTATGGTTGAATACAAGTCGCAACATGAATAGTCGGTTAACTGTTTCATTCAGACGCCACTAACTTGGGTCATGTGTCTCCCTTCATTGCCAATGACATTGTTAATTCATGACGCTTCGGCCCAGCATCAGCCTTACTTCTTTTTCGCCGCTGGTATCTTCTTTCTGGTATCTTCGTGAAATTTTCCCGACAGGATTTTCGAGATGTCGTCTATACATACACACACGCACAGACACATATATACACATAAGCGCACATAGTGGAAAAAAACCCTTCCTACTGTACAAAGCCGTGGCTGGCTTTAATAAGGCAAACGCTCAGTTAACGGAGGGAGTCCAGCGTGTCTGTGTTTATTACCTTCAGATAATCCAGGAGCGTAACTCGGAGCTGGAGAGGAGTCTCCAGAGCAGTAGTGGCAAGGTGACCATGGAGGATATCAATTCAGGGAAACCTTTCCTCATCGGCAAACAGAAGCGTCTGGCATTCCTCGATATGCTACTGGTCACCGCTAAAAGCGGAGCCGACCTGTCATTGGACGGCATACAGGAGGAGGTCGACACCTTCATGTTCGAGGTCAGTTTACTGGACTTTTTTATTTACCTTCTGTTATCTTTATGTTTTTAGGGGGTGGTGAGGCGGTGTTGGGATAGGAAACATAATGGGAATGAGCCATGAAATATATCAAATAAAAATTTGTGACCAGGGGATAGTGTATGTTTTTTTCTGATTGTACATGTGGCTCTTCATCCAAACTCTACACCAAAGGACGAGGTTTGCATTAAACGTGGGCCAAGTGGCTGATTACAAAGACGCAAATTAACCAGACATGTTGCAATGTCTTGTCATCATATAGTCGTCGTCGTCGTTGTTGCCGGTCAGGACCACCATCAAGACATGATCATTATCATGACATGATCATGATCATGACATAATCATGATCATGACCATGATCATAACCATGATGATGATCACTGTTTCTATGGTAATTCCAGGGACATGATACCACTGCGGCTGCCGGGAACTGGGCTGTGTACCTGATAGGATCTCACCCGGAAGTCCAGAAACGGCTTCATGATGAATTGGATGCTGTGCTGGGTAAGCTAAAGGTTCTGGAACGTTCTTATCCAGAACAGGCGTACCGCGAGTTGTATAAAGTACTTCCTTGACTAAATGCACATTTCCGAAGGGCTTTCAAAACATTTCAGAGTTTCTTTGTATTGTTTCAAAGAATACACTTCGCTACTATCAAAATTACTTGCAACTGCTTATACTACCACTACGATACATGGCCTTCTGTTCACAATAGTTTATACATATAGTGAAATAATCGTGTACTTATCAAGCAGAACTTCACTTAGTACATGCATTACTGGCCAGGTCTGTATTTCCGAAAGCCAAACCCAATGGTGTTATGACACTACCTCAATCGCCCGTTCCAGGCCGCGATGATCGTCCCATCACCACAGACGACCTGAAGGATCTCCAGTACCTAGATCGCTGTATTAAGGAGGCTCTCCGTCTGTTCCCGTCTGTGCCTATGTTTGCCAGGGTAATCGAGGAGGAATGTCAAATAGGTACACGCAAGCTCACCGGACATTTAGATATAATGTAATAAGTACATACAATGTACATGTACACATGTATATAGCATAATATTCGACATTAAGGTCTTTAGACTCATTAAATGTCTTTGGGAGTGAATGTTAAATGTCACTATTTCGTACACAGCACATCTGCGAATTTCATTTATTGTATCGAGTTGACAGTAATCATTTGACTAGCATAGGTCTTATTGGCATCACTGAAGTATATGTCTGATTCGGTTGGAACGGTGATCCGACCAAGCTGCATGCAGCTGTTTGCATTGTGTGTGTGTGTGTGGGGGGGGGGGGGGGTTTGTTGTTAGGATCAAAAGATGGACGATAAGTAAACGACAAAAGTGCAGTACGTGTATAAGAAATAGTACTCCATGCAATTACTGGTGATGCAGGCGTATAAATTGATAAGTTGCTTATATAATCATATTCTTTCTCTGCAACTATATCAGTAAATAGACATATATACACATTGACAGCTTCGAATAGAATATTTATCGCATAGTTTTGTGGGGTATCCTAGGTGGTTACACGGTTCCCAAGGGAGCATCCTGTACCATAGTGACCAGCGTCCTCCACAGAGATCCGGAACATTTCCCTGATCCAGAGAGGTTTGATCCAGATCGCTGGGATCCAGAGACAAGCAGCAATAGACACCCATACTGCTACGTCCCCTTCTCTGCCGGGATGAGGAACTGCATTGGTGAGGATGCAACAACGGTTGTAGCAGTCATAGTAGTTGTCATACGCTGGGAGTATACAAGCTTATATAGTTACAAGTTTCTCATATAGTGTCGCCTAACTCTCCTCTTTCCATAATTTTTTGTATGGATTTCATGATGCGTGTTGTCGCCATTTAGACTGTTTTGCGTGTGCATGTCATATAACACAGTGACTAATGGTCGTTCCAGGTCAGAAGTTCGCTCAGATGGAAGAGAAAGTCGTCCTGGCCAGCATTTTCCGGCGGTTCCACGTGACCACGTACCAGACCCGAGAGGAACTACATCCGGTCGGAGAGCTCATCATGCGGCCACGAGATGGCATCACCGTCAGTCTCAAGCGGCGGGACTAACTCAGAGTCAGCCAATCACGTGACGGGTAGCGTAGGGCTAACCTCGACATCATTGCTGTATGGCAGGCGACATATCGGCGGATATGCTGTCCATAAAATGTTATGTTTGGAAGGAGTTAAGCAACCTACAAATAATAGTTATAATACGTTTGGTGATATATTGCCATGCTTAACTATTTTGAGCTTCGATTCGTGAAGTTTCTGAAACGACTGCGCATGGGCAGCTACTTGAGATGTATAATTGGTGATCTCCAGTGAAACTTGACAACAGTACATAAGATTATATAATTTGTGTACCTGTACATGCTGTTATGCGGCGATTGTGCGTCAGTGCCACCGTATCCGACACGCATCTGCACGCGGACAGATTAATGACAATGTGCGGTTATTTCAAGAGAATAATTTACCCAATAGATTAAAAGACCAGTCTACATTCGTCTGCTCTGCTGATGACTTTGTATGTTCCATTGTGTAGCAACGCTTATATACCCAAGGCTAGTTAACACATGTAGTGGCAACGATTGTTTTAGGCCTCTGGGTGGCAGTGATGTTTATTGTTTAAAGTACAAAGGCTGTGCATGTTTACTTGTTCTGTTATAGACCATATAAGAGATGGTTAATTTTGTATCATACTAGAAATGCCAAAGGGTGGCATTTATGTTTATTGTTTAAATTATTACAAACGATCTACATGTTAATATTTTTTTGTTACACATGTACGTTCTGTCAGAGACCACCAAACGATGATTGATTTTGTATCATACTGGAGATGCCAAAAGGGTGGCATTTATCTTTGCTAAAATTACCACCACTATGCATGCTTATTTTTGTTACGTTCTTTTATAAACCACCTAAATGATGATTATTTTTGTTATCATTACTAGAAATGCCAAAAGGAATAAAACACGATATATACACGCACTTGGATTCGCTGTTCGTGGATGGTGTTTGCGAAATGAACGGCCGCGTCACAACTCCTGCAGTAAACGTGTTTACACGATTTTGTTTTACATAATACGTAGGGCTTGATTTATACGTCGAGTGAAATGATTCTAGTGCCAGTTTTATGATGTAGACGATCATCTGGTGAACGATCTAAAAATATTGGTACTTATACTTAATTATTATTATTCAGCATTTATATACGCGCCATTTATCTCCGGGGATTCAAAGGCGCTACAAAAAAGTCAATCGTTGAACAGATGAGTTTTAAGTAATTTTCTGAAAGTT
>JAAUYG010042265.1_pt1 | contig 10448 bp, 11 predicted proteins | sample 7278091 | NCBI WGS metagenome assembly JAAUYG01 (sample SAMN14350201, study PRJNA611818) | marine sediment metagenome | isolation source: surface marine sediment (0.6m) | place: French Polynesia: Moorea | collected 2018-08
AAACACCCAAGAGTCTTGACAACCCAGTCCGAAGTGAAATAACAAACACCTGGCAGAATCACAAGGGATTCAATCTCAACTCTTGCACCATTGTTCCGGTGTCAGCGCTTGAAAACGCCTTCTCAGGTCAAAACGCCTCCCCACCGTCTGACACAAGAATCATAGTGCGAGAATACCAGGAGGCCTTCTGACCCAAGGCCTAATTCACACAGGACGCAGGACGCGACGCGCAACCCAACGCAAGCAAATGGGACCTATTGTCGTCAATGGGAGTGTTCACACTGCATGCAAGCAACATCAAAGGAAAAACGTGCCAATTTGCGGGCACGTCCCGTGTGAATTAGGCCCAAAGGTGGTGATGCCTCTCACAAATTGGGAGACATTTCCACCCCGCGATTTCACAGGGCCAGAAAGGGGAGGCTGAATTCTAGGGAGGCGCTCTCAGCCTTTGACCCCGGCATTTGTTGAATACAGAAACTGATGTGCCCTTTCGCAGATGAGTGGTGCACAGCACGTTCACCACGAGAACTGCGTTCACAACAGACATCTGCACCAGGAGAGACCCGACTCTCGGATCCTCCGGGACAACGCCAGGATTCTCCGCCGGAGTCAGAGCACTGGAGTCAGCAATCCTGCCGCCATCCACAGCAGGAGCAGAGTCAATGATACCGAAGTCAGACCAGGTATTTTAATGTTGTTCTGTTGCCTTTATGTAATTGCATACTTTTTTCCGGTCTATAAAGGACCGAGCGGAAGCAGATGTTATGGCCATATCAAACTCGTATGAATTTGAAATAGGATGCCTAGGTTAATGGACTCGCAACTGTGTGACCTGTGGAAAACTGATCAGTTGCAACGTTGCTTGAGCCGAGTTCAAAAGTTTAAATATCTTTTTTTGGCCTTTTCACATTTGCGTTTTGAGAACATCCTGACGTGGAAACCCCTTGTTCGTGTGCGGAAACATTCGCCAAAATTGAAATGATTAGAAAGGTACAGGCACACATCTCTCGCCAAATCCGAATCTGGATTGTCCGAATCCCCAAATAATTTGAATTCCTACACATGTATGGAAATCACACTCCTATTTCTTGTGTGCTAATCTGCCCACTTAATTCGAAATTCACTTGATTCAAAAGAATTTTACTTGCTTTTTTCTTTTTTGAATTAAGCGGAGTCAAAAACGTTGGTGCCTTTGCAGGCCGAGTCCACGGCATCCAGCTTCCCAGTTGACTTTTTGCAGGTCCCAATGTTCAGCTTGTCAAATTCAGTGTTTCAAATGGCCTACTTTTCAATAGAAATCACAAGATTGCCAAAAGTGTCTGTCAAGATCCCTTTCACTGATTGCTGACAGATTTTATTGCCCGTGCATATGTAAGCACATTGCATACAGCTGGCATACTGGTGGGCCACATTTGTTTTCAGAGATTTTCCTTTTGTGGTTGCGCATTTCCAAGACTTCCTTGTTAAAGAAGCTGTGTTTGGCCCTCACTTTGGTGTGGTTGGGTAATTCTGAGTGTGCTGTGCAACAAATATTTCAGGATTTTAAGTGTTCCCGACAATTCTGTCAGCTGCTGGGGAAGTTGAGAAGGTGTGGATTCCTGCGGGCCCCCAGGGCAACCACTGTGTGTGGATTCTCGTTCCAAATGCGGCAGAATGCACTCATGCAGCCTTCTGACAGAACCTGTGCTTAATTCTCATTGCAGAAACTCCAACCAAGCCGGCGGCTGCCCAGCACCAGCCATATTCCAGCATGCCAGCCAGGCTGCAAGGACTGGACTCCATCCCTGGACCTCCTGTTGTCCATCGCAATGCCTCCGTGAAAGCCAGTGCGGCCGCTCACAACACCTGGCTGCGAACGTACCTTTCTCCTGACAATGGTTTGTTACCTTTCTTCTGATAATGGTTTGTGCATCATACAAGTACCTACCGCTTAAATTCGAAAAAGTAATATCAAGTAAAATTCTTTTGCATGAAGCAAATTTCAAATTAAGCAGGCAGATTAACACATGAGAGATAGGAATGTGATTTCCACAGGACTTCAAATTGTTCAGGAATTTAGATTATCTACATTCGGATTAAGCTGGAGGTATCTGTATTGCTGTTGGATTAACACAAGTTTGAATTTGAAATTGTGCTGTGTTGTGGCTGCTTGGCTGAAACATCAGCTATCTCAGCGTTCCTGGTTCGCTTCTGGTCGGTTGTTGAATATTTGTGCACAAAAAGCAACGCAAAGCGATTTGTTTTCAACAAGCACCGTCACCAAGAAAACTTTTTGGAAACGCCTGATGCAAAAAAAGAAAGAAAACAGCACGCAAACAATAATCGTAAAACGAGAATCATTCGCCTTCGCTGCATTTTCGCCCGGAGGGCAAGTTACAGCTGGGCATTTGTGGGTTGCATCATCTTTTAGCCAAGTCACTTTGTGGTTGGGTGTTTTTCACATTTGTTCACAGCTGTTTGATTGCCTGAGATATTGGTATGGTTGAGCATGTTCTGACTCCCTGGTGTAAATAACAATTCAGGAAAAACAAGAATGTTTCAGACAAATCCTGCCAGCTGCAGTTATCCTGCAGACTTGTGGGGTGAGCCCGCAGGGCATCCATACCTTAGTGTGGCTTCTCGTTCTCCCCACACCTGAAGTTGTCAGTCAAACATGACAAATCCCTGCTGAACGACAGAGGCAGGACGTAGTGAGACAGATTGGCGGTGATGCGCTGACAGCCAGATTCAAAATGTTTCCCGAGAACCATTGCCAAAATCCAGTGCACTTCAGATGCGAGCTTTGAATACAGGCCATCAGCTCAATGAGGAATCGAGATTTCACAGGAGGATCTGTGGTGATGTTTAATGTCTTTTTGCCTATCTCAAGCACCACGGAAAAACTGGGCAGTGATCTAGCGGGTCCCACCGGGTCCCATGTAGACCAACAAAATTAGATCAGCCAGGCCAGTCACACTTGCCCTGTCCAAGGGTCAGGAGAAATCCCAACCAAGCAAGTGGCCAAGAACCGATCTTGAGTCACTCGTATGGCCCCTAAATAAATGTCGTCATCCCCCAGCATTTTGTTTTTCGCGCTGAGCGATAAGTTCTGGTGTCCCTACACGGCATATCCGCAGACCTGACTGAAACGTCTGGATCTGAGAATCCACCATGGTGATACTGCTAAGGCTTCATCGACATGGGGCCAAAAGTTTCTGTGCGAGCTTTGAAATTTTTTACTTCGGAAACGCACAGGAATGTGTTTGGTGAAAAACAAAAATGGTTTTTGTGCCATTTGGTGAAAATTTTAGTTGCCCAGAAGGTGCCTCTGTTCAAACTGCAGTGAAAAATGTGTATTTCAGGCGAGTTCTTACTGAATTAAAAAGCTCTCTGTTTCTGGAAGCCCGTATTCTTTACCATTCGGTTTCTTTTGACTTGATAGCCTGCACCATGCATTGCCGGCTGCGTTTCACTAGATACCTGAGCTATTACAGGCAGGTGAGTCCCGATTAATCCGAACATGGATGATCCGAATTCCCAGATAATTGAAGTCATAGGGAAATCACACTCCTAACTCGGCTGTGCTGTAATCTGCTTGCTCAATTCGAATTTTGGTTAACTTGAAAGAATATCACTCGTTATGTCAATTTCGAATTAACCGGGACCCACCCGTGTTACAGAGGCGACGGACCAGGAGAGACGAGGCTTGATGTTCACGTGCAGCAACGTTCACGACATCAACATCCGCCGTAAACTGGGTCAGGGCGTCACGAAACAGGTCAGCAAGTCCTTACTTGATCTCTTAGTGCTCTTGATGGAAGAATAAAACGGCAGAAAAAGTTTAACTCTCTTTGGCGATGTGAGAGAAATCTGAACAAGGGCGCTTATCAGCGTTAAAATTTAATCCGTGCTGGGGGCAGGGTCCTGTCCGCAAGGATGTCAACGAGAGCAACGACGACGGCACAGTGACCCAATTTGGCTGATCCGATTCCCCCCTCCAGGAGCCTAAAAATTTCACAAAAAACTCACAATCATATCAACCAGACCAAAAAGGCAAAAATGTGAGTGAACAAAATTGCCAAGAAGATTTTTCAGTTCACAATGATAGTGTCAAGGTGCGCTTCTGAAACCAGACACACATTCCACAGAGGAAGACAAAATTTGATCAACTGAAGGTCTAAGATTAAAGATGGAGCATCAGGGAGGGGCTAAGCTTTGCCTGATTCGCTTACAGGTGTACCTGGGTGAATACGGCGGCAGGAAAGTCGCCGTGAAGATGATCACGCGCAACGTCATTGACGTCAAGAGCTGCTTGTCGCGTCTCAGACGTAACGTCACTGGATTCGACCAATCAGAGCTGCCGAAGGAAACCCAAAGGTCAGGGTCATTTTCTTCGACAGGGACACACAAGAACGGACAATTTCAAGGAGTACGGTGTGGCAACAGTTCTGACAATGGGTGCACCAAGTCAGAAGGAAAAATCCTGATTGTACCATCTCAACTGTCGAGCTTTTCCTCGTTGGAAGAGCTCAACATTTGAAGCATGCTGGTCGTTATTTCTGGCACAGAAATTCTGCGTGGACACGGAAATGGAAGCGCAAACCCACTACAGGTGGGTCCCGTTAAATCCGAACATGGATAATCCGAATTCCGGAAGTCCTATGGAAATCACATGCAGATTCTCACGTGTTAATCCACATGCTTCAAAAGTACGTTGCAGTTTTTCCGCTGTTATATACAGACAATTCCTGTCTGGGTTGATGCTTTCAGGTGCTACACTCTGCCGAACATGAAACTGATGAATGAAATCCTGCTCCTGCAGCAGCTCAGCCACCCCAACCTGCTGCCCCTGCTGGGCTACTGCGTCCGGAGTGAAGAAACTGTGAGTCTTCTTTTGGTATTCCTTACTTGGACTGCCATGGTTGTTTGTTCTTGGAGGAGACAAATGATTTTGGCAGATAGACAAAATTGTGCCTGAAACGTTTTCCGGGCGGCCTTCACAACGAAGTCACCAAAATGACTTAATTCGATTGACCACTTTATTGATTCAATTCATGGGAGTTTCATACAGGTGGGTCTCGCTTTATCCAAATGTGCTTAAATTGTCTCAGGCATTCTCAAAACCACATCTAAATCCCTGCTGTGTTATTCTGCAGCTTAATTTGAAATTTACCTCAATTGAAGGACTTTTATTCAGTATTGTTTGTTCGGATTAAGTTTGACCCACCTGTACTGAGACGAAAATGAGGATTCGCTCAGTCTGCAAGTCGGCATTGCTGGTCGCTTGTCAGACATGCGTTTCTGCAATCCTGCACTGAAGACCAGAGATTTGTCTCTTTCAGGAATCCACGTCACTGCAGGACCACGGGGTGCTGGGAGTGTACGAGTACGCGCTGCCCTTCTACCCCTCCACCCTGTCCTCCTGGCCCTGGCACCTCCGGCTCAAGACGGCCCTGGAACTCGCAGATCTCTTGGTGAGTGCAACTTCCCTTTCTGGAATCCGTCAACGGGTAAAGCCGGCCTGATTGGTCAACAACCGTTTCAAGAACGAAAACCGATTCAGTTTGTGTTCTCACAATGTCCACAGCAAAATTGCCACAACTATGATCCTTTTCTGTTTGCTCTTTGAATTCAAGATGGGCACTTGTTCCGTTTAATTCAAGACTCAAACATGAAGCAAAGAATACAGATTTCTGGTCTCATTATTCTGAAACTGTTTGATGCAGCCATCACGTCTTAGAATGTTGTCTTTTCGAACTTGGGGGGGGGGACAAATTCGTGTTGGGGGGCATTGCATCCACAGTACCTGACGACACTATATACATCTTGTTTGCAGGTGTATCTGCAACACTCGCCTCTGGGTTCACTCAGGGTATCCGACTTCAAGCAAATCCACTTCCTGCTCAAGAACGGACGAATCAAGCTCACGGATCTGGATGACGTCACTAGTCTCGAACCTGGCTGCGAGATGCAGCGAGATCCACCGGGTGACGTCAGAACATCACATGACCTGGATATAAAAGGAGATCTAAGCCTCCGACGTGACTTAAAAAGTGAAAGGACAGAGGAACAGAAGCAGAACAAAAACGTTCAAAGTTTCCCAGATCTCACAGGGCAAACTACTGACGAATCTTGGGACCCACAAGGTGCTAACATGGCAATTCCTGGTGTCAAAGAGAGCTCTTTATCTTCACCCAAAGGTTGTGGATACAATCTCAAGTGCCTGGGAGGCATCTGCCAGGGTTTTAATGCACTGCACAATCTGGCTCACATGAACAAACACTACTTCCGGACTCTGCTGTATGGAGACTGTGAAGACCAGGAGAGCGCATGCTCAAACCTGCGCATGCGTCTGGACAACCTGAGCATTTCCGCTGAACAGCTGAAGGAACTACTGTATCAAATGATGCGGGTTCCTTACATTCCTGGATACTCGTGATAATTCCGCAAATCAAGGAAAGAGACTTCGGGTTTCATTCTGTGGTTGTGGTTTCTCTTGCTCTATGCTCTGGCAATTAAGACGCTGATTTGGCCAGGTGGGTGTATGGTGCCCCATTCCCACTTCCCGCTTCCCGCGAAAAGAACGAATCAGCTTGTTGCGGAACAGTGCACAGTTCGAACTTTCGAAAAACGTTTTCCATCTCAGGCAAAAGAAATCTTCAATCAAAAGGAAAAAAAAAAAAGGAAAACACAAAACCGCACAATTTGAATGTATCAGCCTGAAAAGGGGACGACTGTACATTTGACAACAATGAAGTAACTTTCATCGTAGCTTTCTGAAGAAACAACCTTTAAGGAATTTCATTCTTGCACGGCCTCGCTAAAGAGGGCCATGCAAATTTCTACAGAAAAGCTGGTCCAGTTATCCGGTTGGAAAATTGAATTTGTCATGCTGACAAAATATCATACTCTGGTTGTGTCAGAATCATCAGAAATAATGGGGCACAATTGATTTGCCTCTGATACTGAACCTCAATATTTCTAATTCCACGGCAAAAGCTTTCCATTTTATGAACAGCAATTTGGCACTGACATCAGCAATTGGACATTTGGTGGATAGGTCCGGAATAATCCGCGAAAAGATGAACGAACCTCTCCAATTCCAAAACAGTAGGACGTATGAAACAAGAAATTGCAAAAAGAACACACGAGTGAATTCTTATCAAATTTCTGTTGAAGATTTTTAATCGCTGTTGCTGAATCTTTTGTCAATAAACATGGTGGAATTTTTGCAATTTCGTGTCTGACGTTGCGTTGCCTTCACCAATTTGTTGTACGCACAAGTTAACGCCCTGCTGGAAAAGTCGAGCCGCAAGAGACGGCCATTATTGAAAGCATTTCTTTCTTTTTCTGGAAAGAGGAAGGCTGCCAAGGGTCAAAAATCTAAAAGCTCGACATTGAGAATCCAAAAACCAGTTACAATCTCTGAGACAGACTTAATTTTGTTTCTGGATTTACTTTATTTCATGCCAAAAAGCACGCCGCATTTGATCACAGTTCCAATGCGTTTTGGCAGAGCCTTATAGTTTCAAATGATTTCCATTAGAACCTGGCAATTTTGAAGGGGGGTTTGTTCTACAAATCAGATACAAAAAGGCTGGATGTGGAAGAAGCCGAATAAGTCTGCGTCGCGCGAGTGTAATGAGAATCAGTCCATTAGGCTGATTGGTCTCAATCTGGAGCCGGAGTTTCTCGTGAAACATTCATCACGACGACAGCCGCCGCCGCGTGTGCTCAGAAACCTTCATCTGTCACGTTCCTAGAGCCTGAATCTGGATTTAACCAGGTTCTGCTCCCTGTTCCCAGAGAGAACGAAAGCTCATGTTGTCCCTTTGCCACGGAGTTTCAAGCAGGACGTTCTCAGAGTCAGAATCTGGATTTAACCAGGTTCTGCTCCGTTTCCAGAGAGGATGAAAACTCATGTTGTTGATCCATTGGTCATGCAGTTTTCAGCAAAACGTGCCCCCATTCTGGGGTTTAGCATTCGATTTCGTGTCCCCCTCCCAGGGTGGGGTCTATGCCTCCCCGACTAGATTCCTGCATCTGTTCTTTTGACCCCACCCTGTGTCAGAATCCCTGTGGGTTGTTTAGGGATCCACCAAAAGGCGAACAAACATGAACCAGAACTTCGTCTTTGTTGATGCAGCTGTCTGTGCACTGGGAGAGGACATCCCGCAACCAGACGGAATTTTTTGGGTTTTTCTGCGTGGAAAGTTCGCAGCATTTCGAATAAAAGACGGAATGCGTTGTCTGTGGAAACACGTCACTCACACTGTAACCACAACAACCAAACCACCACTTGAACAGATCCCCACCTTGGGAACTTCACACATTTGCACTTCCACAATCTTCAAAAACTCTCTTCTTTGCGACAAATAGTACAATGCGGCATTGCAGAGGCAGAAAAACTATCTGTGGCTGAACCATAAACCAAATTGCATGTTTTATGCATTGGATGATCTCCTACTGGAGTTATGACAAACTGTTTTGGTGGCGTGGTTGGTATGAGTGAGGTTGGCGAAGCATGTGGAGGGAATATTAGATTAGCCTGGGATAGGGGCTTCAATAATGAATGAGGCTGTACTCCGTTACTCCCTGCAAACAGTACACATGATTTAACACCCGGTGCTCACCTGGACAGCTTCTATTGAAACACGCAGCTGCACGGCGCTCTGTGCGTAGGACGGAAGCTTTATGGCCACCTGCGTATACGGGCGCGAGGTGCCCCGAAAGGTCATGTCCGCAGCGGAAAGATACGACACTGTAGTAACCTTAAATCATCGCCAACCTCTTCTTCAGAAACAGTCTGAAGTTTTGAATTTCAACAAAACAGAAAAAGACAAGATTTCAGGTGTGCAGTTCTGCCCACCCACGGCCTTCATGTGTACGCTTGCTCATCTCGTGGCAGAAAGGAAACATTTCTGCTCTTGAAAAGAAAACGCGAATGCAAGATCCAGTGTCCACAAGCCCTGTTTGGCGTCTCTCTCGCATTGTAACCTGCAGCCCTTGTGGGGTTCACTTCTGCCACTCTCAGCTTGAAAATATCCAATGAACCTGGCATCAAGATGCCCCGTGTTGGCTGATTGTTTAAAATTCCAAATCAAATGAGCTGCGGTACCTCATGGGTGTGTTACTGTATGGTGCTCTCGTCCCCTTCGGTGCGGTTCAATGTATATACTGAGTGGGAGCTGAACGTTAAGCTGGGCAATAATGGCCTGTAAAGCGTTGTGCAATGAGAATGGAGTTTTAATTGAATTAGGAAGCATGAATAATGCAGGCAGTACTGTGGGCTGCAGGTGGATGGGATTCCGCGTCGCTGACTCCGTGAAACGACGCAACATTAAGCGGAAGAGACTTCGGCACGTGGGTGTTCGCAGTCAGGCTACAGGACACCAGGTTCACATCTATGCGTCTCCAGTCTGTCCAGTCTGTCTGCCATGCGTTTTTGGAATTGGTTTGTTTCAAAACCCTACATAATTGGAACAGAACTCGAAAAATGTTCTGTCTTCACAACACAGAAGAAAAGGACAAAAGGCTTCAGATTTTAAAGCAGTGAGATGATAAACGGGGACCACTCCACTTGGATTCCTGATCAACGTTCCATGGGGGGGCATTGAGAGGGCCGAAGTGAAACGTAAACACAGAGTCAAACAACCTGCTTGTCTGGGTCCTGTGCACAAGGCTTTTGGAATGACATTCCCTGTTTGTCAGAATCAGAACTGCCAGACATCCTCATGTTTTTCAGATATATCGAGGTGTTTTGGGGGCCTCAGTTAAACAAAGCAACAGGCGTGTCATCTCACTGTACTGGATCATTCAACGCTTTCTAACTTGACAATGCCAAAAAAGATGGCAATTGTTGCAAAGCCACCATGCAGCTTTCCACTGAGGCCACAGATGGGAACAATTCAGTGACGTCAGCACCAGAACAACAGACCTGTCTGTGTGTGTTTTCTTCTCGTTCAAGATTGAAACCTTAGATTGCTTTTCCCGTGTTCAAAACAGCAAAGGAAGCCATTCAATTGTTTGGTTCAAAGCTTATTCCATCCTGCTTTGCACACAACCAAACCAGAACGTAAATGATTTTTCACTTTTGTAATTTGTCGCGTTTTTTACTGAAAGACCAACGAACACGGAAGTAAGTCGCAATGTTGCAGTCTTCTGAGCGCAATTTGTCTCAGATAAATCTTGCCGTAAAAACAGAGGAAAAACACACTTTTTAGCTTCATGCGCAGCGCAACGTTTACCAAGACAAAGAGCAGAATGGCCATTTGCAGGAAACAAACTGATTCTGCTAGCACTCCAAAGCCCATCCAGTGAGGATCTCACGGAATTCTCGAACAAACAGCCCAAAGACAAACTTGGCGAAAAATCTTCATTCCAGATAAAGGTTGAATAGCCACAATGGCACTGTATTTCTGGTGTTTGGTGCAGATCAGGTTTCATGGAAAGGAGGGGGTCTCAAGCCC
>JAAUYG010245555.1_pt1 | contig 10448 bp, 8 predicted proteins | sample 7278091 | NCBI WGS metagenome assembly JAAUYG01 (sample SAMN14350201, study PRJNA611818) | marine sediment metagenome | isolation source: surface marine sediment (0.6m) | place: French Polynesia: Moorea | collected 2018-08
AAGAACATAACGCCATCTTCATCGTCCTTCCTTTCTGTTTATTTCAGGTCAGCCATGGGCAAGGCAATGACCGCTTAGTAGAAATCGCCTCCAATTTTTAATCACGAATGTTTTAAAGCAACAAATATGGGATTTGCATGTTTTGTATGTTTCTGTACAAATTTCAGACAAAACCTTTTAAATTTGGTTGGATTTAGTTCTGTATTTTTATTATATTCCCAAAGGAAAACGATGTGGTAACTAGTTTTAGAAGTAGACGTCAAGAAATTTGTTATTGTTAATTTAAACAGGTTTACTCGGGTTCCTTTCCTATTTTGCGTTAACACATGAACTTGAAAGGTTGATATTGCCTTCATCGTATTACAGAGACTGCGGCCTGAAATGCAGAATATAGGATATCCACGTTCATTCTGGTACTTTGGGAAAATACTTTGGGAAAATGTGTTGCCTATGTCATCTATACAGTAACTGTATTACGGTTCATAATTAATTCCTATTACGCCACTGTCATTTTTATGCTTGTATCTCTGAGAAACTTTTGTTAAGTAAATACATGGAATATATGCACATGAATGTCCTAACACTGTTACTACAAGACTATCATTTTGCCTCAGCATAAAATATCAAATACCAGAAATCACAGATTTTTGTCATAAAAACGTTACCACAGACTGGCTCAGTGTAGCGTTATCTTCGAACGAACGGCCGCAAATATTTCACAAGAAAAAAAAATAAACGTGCAGATTACAGAATGGAATTTATTGGGTGGGTGGATCTCTACCTGCGATCTGTGCCCCTTGCTGTTCTCGAGACAGAAGAGTGGGCGATCTATAAAACAAATCGCTCTCAGAAGGTGACTGAGGCATTTGCTCCAATATTAAGATCCTGCTCTTGAAGGTCAAAATATGAACCCGTCTAGCAAGCCTATTTGCTCAGTCTGAGAAGATCAAGAATGGGACCTTCAGACTATGCTGTAGATTCTCCAGCATTCCTGGAAGCGTTTGTGTAGAGTCCACGCTTTATATAACAACGTGAGCGTAGTCGTGGTTTTTAATGGAATTTTGATGGCAAAATTAGCACAGTTGTGAAATTCCGCGAGACCGTCTCCATATATGTGCTTGCTGACTGGCCCCGGATGGAGGATTTTTGAAACGTAGTTTTGACAGATGCCAGAGTAGTTCTCGTGGATGTGTGAAGGGCAGTGACCCACATTCATAAGTAGATACAGCGGAAGATATGTCGGCTTTCACGGCCGAGGAAGTAGGCCCTCGTCTCTGTGGCGGCACCCACAATACAGGCACAATTAACGTCAAGGGTCACTTCTATGTTCAGCAACGCTGCCTCGAAGCTGGCCGCTTTGAAAGCCACGATAACTAATACACCGGTAATACAAACTACACTCGAGCCATTCTGTTAGTTATAGGTTTGTTTCTTCCATCGATTAGGGGAAAGCACCAGTGTCATGCATAGAGAGGCCAAGCTCTCCACCCCTATCCTCCAGCAAGGTTGGATAAAGATTATAACGGGGAGGAGAGAGTGCCGACTTCATATTTCCTTGCTTTCAAACGCAGAAGGGCAGAAACCACATTTTTTTCTCTGTTGGTACTTAACGTTCATTTCGCCACGTGGCATATATTCATTTCAAGAGAAACTGCAGCGTGTGTATGGCCATTGATGGAACCAAGTGCTGGTTCCACCAATAGCTTGAACAACCCCTAATGAATGGCTGTTTATACATATAGCATGCAAAAACTACAAGCTGCAGAAACCCGAAAGCTCTTGCTTTTGAAATGTCACGCCTTTCTGATCGTTTGTTGAGCTTCCCAAGGAGAACCCGGACAAATCGATTGTTCAACTTAAACAGGATTCGCCCTACATCAGTCCTCGTAGCATTGCCGGCTATGTTTTTTTTTCTTTCGTGGATTTCCGAAAAGTCATGCCTTTTGCGATGGCATCCATTATAGCGAGAACAAAGGGAACCCATGGAATGGGTTTGGTTGGTGTTTTTAAGAAGGGAGATCCAAGCAAGATTGAGGGATTTGGACGGATGGGTGGGGGTGGGGGGTAAGGAAGAAAGCCAGTGGTAGCAGAATCTAGTTGGAACTGTGTTCGAGGGGGAGGATGGGGGGGGTGGGGGGGTGGGGGGGGGGTGATAGCTGTGGTTCCATACTGTATGGGTCCAATACAGGGTGGAAACGAGAAGCTTGTGCGAACCCTGATCCTGGCACCTGCTGGCGGCAGTTAATGCTACAGATTCTGAAGTATGAATCCAGCAAGCAGTAGCAGAAATAATACAACCCATATCCCTGATTGAGGATAGGGCAATTCGGCACCTATCATCCCTATAATGCCAAACTGGAGAAAGAAGAGTCCTGGTGCGAGAAGGTCGAGTTCCTGCTCCGTGTCCCTGTCTGTCCAGACGGCTTCTGGCAGGTCATAGAGGTGGATCCAGAATCTGAACAGGACCAGTGGTATGGACCTCTCTAATCAGTTAGCCTCAACATTTACACTGATGATCTTTACCACTAGTGTCATTTCCCATAGGAGAAACAGTAGGTAAAAAATCTATCCGCTAAATGGATGCCCCAGAGCAAATAGGTAAATGCATGTATGTATATAAAAAGATTAACACACCAAGCACGGTGGCTAGTGTGGTGTCTTCTTCACAACATGTAAACTTATTAAACCCATACCAGAATCAATTTGCCTTTGTGTATGTGTGTGCCCGTATGTCCGTTAGTACAGTATATCAAAAAGTGTTTAGACAGTCAATATATTTTTTCGCAGAAGCCATACCTTTAAATAAGAATCGCAACCCGTTAATTTTAAGGTAAAGATAGAAGTGTGTCTATCCAGGAGAGATAGGAAAACTAGGAGACAAAAAAACTCAAGTGGCTTTAACAGGTCAATCCTGTAACATAAGCATATGGTTACTATTAAACTTTAATAAAAAAAAAAGTCACGTATGTACAGTCCAACTACACTATCAGCTACTATTGGATTAGATATGGCGTCTATTTACAGGCCAAACTCAAGGTCACCAATATTTTGTGCGAGTATATGCATATGCGTGTAGTACTATTCAAGACTAATAGGAAGTCATATATGGGGTGGGGAGTCCAGCTGTAATATTAAAATTTGTTCTTGAGAAACAGCCAAACGACAACTTTAAAGTCGCATGTTTCAAGCCCTTGTTTCTCAGAAAAGACTAGAGTTTCTTGTATGACATACATTGTTATTAAATAATAGGAAGTTTGGGGAGTCCCGCAGTACTGTTTGGTTTGACCTTTGGTCACACATATTCCAAGGCCATGCATCTCAGAAGGGGGGAGGGGGTATTGTATGTGTGGCTATTGGACACAAAAACAGAAAGTCATATATGGGGGGTATCAAATTAGAGTTGGACTGACCATGAGCAACATTGGAAGCTAAAGTTCAAGGTCAGTGGTATTTCAAGCCTCTTTATCTCAGAGCGTATTCGAGTTAGGACATTGTTACGATTGGACACTAAAAGAAAATCATATACGGGGAATCCAATTGCAAAACTGCTTTTAAACATGAGCCACCTTAAAATGTTGAAGATGTCTTGCATTGAAACCCTTGTATCTCCTAAAAGAGTAGATTTACGTACTTTAAAAAGTAGAATAATGACATATATTGCTACAGAACACTGATAAGAAGTTTATATGGACTGTGACCATCCCTTCCTTGTTTCGGTTAAAATCTTACATAATGTGGGTAAATATACGGCAGATACTAGTATGTTTAGACGTGAGCCCGTGCACACAAGCAAGTCTACTTTTTAGAATTTTTTTTGTAAGGACTTTGATGAAATTAAAATTTATGAAAGTGTGTACCTGTTCATATTGCCCTAATGTTCCTAATGTTTGGCTCCTGTGCCACGAAATTACACTATATTTGTATCATACTGGGCGGGCTCATGATGCTGACTTAGTTCTATTGCTTCTATTATTGAACAGACAAGCTAGCTTAGCAGAAAGAATGCGGAAGAAAACAGTTCATGTGTACACTACTCTCCGCTTGCAAAACTGCCACGCAACTTAAGAATTCCCATTAGGATTGGAATGGATATGAAGAAACCCCTATCATTTCACAAGAATGGATATCGTGATTACACATGACCAGCTAATCTCAATCTCACCGTACGGGGTAATACACTACCGATATCCCCATTATTCGACTGACCAAGTACGTACAGATAACAAGGAAAGGCCACCGCACTTGACCCACATCGCTGGCCCTTTTTGCTGAAACCTTGGCGCATTCCAGCTCTAATTGAGGGCCGGCCTTTGGTAGATGCAGTTTCATCTATACTGCTTTAACAGCAGGAGATACGCCAAGATCAAATTTTGCCCCCAATGATGCTGCTGCTAGTGTGGCTCTTCTTACCCATATTATTATATTGATTTCTGTTAGTAACAATATTATATAATAGCTCTACTCCAGTGCGCAAGATATTTTGATCACATGTTAAACGGAAGCGACCCCCTATCCCGAAGAAGCATTGCTTAACGAAGTCCAACTTCATTCTAGAGGTTTCACAAATCTGGCGTCTGTTCAGATAAAAATCTTTCCTAAAGTCTGGAGTAATGTTGAAATTTACTCTCTTCAGATTTACAACTTATCTGGAAAAATAACTAAGCTTCAAACTTGCCTTAGGGTGAATGTTAGACGTTGTTATGCGGGACAATTATTTTATTCTGCGCAAGGACACTTTGGAAAGGGGAGAAACAAGTTCGGAACATACGCCTGACAATTAGGATGTTGAGTGACTTACTTGAACAGCCATCTTCCAGTTTATGGCATTTATGTCAAATCTTAGAATTTTCAATTTCCAACTCATAAATTTCAACTCCTAACTTAGAAATAGAGCCACGGAAGGTACTGCAAACATTTCAGTTTCTGAAAGACAGTGCATGGAATTTCGAAAGGGCGCAATTGAAGATGACATTCATTTTCTATATGAACGTCACTGTGAGGCATATACAAAGCGGAGACTAAAAATATTCAGTATTTAGAGATATACCACCATAGCACTAATTTTGTGGATTCCTATGGCATAATTTTTTTTTCAAAGTCCGAATACTAATAGTCTTCTCAGTTTTGGAAACGTGATTACTTATGTATCGCACCCGAGACTCTTCAATCATAGAAGTGGGAACTTAATATAGATGTGCATATACACAAGCAGTGACACCAGTTTTTCATACTGATGCAGGCACGGGTGACATATATCAGAGAAACAACATCGATCACCCTGTAATGATTTTGGTGCCTAATTTCTGTTCCAGGAAGGTACCACAGTATCTGTGTAGCGTCTGCGATTTCTCCATTCATTCCGTTACGGTAGGCGGTTAAAGGCAGACGTGTCGGTTCAAGTCGTTTCTTGGAAGCGTTGCCCGGCGAGGGATCAACTTGTTCTTCCGTTGCTGCTGCGTGGGCCTTTCTGTGTATTAACAAAAGATAAGCTCAGCTTGCAGAAGATAACACTGGCCGTCTGACAATGGCTTACATAAGGCAATTTTCAGGTTATAAAGCACCGCCACCCCCCTGTAAGAGGGACACTTTGTAAACGCAGGCTCTAGAATTTGGGCAAAGCAGACGTTTGTGGCTCTGGTGAACAGTAAATGTGCGCCCACACGAGCTTTGGAGCAAAGCTGGCCTGTCTTTCTTCTTGCGCTGCAGTAACGTTGTGGGTGTGTATTCGTTTGTGAAGCCTGGCGAGGTACGATGGGCGATTTGTTTACCCAGAAACAGTTGAATGGAAAGGCGGAACCGCAAGGTTGTGCAAACCAGAGCTCGTTGGTTGGGCAATTGTCACTATTATCAATTTTGTGATTGTCTCTCGGCACACCCAATTAGCTTATTGTTCCTAACACAAATGACGGTATGTTATATTGATGATGTTCTTGCATACCGTCATCACATTCCCCTCCCCATAATGCCATAAGCAATTCTGCGATGAAGCGAGTGATTGATTTACCAACACATATATTCTTCCGGGTTTATGAGTCTTGAAAGCTCACCGAAACAAAAAAAAAGTTGGATGATTAATAGTACTTTTCACGCCATACATGTATGTCGGATGCTGCCACAGACAGGAGCCACTGCATATTGGTATGATATTACTAATATTCGTTCCGAACAGTTCACACTGACACCCCAAGTCTAAGATGTATCTGTGTTTTCCCAGTAAAGTGTTACATTGGCATGATCACTGGGTGTTACTACGCGCTACTATAACATCAGTGTATCCTTGTTTTGGTGTAATTCGTGCAGCCTTTGGTGCTGGCCATTCCCTTTCGCCAGACCTCCACAACATCTCCCCTCTTCTCTTACCTTGCCACCCCTCTCTCCTCCACATTCTCCTCTTACTCCTACCCCTACTATAGATACTACTGTCCTTGCATGTGCAAAGCTGATCACTACTGCTGCACTATCTGCTGTGTAGTAAATCTACATGTAAACGGAGAACTGTTACTTTTGCTTTTCTTGTCCCGTTACCACCATTCCTTTAACAAGATATCCCACAAACATATGGAACAAGTGAGTAGTAGTAATAGTAGTAGTAGTAGTAGTAGTAGTAGTAGTAGGAGTAGTAGTAGTAGTAGTAGTAGTAGTAGTAGTAGTAGTAGTAGTAGTAGTAGCATGAGCATTCGTTGTTCATTATTCTTTATACAGTCATTGTTTATGTTCAGCACATTTATTACATAAAAATGCGTATGTCAGAATACTGCAAATATCAGGTGTGACAACGAATGTGTTAGTGGATGTTTTGTTTTTGCAACTTCACCCAATGCCAATGTAAGCCATCAATGTTTGCTTATATCATATGCCATAATTCCTTGTTCCCATTCAGTGCATCCCATTCAGTGCATTGAGGAAATGACAAGTGACACTGACAAAGGGCGAAATACCGTGAAAAGGAAAATTGACATCTGAAAAAACAGTGACAGAGACCAACCTGATGCTACACAGGAGGAAAATGTAACAGAGAAACTTTCTGTTGATCCAGAAAGTGGTGAGGATGGAGAGACACTGCCTCGATATTCAGGGTCCTCCAAGGATTCTGGATCGAGAGTTACAATTTGGGACAATGTCTCAACTCCAAAACCACCAGCAGATAAGACTAAATTGAAAGTGCCTGGTTGCTCCACCAAAGACTCCACCACCAAGTCAAAAAAGAAGAAAAAATGTGGACACCTCGAGGATGAATCCTCTTCAGCGTTAAGATGTGGTGGAGATACCAGCAGCATTTCCCAAACCCTGGATTTTCAAAACAGGAGCTATACAGATTTGGATTATACCTGTGATTGTGAAATGGATGGTGATGATGCTTATGGTGATAATGACACAATGGTTATGGGAAAATAAAAAAAGACATAGTGCACACACCGAAAATTGGCGGGAAAAAAGCCAAAAGAAAGAAGGATCGCACTCCAAGTGGAGTGGCCAAAACCTGAAAATCGGCAACCATTGTGAATAGACTCCCAGGTTGTAGTACCATAATGTGTCAAATAACGTGCTTGGAGTAGTTCTGTTCGTGTTTTAAATTTTGACAGTATGTAGAAACCGGCGACATATTTTATTCAGCTTTTCCAAGTTTCTATAACCAAATGGCTTTATCATGTCCCTCTGAAATGCAAGGAAACATGATCGTGTAATAAATGGAAGAGTTAATGAATGTAATAGATTTTTATCACAATATTTTGGAAAGAAATTTACAAAGTCCATTATTTTAGGAGATTAAGTGGTACCTAAAGGATTTGTATAGAGTATATAATTTATGATTAATGTATTATTAGGTTATGATAATTTATGATTAATTTAAAACTGGTTTGTCATCTCCAAGGAAGGGAAAGTGAGGTTATTTTGTAAAATTTCCTTTTATGAGATGTTTTGTTGAAACTGTTCACCATACGATGATAGCCTAAGTTTTTGTGGAATCCTGTAATCCAGTAAAATATTGGTTGTCCACTAAATAAATGACAGGAGAAGGTACTTGCTGTTAACTTATGTGTACTTTGCATTTGGGTGAGAGTGAGCTTATAAACTGCTTGGATTGATTCACAGTGGGGATTTGATTCAACGTAAGTTTGAGGTATAAATTTACCTTTACTCCAATTATTTTGATAGTATGTCTGAAAGACCAAAGCCTGTAACAAAAGTTGTTAAAATTTGCATTTAGTGAAATTTCACAAATTTCATCATTTTGTATAAGTGGAATGTGGAATGCAAGAATTCAAAATCAACAGACATTAAAACAATTGTGGTACATGCTCTAGTCCAAGCCACGGACACAGAGTGGCCAAAATACATGTGCAGTGTGGCGAGAGGGTTTTACTCCGCATCAGCGCTAAAAGCGCCATAATCACTGTACAGGCGCTTTTAGTTAAATGGTGGAGGTACCGGCAGACAAAACCCATCCAGAAAGTGAAATGATCTTTGAATAAAGAATCCCAAAAGTTATACTTGATGCAGCAGAAATCCTACAACACTAACACTTCTAATGCAAATGATAATAGGCCCAAGGTCCTTGATCCTCTGCTTGAATATTGCTATTATAGGACTTAGTCACTAATGTAGGTTCAGTTTATCCCCAGTGGCCACATACAGCTGAGATGACTCATCTTTTACATTTAAAAGTCAGTATGCCCTTGTTTAGAGCAGGTCTGAAGTACATAATAGTATAGCTTGTACGCTATTCCATGTACTTCTTTGTGGTATGAGTTGTCCGCCTGAAATGTTTGTTGCTGGGCGCAGTCTTGACCTATTGACTAACGGAGATGAGACACTAGCGCCTTTCATAAGGTCAATACATTTTACCATATACTTTAATATGATGTTAGTCATGTAAAACTGGCCCACATATTATGAAGTCATATCGTCAGATGTAGGTGTTTGAACAGATTGTTTCCCAATAGAAGTATGAACTAAATGTGATAACATACCGTTTCCACACAACTATTATTCATGTAAAGGAGCTTGGTACCTGTAGAATAATCTATGTAACTGCCTAGTATTAAGAGTTTTTTATAATTACATTGAAAGTTGAACCTTATGGTTTATATTTAATAGGATGTAGGCGTGCGATCATTACAGAGCTACGTTAACACAAAAAGGATCTTGTTATAGATGGGAAATCACGGAAACACAACTGCATGTCAAACGCATAAGCCTTATATAACTACATGCCAGAAAAGATATTAAAATAGAAGGAATTAGCCAAATGTTAAGGAAACTGATTCGAATTTACTTTCTAATCTTTATGAATAAAATTGTAAACAAACAATTCGAACGATAGTGCAGCCTATCATCCCTCTCTTCCCCCTCTCTCTGTCTCTCTCTCACTCTCTCTCTCTTCTTCTTCTCTCCCCTCTCTCTCTCTCTGTCTGTATCTCTCTCTGTCTCGGATCTCTCTTTTTTAACTCTCAAATGCCTTCGATACCGTAAACCATAAAATATTAATAGAAAAAATGGAATATTATGGAATAAGAGGAGCAGTTAAAGATTGGGTCCGCAGTTACTTATCACAAAGGAGACAATACACAGTCATTGATAATGTCGCTTCTGATCTTCAAACAATAACCACAGGAGTACCCCAAGGGTCAATACTTGGACCTATATAATTTGTATTATATATTACTGACATAGGATACCTTGTTAATGATAGAAATGAAAAATTAATGCTCTTTGCAGATGATTCAAATGGTTTCGGGATTCACAAAGAAAAGCTATAATTAAAACATCTTGCACAAGAACTAATTTGCAAATTATGCAAATGGTTCTGGGCAAATAAATTAACATTAATTTTGGACAAATCAAATTTTTAGAAAATTCATCCACCTAGGAAAAAAAGATGAATTGAAACACTTTAAATGTGGGCGTAGTTATTATTGAAAGATTATATCAAGTAAAATATCTGGGCACATATTTAGATATTTAAACTGGAAAGCACACATAAATTATGTTTGCCCAAAACTAAACAAAATTCTATGTGCTTTTCAAGTTTATAAAAATAAATTAGTACTAAAACAACATAAATGTCAACTTTATCACGCATATCATTATTCTCAGATTAGTTATGAGATTGAAGCTTATAGTACCGCTGCAAAACGAAATCTAATATTCTAGCAAATAGGGTAACAGAAATAGGCTAAGCACTTACCTAGGAATCCTTGTTACACGGTAGTCAGCGCTTCAAGCTGTGCTTCGAACGACGGAGTTTGCAAACGACTTTCCCTGCTTTGAGGCAGTTCTGGCTCATGGATATATTCCCCTAGACAGACGCAACAAAACCCAAAACACGGCAAGAGGAATCTAATAAGTTAGAAATTGGCTCCGTGTTTATATAATTTTGATGGAAATATGCTTATCGTGGAAAATCAAGACGCGAAGACGCATGAAAAGTGCAATATAACAATTGC
>JAAUYG010291926.1_pt1 | contig 10448 bp, 12 predicted proteins | sample 7278091 | NCBI WGS metagenome assembly JAAUYG01 (sample SAMN14350201, study PRJNA611818) | marine sediment metagenome | isolation source: surface marine sediment (0.6m) | place: French Polynesia: Moorea | collected 2018-08
AATTAAAAAAAAAAAAAAAAAAAGACACATTTTGGACTCATTACGACAAAAAAAGAGCTTTCATTTTCAAAAAGGGAAAGAAGATTGGGTGAGGGGAGGGGAAATCGACTAAATTGGCCAAGAAGAATATTTTGGCTCCACAAAGCATGATCTTGGAAAGTGTGGTTGTAGTGGAAGACCCCCGCCGCCCCTCGCCTCGACATGGAACAGCGCTCCCTGATCCCCCCTCCACGATTACTGAGCGAATATTTCCCCTGATTGCATTGTTTTCTTCCTTGACTTTTTCGCACTTGTTGCTCAAGGTTTTGAATTTGTCACCTCGAAAGCTGCACGATTGTACTTCATATCATTCCACATTATTGTGGTTCTTGTGCTGATGAAGTAAGTGCAACGTGTAGGATGTTCCCTATTAAAAAGTTTTTTTCGTGGAAATCGAAAAAAAAAAAAATCAAATTCATTGTGCTGATTTCAATTGCAACAAATTTTCTTCTGCACAAATGTTCATCTTCGTCTCTCGTGTGTTTTAGCATCTTCACCGGTATCGTGTTGGAAGTATTCGGAATCGAATACGCTTTGAAGGACAAAAGCAATTTGGACAGCCCGGTGGAGAAAAAGATTCGAAGATTGGGTTTGGCTGAAGATGCGACAGATATCGATGACGGAGAAGACATCAGGTGAGTTCCAGTTGTGCATTTTGAGGCCCCGCGCTGTAAAACAGAGTCCTGTCCAAGTCGCCCTGTTGTCGTCGTAGACAGCCCCTCCCAAAAGTACCGGGTACACGTCGATTGTCATCTTGACCACATGACACACATGCACGGATCAAATGACAATTCAACTCGAACTTGAATGACCGCGCGGCCTTGACGCTGAGAAGCACCCTTGCTTCTCGTGGTTTCTGAATAGAAAAGAAACCTTTGTGGGAGAACGCCCAGTCGAACTACGAGACCTCCACACCTTCTACCACATTCTTTGCCAATGGACGGGTTGGTTTCCGATTAAAAACGAGGACGATGCTCCAGGTTTTCATTCCCGCCATCGTCCCAATAAGTTTTCATTTTCAAAGTTGAGTCCAGTCACAGTTATAAATTTGTTTTCGGGTGTTTCAGCGAAGAGAAGCAGCCACTGACGAAAGCGCCTCAAGGTCAAAGCATTGCGCAGAAGTATGGTCTGCAAGATGTCAGATTCGTCATCAAACCAAGTGGTGAGCACAAAGGGACAGGGGTGGTTCTGAGAACAAAACGTTCGCGTCTTTTCATTGTATTGCGTACACTTTCGGGGAAAAATTGAAAGTAACTCTGGACACTTTTTCAGGGGCAACGCCAACAATGGCCGTGTTGCAGGCCATGTTCGAAGGAGAGCTTGATGCGACGGAGACGACGACAAAATCGAAAACATCTGGACAGTTGACGAAGAAAGATCTGGAAAGACTGAAGTTGATTGAGAAGGCAAGGATCGATTGAAAGATGACACAGAAAGATTAACGGACTTGCAAAAAAGTATTTGGTGTACATAGTGAGTGGCAAATATGCACTGGTGCAAAAGAGGCGTCACCTCTGCGAAAGTCAAACGAATGAAGCTTACCGTAGATTTTCTGCTGATTTCTTTCTAGCGTGCCGTGTTCCTTGTTTTCAGTAAGCTTGCCTTTGTTATTTGTGCGACGTGACCATTTCGATCGCTTTCCTGGTCAGTTGCTTCTTTGCGAGAATGTGTGACACGGACCACAAAGGGCACCACCAATTTTACAAGAGTTTACCAGGTTTTAAGTATTTTATTCTCCCCACCGTCCAAGACTTGTTACAGTACGATTTTGTTTTTGTTTCTGTTTTATCGGACATTGTTATCTTTTCGAATGAAATGTTATATGACAATGCATCGTTCTTTCTTTTTGTTTGAGACCGTAAATAACATGGTGTGAAAAAATAAGATCACAAACGAGTTAATCACAAAAGAGAATTTGGTGTATTTGCAAGTTTCAGAAGAAAATAGGTGACAAATATTGCTCACGGACGGTACCATTACAACGAATTTCACTTGAAATGCTGAACTGGTGACGACAGAATTGGCAAGTCAAAATTGATGGACGGAAAATGTTCACGTACAACAGGCAACTGGAGATCACAACATGAAAGTGTGTACAAATGCAGATGATCGATCATCCTACTGAACAGAACAGGCACCGGCTTGTCCGGTTTTCGTTAACTTCGCCACACAAATGGCTTGCATCCATTCCTGTTGCTGCTCCTCAGTCTCAGCATGCAGGTAGAAAGTTCTTTTGCTGTCTTTCGGTTTCACTCCGAACGCGAAAGTTTTGTTGTCCATGTCACTTTCAATAATTTGAGCTCCGCTCAGTTCTATCTTTTTCACTGACGACTGAAATGAAAAAAGAAAGCTGTGTTGATCCCGAGCCATTTCCTGCCACAAGATTTTCGAGTTCTTCCCACCTTGGCTGAATACTAAATACTGCTGTTTTGTCCTTCCAAGAGATTTTATCCAGTGTGAGAAACAAATACTGGGGAAAATACCTGCTCATTTTCACCGTAAAAAAGATCTGTTCCCTTCAGGTGAAACCACAGCTTCTCCCACTTGCAGGCCACGCCGAGCAAGCCTTTGCTTCTTTTGTGGAGCCATCCCTTCAGTTCAGTTTCAGCATTTTGTTCACCTTGCGACCGCAGCTCAGGGTTATTTTCGCTCACGTCAGACATCTTAAACTTTAGTCAATGATCAGTCTTCCTTGGTTCTTTTTCTTACTGTTACCTGACACCTCATGGATTCATTTGACTTTGCATTTGACGAGTTTTCGCCTTGTCAGTTGCTACCAAACATTTTTTGCCCTCCATACTGTTTCCTGTCACAAGGGCGAATGGCTCCATCTGTTGCTTTTTCAGAAAACTACGCTGCTTCGTATTTGTGATGAACAGCCGATTGTCGAACGCAATCATGGGCAAGATGAAGCGAAGCAGGACAGGCATTTCGCAGAAAGCACTTGAGACATTTTGCAATCACAAGTTTAAAACAAAGAAGGTTGAATAATTTTTCCATGTTAACAAAATCAACAAGTGGCTGACAAACATTTGCAATTTGCTCCAACAACTTCATTCAATCACATCACATCACAGGTTTTCTTCAAAATGGGGACGGATTCATATTTGGCGTGATAGCGATCACATTGACGACAAAACTTTGGTGTTTTGGTAGAGACAGATCAAAATTAGATCCATGCAAATTTCCCACACAACATTCACAGGAGAAATTCCTGATATTGCCAGTCTTTTTCTATTTGCAGCGTGATATCTGTGTTTTCCATTCATTGGTGTTTTCCATGTTTTGGACGTCGACAGCCAGTTTGTAATCGGCGATAGCTTCCTTGTACTTCCCTTGCTTTCCACGCACGTCTGCTCTCCGCTTCAACACGAGAGCATCTCCGGGTTTCAGAAACAAGGCTGAAAGGGGCAGGAATATTCAACAAAAACACCAAAAAAGAATGAATTCCTGTGCGGAAGGTGAACAAGACAGGAAACTGAATGTGAATTTGCCATTTCTAATAATCACCGAATCCTCGGAGGCCAATTATACATACACATAAACATATCGTTACCTGTTGAACAGTCGTTTTCAGCTTTGACATAATCTTTCATGGAAGTGTACAAATTGGCTCTGTTGTAGTAAATGTGAGCCGATTTTGGACTCAGTTTTTGAGCAGCATCAAAGTCTAGCTCGGCTCCCTCAACATCGCGTAGCATCACCTGAAACATCCAAAATCTTGGGTGAGAAAAGAATTCACTTCATCTTGGCGTAAGCTTTTTCTGAAGCAATAAGTCAGGCAGGGATCGGCTGCAAGAATTTCGTTGAAAAGGAAATCCGACAATTGACTGTGAGTTTCGAGGTGTCTGTGTCTGCTGACCTTTGTGATGGCCCTGTTCACGAGAACCGATTCGTCCGCTGGGTTGAACTCATGGGCGGAATTGTAGTATGTCAATGCCTTCCTGAACAGCCTTGAGTGGAAGTACATGTTCGCAGCATTGTAAAAGGCGAGAGAATACGTCTCATCCAGCCTGATTGCTTCTTGGTAATCTCGCATTGCATTCACACGGCTTCCCAAAAACTGGAACACAGGAACACAAGTGTGTTATTGTTCTGCAGCTCACAACGGAGAACCAGGCCGAGATTCCACAACTACATCGACCCGATGCTGAATATTTGAAGCAAAGGAAGCGAGTACAAAGATTAACAACTAACAACAATTGTTGTCGCTCATCACCTGCTGTATCACCCCTCGGTTGGTTAGTAATTCAGCGCTGCGCTTCACTCTGATGGAAGCGCTGATGTCTTGAAAAGCTGCAGCAGTGTCACCCATCTGCAGGTTGATGATCGCCCGACCTTCCAGAGCTGGCTGGTATTCTGTAATTGATACAACAAACGAAAGATGACAGACGTCAGTGTATTGTTTAAACCTGTGTGATCCCTGCCAGGACAAAGACCAAACAGAGGTCAAAGAAAGATTCAAGTACTCAAGCCACAGTGAAGATTGGTCACCTGCATCGATGCTGAGAACAGATGTAAACTGCCGCCACGCGAGCCAAAACCGTCCAACTGCTTGCAAGTGGATTGCTAAGTTGACCTTTGCAGTTAGGCAGCAGGGGTTTATCTGCAAAGCCTTCTCGTAATCCCGCCTAAAATGGAGAAAACAACCATGATGACATTTGGGCCAGCTATTTTGCAAACATTTTTTGAAAACATTTCCAATTTGATCGTCCATCTCTTGGCCCTTGGAAGCTGCTTTGGGATCTCCAGGAGATCGTATCGCCGGAAATGATCTTTACTTGGCATGCACACGTCCTGCATCATGTCTGTAATCCATGTAAACATTTCCTCTTCCAATGTAAGCTTCTACGAATTGGCTGTCCAGCTGGATGGCCTTGGTGAACTTTTCCACCGCTTCTTTCAATCGGTCCAACCTGGAAAATAAATGTTGTCTGAGTTTCCTTGGAGTCAAACGAAAAAAGCATGTTTGGTGCGAACTCGGACACTCGGACCTCAGTACTGGTGAAAGAACAGCGAACAGTGGACACTTACTTGTGGAAACAGAGGCCCAGAGTGTGATAGATCTTCTTGTTTCGTAAATCTAACTGGCTGGCGGCTGCAAAGTCACAGAGAGCATTCTCGTAGTCTTTCAGTGCGAAGTACACCAAACCTCTGTTTACGTGCACTTTCAGGCTCAGCTTTTCATCCAATAGAAGCACAACGCTGTAATCTTGTAAGGCCTGCAGACAAAAGTAAAACAGGTGAACAATGCAAGAAAACTCCCCATTTGCAGAAGTGCGCAAAATCTGATTCGGAATCTGCCTTTATTTTCATCTGAAAAGTAACAGACAGTAGGCAGCGAAAAATTCCTGAGAGGAACTTCACCTTTGCAACATTCCCGAATTCATAGAAACAAACTGCTCTGTTGAAATACGCCAGTGCACACTGATTGTCGATCCTGGTTGCCTGGGTTAAGTCTCTGATGGCCAGTTCGTACGATTTCATGTGGTACTTCAGCGCTCCCCTGAGCAGAAACAGAAAGGTTGCCCAAATAACTTTCCACCATCTCTTGTCAGAGGAAGACATGTGTTCGGTTACTACAACACACTCGAAGCCACATCGTCTAAACGAGGGCAGAAGGAAGGACTCATTAATTACCGGTATTTTATTTTGCACTTTCACAACACGTGTGGACAGAATTTGCGAGACACGAGCAGTATGGTACAAAAGTGGGCCTCCCTGGACAGAAGCGACAACAAATCCAAGCAACTCTACCTGCAGACGAAAGCTCTGACACAGTTGGGCTGGATCCTAATTGCCTCGTTGCAATTGAGAATTGCTTTCGGAAATCGCTTTTGCAGTCCGTAGAAGCATGCTCGACTCAAGTAAGCCTAAAGGTAAACACAAGAACCTCTTTGGCGAAAGGATGCTGACATACCGCACCTATTGGGGGCATTTTTGCTTTTCCTGTTGGAGGTGTTTTCAAATTTTCTGCCTCAGTAAATATTTGTTGAAAGCACTAACATCTCTCCAGAAAGACGTTTACCTGGAAAAGATTTGGGTTGATGGCCAATGCTTGATTGAAATCCTGTATACCTTTGCTTTGACTCAATCTCAATTTAGTCAAGCCTCTGTAGTAGTAAGCCTGCAAAACGGAAACGAATAATCTTCACCCTCTTGTATTGATCACATTGGGAAAAGAGTGGAAAAAACTTCGACACTCACAGAAGCGTGCTTCCTGTCAGACTTGACAGCATCGTTGAACCTTTCAAAAGCTGCCAAAGTTTCCTTCATTTCCCAGTTGCAGCGGCCAATCAGATAATGTATTTCACCCGCCTCCACTGGCCATTGTGTCTCATCGCTTTCAGGTGGTTTCTGAAGAAAAAATCTCGAAATCCACATTTTATGTTTGCACGGATTTGACGAATTAAATAATCAAACAAGTGAACAACATCGTTCTTTGGCTGTTCGTGTGGCGTAACAATATTGGTTACCGGTACACTTGCCGTTGTTTTCTGCTTTTCATGTGCAAATCGAGGAAATCTGTCGGTTCGCGGGATCAAGAGCTGAGAAGCACGAGAGACAGTAACTTTGTGATTTAAGCAAAAAAAAAAAAAAAAAAATTGCAAACCACAATTTCCAAGGCTTTCTCAAACGTTGTTGTGGCTTCCTTCCACATTTCGGCTTGCATCTGGATTCTTCCAAGGAGCAGTAAGAGCGGCACTGTGGGTTTGACGTCAGTAACTGTTTTCAGTACAGTGACAGCCTGAAAGCAAATCGCTCGCAAGACTCAAAATACATCTTTTTGTGGTCCAAGAAGAACGTCGGATTCAAGCGTGTTTTGAACTGTTTGAAACTAAACAAAATTGTTCACCTTCTCGTAATTTTGGAGGAAAGACTGCACAACCGCTTGCTGCGTTGCATTCTGACCAAGGGTTTCATCCAAGTGTGCCGCGTGCCTTACAAAATCAAAACAAGAATGTCACGCAACGAAGATATGGTGCAAAAAATAACTCACAAGTTTTCTTTTTGAAATGAGTCCCTTTTTTGAAAGAAAGTATTGGTTACCGAATGCAGAAAGCAGCCAGGTTAAGTTTTCCCATTTCGAAAACGAGCTCTCCCTGCAAAACAACGAAGTCGTCGAAGCAGAATCTGGTGTGAAAATCAAGTGATTTCTTTCAATTGTCACAAAATGATTTACCCGGCACATGTAGTAATGGTGGACATCAGGTCTCAGGTGAATAGCTCTGGTGATATCCAACAAGGCCAGTCGCTTCTGCAACAGGAAGGAAACACCATTGTCGTGATGACATCTCTGCACAAAGAATCCACGGATCAGGAACAAAACAAGAACTGGTACTGGTTTGATACTCACAGAGTGCAAGCGTGTGTACGCCTCTGCTCTGCATAGGTAAGCCTTTATAAACGTGGGGTCTGCACTGATGGCCGCAGAAAATTGCCGAACTGCTCTGCACAAATATAACAATTTTTTTGTTTCACATTTTGTTGCTACAAAACTCACAAGAAGCACTGGACGATCTCACAGAAAAATTCAGCAAACAATAACAAGTGTACCTTGAACAATTGTTCATTTTCAGCATGTAAATAAGGCCCAGATTGACTTGTGCTGAGGCCATTGTGGTGTCCAGTTTTACAACCATTTCAAAATCTGGAATGGCATCTTCGTGCCTGCAAATTACGAGTGTGAAAAATGTGTCAAATGCCATGTTTACCAGTGTTGTTGTGAGGAGGTCGAAAGACAACAATGACGCCAACAGTATGCTGTTTAGCGCAGCTTGAAAATAACTGCCTGACTTGAAACTGTTGTTTGCACTTGTTTCTGCTGTACAAAAGAAACCGCAATCGTTGTACCCGTACCTTCCAGTTTCGGCATACAGGACTCCTCTGGTGAGGAAAGCACGGATGTTTTGTTCACTGTCATCCAGCATCAGCGACACACTCAAATCCTGCAAGGCTTTCTCTGGATGTGACCTGAAATTATTTGTCGAGCTAATAGGTCAGTGCAGAGCTATTGATTGCGGCGTTCTTCCTGGTAAACAGACCACAGTTTTCCATCTGTTTCATCAGCGTTCAAAACCTTGTTGTTTTCACGAGAACAACAGGCCGATCACTAACTTTCTGAGTATGCAGCCTCTGTGGTAGAAGGCAACACTATTCGTCGGGTCCAGATGAATCGCCACGGAGAAATCCTGCAGAGCGGAGTTCCACTGGCGTAACTTGGAGAACCCCCTGCCCCTGTAAGTTCGCGCCTTTGAATCGTGCGGATCCTGATTCAGCAGTTCTGTGAAATCTTGAATGGCTGAATGCCAATTCCTGTGAGAATGAACATTCGAGGCATTTTTTCAGCAGGGAAATTGCACTGGTGTGTTGAAAAAATGTCTCAAGTTTGTGAGAAAAAATTACCTCTGGTTAACTTACTCTTGATTGAAGTAATGCACTCCATGTTTGAACAGAGCTTCAGTGTTGGCAGGATTCAACTTTGTTGCCGTCGCGTAATCTTCCATGGCCAGCAACGTTTCGCCTGTCTACAGAATTCGCAAAGAGAAAAACAAGAAGTCAAAGCCAAAACTGGAGTTGGACACAACAACACAGAGACAGAAGAAGAATGATTTTTTCTTACTTTTTCGTACACTTCGGCCCTTCTGATGTAGGATTGGTGGTCATCTGGATTCGCCTTGACAGCCAAGGAAAAGTTGACAATTGCCATCGTCATGTCTACCATCATCACGTAGATTTCAGCACTGTGAAACAAGAATTCTTGTAGCATTGAACTCACTCAAAACATTGCTGTGATAGGCGAGAGTACTGGAGGGAGAGGCCCTCCAGACACACACGCGCTCGAACGAATGGACACCATGGCAATCTCTGCGTGAGCAACAAATACCAAGGTGTTCACACACGTTTGCTCGAACACTTCTGTCACTCTCTTTACTTGAACAAACAGCGATAAATGCGACTAACACTGGACAATTTAACGAAAGATCGACGGTGATGACATGAAATCGAACAAGAAGAAAGAAGACACTTCGTAGGTTCAGTTCAATGGGTAGTTACCGGTAGTTCTCACTTACCGTGACCTGTAAGCCGCCGCGTGGTCTTTGTTGTGTTTCAGAATGAAATTGAGGTCATCCATAGCCAACTGATTCTTGCTTTGCAGTAATAATACAAAGTGGCGATGCCAGTAAGCGTCCAACAAAGTAGGTTCCATCTCTATAGCCCTGTTCAAGTCTTCAAGGGCCTGCCCTATTTTACCAAGCTGGAAAAGATACCAAAATTCGTGGTCCCGAAAAAGGAACTTTGCGTGACGGCCAACAAAGAAAGCAAAGCAAACTTACTCGCAAAAGTGGTGAAATGCAACTGCTAAGAAAGATCAGCCTCCGTTGATGTGCTCAGGTTACGTGAGCATGAAACTCCAAAACATTTTTTCAGAGTTAAGTTTCCGCTTCTGTTTCTTTTGCTACGACAACGGCAACCTGGTTCACACAAAGCGCTCCGCTTGCATGAAGCATGCGAAAAAGAATTACCTTCCTATGAAGCGCTCCCCTGCGAGCAAGCAAGAAAGCACTTGATTCCTTCCCGCCAGAGATTTCCTCCTCTAATTTATCAAGCTCGACCTGCAACATCGAAGGTAGAATCAAAGTTAACGGGGTGTACAGACCTGGTGCAACCGAAGAGCTGTCACCCTTCACAAAACAGCAGCATCTGAAACACTGAAACATTGCGTGCAATGAAATACGCGAAAGCATCAAAAATCACCGCACAAACCTCGAGTTGATTCTCCTCGTCCCCATCCAGTGCAACCGGACGCAGTTCCAGACCTGTCACGCTGTGTGCACTGCTCGTCTCCGATGTTTTCCTGAACACAAACAAGCACAAGACATGAACGTCAAAATTTGTACTTGAGGTTAAGAATACCTTTCATTGCTGATTCACACATTATCCGTGGTACGCTTGAAAATGCAAGTTAGTTCACCGTTCAGAAGTTTTGAGAACTTCTGTTTCTTCCTCCGTGTGTGCACTATCATCAGGATCGAATTCACTGGGAGTGGGAGGAAACACCTACAGAAGCCAAAAAAATTCGCAATTATTCAAAGTTGTTCTCGATAACATTTCAAAATTCTCAAAATGTTTTGGTCACGCCACCAGCAGAAGACATAGAAAGATGGGGAAAACGAGATGCACGAATCCAATGCAACGAAGTTGCCGACTGCGTTGCCTTGTGTCGGAACAAAGTAATTTAGCATGAAGATGCATTTACTTCATCAAACCATTTGTTCCAAATGCTCCTGGCAAATTCCCTTTCGTTTTCGTGATCCTCGGGACGATAACCTCTCTTGCGTTTGAAGTTTTCAAAGTCAAGAGAATCAGCAAGACTGCCTCGGTGTCCGCTGCGTATTTTCCTGTCA
>JAAUYG010046098.1_pt1 | contig 10446 bp, 4 predicted proteins | sample 7278091 | NCBI WGS metagenome assembly JAAUYG01 (sample SAMN14350201, study PRJNA611818) | marine sediment metagenome | isolation source: surface marine sediment (0.6m) | place: French Polynesia: Moorea | collected 2018-08
GTAACTTCAGAGATAATCGATGCCACGGACGGACGACGTACGACGTACGACGTACGACGGACGAATTTTGATTTCATGAGCTCTGCTGACATAGTCAAGCAGAGCTAAAAAGGGGGAAACTTTTGCTGGTCCAGGATTAGGTATGCCTAAATAGTGCAGTCATACAAATCCAAACTGGATGAGTAACCTGTATAGATACATGCATGTACATGTACGGATTACAGACAGCCTACAGATTACTCATAAATACTCCCATAAATGTCCCCATAAATGCAAGATTTTTCTGGTACAGGACCCCATGCATGGCACAATACTGTGCATGTCTATTGGTTTTCACTGTACAATATCACTATACTGGCCTTTTTTTTTCTCTGCATACTGTGTTGATGGCTATACAGTGGTCCCTCTATTTTAAGACCACCCATGGGACCATGAAAATGTGGTCTTATATTACAGGTGGTCTTAAAATAAAGGTTCAATAGCACACTAAATTGCACTTTGGAACCAAAATTGGTGGTCTTATAATCAAGGTGGTCTTAAAATAAAGGTTTGTAAAATACAGGGACCACTGTATGTGGCCACAAGCAGTACTGACCAGCAAAATCCCGGGCATGACATCCCTGTGTTCCATATAGAGGCGTAAATCACAAGAAATGAAGGGTCCTTATTTATGACCCTAACCCCTTTCCATGCTTACAGGCTGTTGTGGGCCTGTAGGTAATTGACAATAGGAGCAAACTGCCTTGATACAGAGTGAAGAGTACACTCCACTGATAGATTTATGGCCCCTTGCCTAATCCTGGTCCACCAGCGGAGATAAGGTCCGGGACCTGACCAAACCAAAAAAGACAACCTATTTTCTAATAGTGAATGTAATATGTCAGACAGAAATAATAGCCCAGTGTAACTAGATAAAACACCTCAGAATGCATGTACCTTAGCGGTATAAAGCATAAGAAGTATTAGATTTTCTGTAAGATGAAAATAAATTAATTTTATACAAAATATAACATTTATTAACACAATTAAGGCACAAATGATTCAGTAGTGGAAAAGAAGGGATCATATTAGGCAAAATTGGTTAGGTTTAAACCCCTGTACTGAACACCCTTTCATTTAAAATTTGAAAAGCTTTCTGCAAGTAATAATCACTTTCAAGTAAACATTCCAATTCGGAAATATATAATTTTTCAATAGATTAGGAGATCATTTTCTGACATTGAAATATTATATTGTACCGGTACTACACATTTGATTGAAAAAAGTTTAATAAAATCATTTTAATAAGAAAAGAGGCTAATTTTTCCAGAAACTTGTCTTTAAGCATGGAAAAGACAATGATTGTCAAGGTTATTGGTGGAGTTTCCAGAATTAAGATTTTTCTAAAATCTGGGCCATGCGTGCGAGTTACTGTACAAAACTAATTTGGTGTCATCTGCCAGTAGATAAAAAGAAAACTTCAGTTTTAATGAAACCACACACATCACTAGCCTGAGTCAGCGAAAGTACAGAATACAGAATATTACCACAGCACCGTCACGACACTGAAGAGGTTACAGGTTATACATTGCAGTAAGTACTGTACAATTCTCCACCATCTGCTAGCATAGCTAATAAACCTGTCACCTCCCCTGATACAATGGCTAATCACATAGATCACCGGCCTATGTTCAAACAATGAAAACCCAGGGCACTTCAGCAAGAAAAATCACCAGGTCCTTTTCCTTCTTCTCTTGTTGTTCTGTGCTTAGGCCTTTGATTTACAGCCTCCCACAGGAAAGAACCTGCCATCATGGGCACTTGTTCAGCAGTAGCTGACTCCCTCCCTCAATGCGAACCCCCTACCTCAAGCCTTCAGCTGTGAGGCAAAAAAGCCTGCACTCCACCTTTTGCAAGGGCTCTTGTTTTGGAGGTCTTGGGACAAACATTGAAGCTAAGTTTCTAGTTTTACCCACCAGGCCATTTATTCCACTATATGTCATGTTTTACATGGCTTCCTACTTATGTAGGTGATTAACTAATGATATCTGTCAGGACCAATCTCTGGACAAACTTCTGTTGGGTGAAACCATCCAGATAGATGACTACAAGTGCCTACAAAGTGTACCGGTACCTTGGGCAGCAAGTAGCTGCACATTCACTCACAGGGGTGCTAGCATGTGGAGGAGTTTCCCAAAGATCTGTGTCATCTTGAAATAAATATACTGGTAGATTTGTCTACCACTTATTAAAAGAACTTGTATCAGTTCCAGATACAATTGCAGTATATACTGGCATGAATTTTTGTCAATCTACCGTCACCAGTGAGTAGGCGGGAGTTATTTGGCTGCCCAACTTGGCTGGAATTTAAGTTTGCCTTTTCAGGACTCATGTTATTTACTGTAAAAGTTCCAATAGAAGCAATGGGTCATATTAGAATGTAATTTTTTTTTTCAATAATATAGTATTTCTGCCAATCATTCAAAACTTTATGTACGGACTACAATAGAGCAGTGTAAAGATTTTTATACCAGTAGGCCAACAAGTAAAGCTCATAAGTAACGATTAAATTTATGAATATTGAGATATCAACAAGACTATTTTGCTAACTCCCTCCTGCCCCAACACTACCATCACCACACACCTCTTCCCCATTTTAGTAAGCACTGAGAAATGTATCTGTAAAACTTGCACAAATTTGACCGAAATTCAAAATCATTACTGCCATCCATGCAGCTATACACTGGTCCAGCACATGGCATCAAAATTTCTGCAGCCAGGGAGCAGTTGTTTTTTCGGCAGCAGACGGAAAAAGCCCAATTCTGGTGGTCCAATTACCAGGTATCCAATTTTTGTTGCTAATGTCTGGCTTCTCAGAACAAGGAAAATTAAAAGAACTACATGAATGTGTTCAGAAATAACCATTTATTCAATATATGAAGAAAAATACACAGGAAAAAAGTCCTTCTTATATAATGCCCTTTAAGCTCTTCCTTCAGTATATAACCTGCTACAGTCAACTCATGTAGCCTCAACATTTTGCCAGAGGGGGTGTGGAATCAATTCCATACTTTGTTGGATTGTGCTTACAGGTTCCATTAGAGTATGAGCTTGTAGGCCTACTGGCTTCAACTGGAACTTTTACAGGTATATTGACTTCAATTAATGTTGGTGATTCGGATACCCTCAGAAAAATCAATATTATGTCTTCTTTCTCCAACATTTCCTCTTTATAGTACATGTAATTACATATGCTAAGTGGGGCACATTTCCAACAGTCGGAAACGACAGTCAGAACCATTGTGCATGGGTTTAAAGTTTCCATGTCTTACACAGCACAGACAACATAATTTGTAACATTCACGTTATTTACCACAATGTTAAATTTCAATATTTTTTCGTTATTTTAAACTTAAAAATTCAAAATCTCAAGAAATAACTTTTGCGTGGTCACAGGGAAAGTTTGCTTGAAAAAGAATCATAAATGTAGAAGAAGCAGGATTTTGAAATTTGTATTTTCGGAAAAATTGGAAGGTCACCAATGATGATCCCAGAATGACCTTGAAGACTAAGGTCAAATGTGCCCCATATATGTTCTACTTGTACCCCAGAGTCCCAAATTTCACCCCGTTTCGCTATATGATTAGCCATTTCCAAGATATTTGCAATTTTCCCATTGGCCACCATGTTAAATTTTGTGCAATTTTTTTTTTAAATTTCAAAGGTACTCTTGATAGTTTAATGCCAAAAGGTCAAATTTTTTGTGGACTATCACAATGGAACACCTACAAAAAGTTTGGCTGTAAAAAATCACAAGCATAGAAGAAGCAGCAATTTAAAATTGTATTTATGCAAAAATCGCAAGTGCACTAAATGACCTCAAAATGACATTGAATACTACAAGGCCAAAGGTACCCTTTTTATGTTGAACTACTAACTCATGAATCCCAAACTTCTCTTCGTGTTGCTCTACAATCGCTCGTTTTCCAGATAATTGAGCTTTTTGGTTTTACCATAAAGTACAATGGTGAATTTGAAATTTAACAAGAGGCCCAGGGGCCTTGACCATCAATCTGCTTAGTCACTTGCTAGATAAAAGAATACCGAAGTATAAACTTGAGAGTACAAAGATCCCTGAATATTTAAGATATAAAATCGTCAAAAACTGGAAATGGACCGAATGACCCAAAACTCACCTGGACACTTAGGTAACAATGAAAAGTAATCTGTATGCACGAAAGACTTACCTCTGAGGCTGAAATTTTGGTCCGTTTTACTCTACAACCACTTATTTGCAAGATTGCCGAAAATCGGAAAAGCACCGAATGACCTCAAACTGGACTTGAACACTTAACCATCATAACTAGACAAGATGTCGTTTGAAGTTTTCTCTCCCATATCGTCCCATGTTAACGAAAACGAAAAAAATTGTAAAAAAATAAAAAATGCAAAATTTTGACAAAAAAATGGTCTGGAGATATGGTGAAAAGGTACCTTTCCACCAAATTTATCATTTAATCTGCTCGACAGATTCTGAGAAAGCAGGTTTTATGGACAACGGACAGACGACGGACGCCTACGTGACGACAGTAGATCTGCTGTGCAGTAGCACAAAACAGAGCTAAAAAATCTTAAAATCTTTGTTGAATAAGGCAAAAATTCCACCAGAATAACCATTACAAAATGCTTAATTAACTTAAAGGATAAAACTTCTGAACTGGACAGTGCTAAGACACAGTACCGGTACATGTACATGCCCAAAACTTACTGTGAACCCATTTAAATCTCCCTCTTGCCATTAAGACCACCTATCTAAAGTGGCCATGGTTTCTTGGCAAATTGGGTGACCTAAAGGTAGACTACTGTTCTTTATATTCATAGCATTTATATGATAACCATTTATTCAGGGCCAGCACAGCAATCAACCAGGGACATACACAACCATTCTCAAAAGGAGAGCAGCTAGTCTTTATAGATGGGGACATCCTCTGTAAGTGACTGTAACCCACTGTGGTATCCAGGGTGCCATAAAATCTGAATGTTGGGGACACTGGACAGTGTCACCACTGGTGGGACAGTGTCACCACTGGAGGGCACAGAGATGATTCCCAGGGAACGGCAAGGGAGCAATTTACCTTGAGGAATCTGACCAGAGACTTGGATTGATAGTTAGACTGAGAAATAGTGTGGTCTAAGCTAGGGCACAGGCACAGCAAGGGGACAATGTCTGCAGATGCAGTCTGTGACTCACTGCGACTGGGTGACCCGTTTTAGGTCAAGGCGTGAGACAAGAAGGGAAGGTCTACTGCCATGGTCCCCATCCGTGAGTCAATGCAAACAGGGTTCCAAGACACCACTGCAGGCAAAAAACAGCTTGCCTTCCATTATAGCCCTAAAACATGAAACGTCACAGCGACGCACAATAATAGGATTATGTGTTTGCAGAGCCGCGCATCTGAAGACACTTTGGATTTGTGCTGGGAGAATCGGCAGGGTATGGATTCCATGGCGATGGCACCCGGCTAACTGTCACACCCGGAGATAACCCATCCCAGACAGCCAGACGACACTTTGCCTACCAAAATAGGGTTTCCGAGAGCTGTTAAATTTCCGCTCAGAGGGTGCTACCAAGAGTGAGTCACCCTTCCCTCAATCCCTACCCCAAGGCATCCTAATCACCACACTAACCCATGCACCGACCACCACCCAACTTGCTATTGACGAACAGTAGGCAATAGGCTGGCTGACAATGCATGTCCCCCTTCTGCCCTTGATTTTCCCTGGGAAGCACAAAAAAATATAAAAGACAACCCTTGAGGCTAGCCTATTTTAATGCATCATTTATTTTGCTGGAATCAATTGTTCAATTTGGGAAAAGTGCAAATTTTTCCCACTGCGGGATCAGCAGTGGTTTGGACAAAATACAATAAGCTTTGGAGGCGATACTAGCAAGAGGGAAGAAAATAACAATTGCCACCAGTTCCAGACAGAGGGCTGAATATGGCGCCGTCTTTGAGTGCTTATATCCGTCAAAAGAAGTTGCAGGGGAAATCTGTCGAATTTCAAGCATTCAGATATTGAATGATGAAGAAGATTGGCCCCAGTAGAGTTCCTTGCATGACATGGCAAAAGTGAAATGTATGGTAACTACATAGGCAAGGGACAGAATTGGTTTGATTACATCTGGCATTCTGATGTTTGTCATGCATGAAATACATAATTTGGTTTTCTCTTTGTTCTTGTTTTTCTATACTTGTATCCAGATCTGATCTACCAAATCAATTTGTTAAAATTAAGTTTCAATTAAATACCCACCCATCCAGAGATTTTTTAAATATAATATATTGGTACATGTACCAGTAAACTTATGATTGTAGTTCAATGAACAAACCCATAGTCAGCTCACTCAGTGGAAGATCTCCTAGCACACTGTCCTTCATTGGTACAGTCTCTGATCTGTCTAATTTCATGCTGCAAAAACCTACTTATTATTGTTCTGTTGTTCTGTTCAAGGATGTAAAGTTTTTGTGGGCACTGCAGAGGAACTCATTTATCAATGTAGGGTATCTATTCTACACTGGAAATCTATTTGTTTTCTTGAACCTAGATTTGCGCAATACTGTGAAAAAAGAATTTGCATGTTTGGCAAAATAATACTCCGGTATGAATGCATTCAGTGATCTCTTCTGCCAAAGGCCAGCCCACTTCCATATAATACATGCGGAAAGTTTCTTGGCATATTTTCAGATACACCACATTAAGATGTTGGACTACTGTATAAGTATGTACAACGTACAGTAAGTATGTACAACTATATACATGTACTAGGATACCTAATGTACCACAGTACAGTGCGTAGACTATATAATTATCTCTGCATGTGGAAGGTGCATGCCCATAGTGGGTGGTTACAGGCCTGTAACATGCATGAACGGTTTGACAATGATTGATGCTTCATATGACAAGGGCTGAATACAAACTACCAAGTACTTACTGGTACTGAGTTTCAGTGAAAAAATATCCCTACCCCCCCCCCCCCCCAAGTCATGAACCTAATGATACTTCTGAGACAATGGTTTGGCATTGCATCCTTTAATCCCATTCCAAATTCCTAAATGGCAACCCAAGTTTCCTGGGGGGTTGCCCACCAATGCGGGTAATCCACGGGTTATCTTCCCACTGGATTGAATCAGTTGTTTTTTTTGTTGCTTGCTGCTCTTCTGGGGGCAACAAATGTCATCGGATTCATACAAATCATGTACGGTTCAGATATCATGGCCTTCGATGACTGCCGATAGAAATAATGCCTTCACGGAAGGAAAAGCTCTTCAATAAATTGGACCCGGGGATTTCCCCGGGTGTGGACAGATTTACACTGTGATAATAGAATCACCACCCTGACCAAGGTTAGGTATGTCAGACAGGCAGCCAATCAACTACATGTAGAACCTTGAAAGCCATGAATCTGTAGTTAGAGCAGTGGCAGACAATAAGCTCTGTCAGTCTCCATTGGACTGGTCTGCAAAGGCTGAAACTTGTGTTGCGGCACTGTGTCTTGTGGAAGACCATCTTGCAAAACCAACTTTAATGTGAATATTCAAAGGCAGAAGTCGTTAAATGTATCGGAGACACTTGCTAAATTTGCATTAGAATGCATGTCAACCTCACACTGTATCATATTATATTGTAACAACCAATAGTACAAATATATTCAGAACCTGATTATTACAATAATATTTATAACTGATTTAGCACCAACATTGCAAGTACCCCCGATATCTATAACCCATCTGGAAACAATATTTTAATAATAATAATAATAATATATTTGGGCCCAATACAACATGTATAAAAATAATGTACCGGGTATTGCAAATATATATTGACAAATTATATTGACAATCAATTTCAAAATATATTTATGAGCAATTTAGCACAAATATTCCAGAGGTGATATTTTTTACTGCATTTTATAGTTACATGTATCTGAATCAGTATCTGTGACTATAAACCCAATCCATATGAGGGTAGCTTAATTACTTTACACATGCATTTGAAATGTCAGCTAGATGTCAGTTTGGAAATTTTTTTTTACCTGGTTAGCTCTGCTTTGTGCTACTGCACAGCAGATCCAGCTACTGTCGTCATGGGCATCAGTTGTCCCCCAATAATTCATGTATACTCCTGGGGGAGTGTTTTTACCAAAACCGTTAAGAATTGTGAAATTTTGCCAAATTTTTTTTTTCTTCTTTTTGTGGCCGTTTAACATTGTCGCCAACGGGGAATTATAAAATGTGCGATATCTTGAAAACGGATGGTTGTAGAGCATAACACACTGAAATTTGCGACTCGGGGATACTTACGTGATATATATGTGGTGTACCTTTGATCTTGTAGTGTTCAAGGTCATTTTGGGGTCATTCAGTGCACTTGTCTCAAAATGGAACATGACAATGGCTGGTCTTAGAGCAAAACGGTGTGAAATTTGGGACCCAGGTACACCAGTAACACATATATGGGGTACTTTTGTCCTTGTAAGGTTCAAGGTCATTTTGGGATTGTTCAGCACAATTTTGTCAGATGGCTTGAAACTCGAAAATGGCTGGTCATAGAGTGAAACGGACTGAAATTTGGGACTCAGGGAAACTAGTGACACATACAGTGGTCCCTCTCTTAGTGGCCACTCTCAACAGAGGCCACCCTCTCTAATGAGGCCATAAATTTTTACCGCTACTACTAGAAATGCATTTACTTCTCCCTCTCGCCATAAAAGGCCACCTCTCTCATGTGGCCACAATTGCTTGGCAAACAGGGTGGTCTGATTAGAGGGGAGCCACTGTATATGGTATACATCTTACCTTGTAGTATCCAAGGTCATTTTGGGGTGCACTTGTCTCAAAATGGCTTGTAACTTGAAAATGGCTAGCCGTAGAGTAAAACAGAGTGAAATTTAGGACTTGGGGTCAGTAGTAATGCATATATATGGATCCCCTCAGCTACATAAGGTACTGTAGTAGCTACATGCCTGTTGGGCATAAACCACTTGTTCCTATCTGTCAAGTGACCAAGCAGAGCGTCAAGGTCCCTGGGCCTCTTGTATCTATTTATTTATTTTATTTATTTATTTATTTTCATTCTATTTATTGTTCCAGTCAATTTATACAGCCAATAGAAATAAGTGTGATATTTATTCATTTCCACAAGAACCACCTTTCATTCTTTCCTAACGGAATATTAAAAAGCAAAAGTTAGTTACAAGCAACATTTTGACATATATATGCTAAACATGCAATTAAACATTTCTTTTTCTTTCCTTAGCCATAGCTGTTTGACTAATTCTAAGCCATCTTTATCGAATCGACTAATATGATTAAGAACATCAGCTTACCTACATAAGTATTTTACAAAGAGCCCAGCAACTCTTTTTGACTATGAATTCTCCAGGGAATTAACTAGTCCATTTTACTCACAGGGTGTTCTGCATTTATTTTACTTCCAGCATGGGAGTATATAATACACTCTGTCTCAATCCAGTCATTAATGGGCTGGAGTCAATGCAATTAGATCTTGGTGACAGTTGACTTCGGCATCTGACAGTGACAGTAAAAGCAAAAACACTAAAAAAAAACACACGCTGGTGAACATTGCTGCAGGCCCCTGTGTTCATCAAATCAAAATGGATTCATGCATGTCCTGTCACTTGACAAGGACCATCAATCGCCACCATTATCATAATGGACCAAGTGCAGTTTTTGCAGGGGACTGGGAAGAGTCAATGTATGGGACATAAAGTACATGTATGATGAATAGGATGATATGACGAATGCTGCCGAGAGGATGAAGTATGCCAACCTGTGGCATGGCAAGATGACAAAATTTGTGATACAATTGGAAGGGATGCATGACAAAAGTTTTGCGCAAATTATGCTGGTACTAAATCATGCAATGCATTCCCTTAAAATAAAAACATGTATATTTGTTTTATTATATTCATATGTTGAAAGTGTGAATAAACTTTCTATATATCTATCTAAAACATGGTAGCCTTCCAATTATCTATATAAAGTATTCACCCCGTATCAACTCTATTGTCATTCAAAAATCTGGAGATTCATCTTCCACGTAAGACGACAAAAACTTAGATTTCTTTTTGGCCCCCTTAAAAAAGAAGGCATGGGCGCAATTCAAAACTGAGTCTTGTTCATTAAAGAAAATATTTAAGTACCATAAAGTATACAAGGGCAGTGCTGGCTGCGTTTTGCCACTGAGGCTGCTGGCATTCATGGCTGTCATGCCTGTATTTCAGCTATGCATGTATCCAGTTTTGCGAAGCGGCTTATTGGCCCAGCAGTAAGTCTGCTTTTATACTCATGGTCAAACCATGTTCAAACATGTTTCAAACATGGTTGAAACATGTTTTTTTGAAATGTTCTGGACGTGTTATATCGCCATTGAGACATGTTTGGA
>JAAUYG010128687.1_pt1 | contig 10446 bp, 2 predicted proteins | sample 7278091 | NCBI WGS metagenome assembly JAAUYG01 (sample SAMN14350201, study PRJNA611818) | marine sediment metagenome | isolation source: surface marine sediment (0.6m) | place: French Polynesia: Moorea | collected 2018-08
GAGAGACTATGATCGAAGACATGACAGGAGAGACTATGGTAGGAGAGACTCTGATAGGAGTCGCAATTGGAAAACAGACTTGAGAGAGAGAGAGCGAGAGAGAGAGGGAGAGAGAGAGGGAGAGAGAGCGAGAGAGAGAGGGAGAGAGAGAGGGAGAGAGAGAGGGAGAGAGAGGGGGAGCGCGGGAGAGAGGGAGGGGAAGAGAGAGAGGGAAAGAGAGAGAAAAAAAAGAGAGATGGAGAGCGAGAGAGACAGAGAGCAGAGAGAGAGAGGGAGAGGGAGGGAGAGAGACAGAGAGGGAGAGAGAGAGGGAGAGAGGGGGAGTGGGAGAGAGAGAGAGGGAATGAGGGAGAGAGAAAAAAAAGAGAGATGGAGAGGGAGAGAGAGAGAGAGAGGGAGAGAGAGAAGTATACTCACATGTAAGTTACGGAATATCACACAATAGTACAATCAGATATTTTTTTATAAACTTTGATTTATTTTTCGAGGTTCTCAACAAGCAAACAATTGCATTTTAATGATTACCACTAATCAGGTATTTGTGAGTAAGTAGTGTTAAGATTATAAGACCGCTTCCAGGAAGAAAATCGGTCATGTATGATAGGATTTTAAAATATATTAGTGGATATGTACAATATACGTTTACGCAATAAAATCAAAATTCCATCTTATTAATGTACACGGGTAAAAAAAAGTGCACCACCAAGCTATATTTCTGCGCCATTCCAAGCAATGGAACAATGGATAGAGATACTATCGATGCTGGACACTGTAAAGTGTTATTTCGAAAATGGCTTATCATGACCAATACGACCTTTAACATGCGGACGATGTATAACAGTTTTCTCTTGGATAAGTAAGTGAATAAATTCTTGTTTAATATTGAATGATACATTCATGCAGTCTAAAAAGTCATTCTGTGCTTCACTATCAACATAAATTTTATATATGTACACAGATCATGACGATTGGCTCCTCATTTCATTAGAACACACAAATATAGTCCACCACCACCTGCACAGCCTAAACAACATACTATTAGTCTGCTCTTCGATTGGAATCAACAAAAATTTCTTTACTTCATGCATCATGCCGTACGGTGTGCTCAAAACTGTTTAGCTGTGCTTTAGAATCCATGATTCTAGTAATTCTAGAATACAATATATGTACAATGCATGGAATTAAAAAAACACCATGTTGCAGCAACAACACCACAACTACCATCCCTTTGTCATAAAGATTCATCATTAATTCAGATTAATTCATTTCTTTGTATAGATAATCAAAGTAATGGCGCCTGAAGCCACATTTCTTATTTTCACCTTACCTTGTCATATTTCCCACAATGAGAAAAACATTCCTATGCAATATATTTTTATCATAAATGCATATCTTGTAAGATAAACACCTTCACCACTTAGAGTTACTCTAATCACAATTGATGCAACTAAAATTTAATTAATACAGTGGTAACTTTGGTAACTTCACATTTTAAGCCCCTATGCATGAAACAGCTTAGACATACCAGGTCCAGATACTTTGGTCCAGTTTAGGACCAAAAATTCACACCTTGGTTTCACCATGCAATGTGACCGTTATCGACCACATTAACGTTACACTTTGAGCTTGTCTCGAGAAGAGTTTATTCTTTTAGCCAAACATATTTTTTCCTTGCTTTATGTCAGGTGCTACAGTGTTAGTCAGCAAAATTTTCCACCATCTCTTGCTGCTCAACATAATCCAGTTGAACCATATTCTCTTCACTTATCCTGGAAACAGTCTTATCAAAAAATCTCCCAATCTTCTTCCAAAATAAGCGTTCAGAGTGTCTATTTTCTGAAGCATAATCCGCCACGCTGATTCCGTATCTAGGATGCAAAACTTCCAGGATTTGGCCTATATCACGGCAAGCCAGTTCCACGTCTATTCCCCCAGCCATCTCAGGTCGACGCACCACAAGATTCTTCTTATGGCCTAGGCGAATGAATGCCTGATGAGCCATCTCCAGACACATGATGTCCTGAAGGAACGCCTGACTCAGGATCCAGATTGCAGTGTGAGATCGTCTCAGCATGTCCATGAGGTTGTCGACTCGAAACCTCCCAGGGATGTCATTCCTTCCTTCCAACCACAGACTGTAGCTGTTCTCCTGCTCAAGTTTAATACGCAGTGTCTCGAACACCCACCGCCGATCAATTTCATTTTCAAAAGAATAGATCACAAAAGCATCCCGGAGGTGAGCCTCAGTCCTTGCTGTGGTATAGCGATGCTTTTTTCCTAAGTATTTCAGACGATAGAAATGCCACTTGAGATGCCACCGGAAGCGGTAAGCTAGAGGGGCTGCTACCAGAACCACTATGGCTACAGTCGCTGAGACACTTGCGATGAGTGGAAGGTGGGATATTACAAAACAGTACCTTCCCATTCCTGGGATGTCTATGCTGTTGATCAACCTGATTTTTCCGTCCTGGTCAGTGCATACAAGAGCGGCACTTCCAGTGAGCCTGCTTCGAGTTTCCCTAAGCCATCTAATGGAGTGAAGGGAGTCACATTCACAGGATAAAGGATTGCCAAGCAAGTTCATTTCTAAATTACAATCGGAATGAGCGTTGCTGCACTTTGAATCAATTGCATCAATCACCGTTTGGTCCAGGGATCGCAGCTGATTGTCTGACAAGTCAACAGATTGCAGGAAAGACATGAGATCGACGAGAAAATCTGCGGAATTTAATCGGTTGTTGGCTATGTTGAGCGTTTGTAGCTTCTTGAGACCTAAAAATGTAGTTGCGCTCAAACTAACCATTGCATTGCTTCCTAAATCTAAATGCTCCAGTTCCTTAAGTTGATGAAGTCGGGTAAAACTTTCTTGTTGTAGAGAGTTTCCCGATGCATAGAGGTGTGTTAGCGAAGGTAGATACCCGAGGAACGCAGGGTTGATCTTCGAGTATCCGGAGCGACTAATATCTAGAACTCGAAGTTTTTCTAGACCAAGAATAACGAGATTGACATCTGGGCCTAATGCGGGATTGGTCGACATGTTAAGAAATATCAGGTCGTTTGCAGTAAAATTTAAACAAACAGATGTTTTCATGCTCGGAAGTCCGACGTCTAAGATTTCAAGATGCCGTAGATTGCGTGGAATGAACCAAACCTCACCGCACTGAGGGTAGTCTAGTGATTCAACATTTGTGGAGGCTTCCAGGTTTCTCTCTATACCTTGAAGAGATGCCGACCTATATGATACAAAAGTTCCAGACGTAACCTGGCCATGCACATCGTTCGCCATTGGATCTGTCAAAGGAGGAAAGTAGTCTGCGTTTGGTCTCCTTACATAAGGAGAGAAACATCCCCAGTCAACCCTGTACCTCAGTGGCGAAGGTTTTAGCAAATACCGAGTCCTAACTGAGCGCCAGTTGCTCTTAGGCAGCATAGTTTCGAACAGATCATTTAGGATTTTCAGTCCTTCCTGAAACGGAACAGGGATGGGAACCGTCCCATATCCATAAGACAAAGCAGTCAAGTTTGCTAAGCATCTTATCGCAGAAGCATGAATAAACTGCACTCCACATTCCTGAATTGAGAAATGTGTCAGATGGTTCCAGACAGAGCGGCACTCCACAACGTCTGCTGCCCCATAGATGACGTCACCATGATCTTGATGTGTGCTGTCAACTATCAGATGTGTGACACGGGTATTTGAAACGTTTGAAATTGCGTCAATAATGTCATCGAGGGCAAGAGAGCGACAACAGGCAAAGTTCAACAGGCGGAGTTCTGGCATTTCATCAAAGGCACCATGTTCTATAGATGTCAAGGCGTTGTTTCCCTTGAATGAGAGTTCTTGTATGGCGCTTCTACGCAAGGTGTTCAGTGACTTCGACGTGAGATTTCTGGATGACCCAAATGACAACTGAAGATTGGTAAGATTTGGGAGACTGGCAAGCTCAGACGGGAAAACGTCATCACTAAAGTAGGATATAGCTAGCTCCTCCAGAGACTCCAAGACCTTGATAGGCTTCGACCAAGTGCTATAATTACCATTAACACCATAACCCTGTACATGAAGAATCCGTAGTTGTGAAAGTGACGCAAAGAGTCCCGGGAGAACATTGACGATTTTGTTGAACGGCAAGTACAGTTCTTCGAGCTGATATAGTCCAGCAAAAGAGGTAGTAGCCAGCTCCTGTATATTTGACCAACTTAGATCTAACACTCGCAGTCTTGGCATGTATCTAAATGCAAAGGGGCCGACCTGTGTGATGTTGTTTTGATCCAGATACAACTCTGCTGTTGTGGTGGGGAGCTCCTTGGGAACACGTGTTAGGCCTAAACCACGGCATGTCACAAAATATTTTTTGTGAATATCAGAACCGAAATCGTCTACAGCATCCAATTTGCATGTGACATTTAATGTGTCTCTGTGGGTAGCGGTTGCAATACAGGGCAGGGAGATCACGGCGAGAGCAATGAAGAAGACAATGTGCTTGCTCCAACAATGTCTATTGATACCCAGGACTCTAAAAGCCATTTCACTCAGTGAAAATCCATTAGTTTACCTGGAAAATGAACAGGGAGAGCGTTGTGTATACAAAGACCCTGGACATTAGTGCTCCGTCTACGTGTTCAATGAATCCGCTGGATTAGTTACTCAGCTTCGGTAGTAAATGCATTGTTCTGGGAATGCTTTTATTGGCATGTGACATCTTAAATCCATGAGCACCAAAATATCGCTGGATGTCGGAAAGGTTACATTTTTGCTACCCATTTTGGAATAATTCACATTCTTGTTGCCATCGATTCTGATTTAGTTTAATTTGCTATCGATAGTTTATGTCTTACAGTTAGCAACAATACTGATATAGCAAACTTATATATGATTGTTTATTATTTTACTTTATTGTCCAAATGGGTAGCTACATGCACGTCATATTTTAGAAGATGTATCAAACATAATTCTCGACATACACAGCAAAATATGACAATATTTATCACAAGCCCCGTTTGGGAAAATGATAGTGCCAAATTAATTTCTTTTCCCATTAGGATCAGGTTAATGTTCATATTTTCGTTATATTTACAGGGAGACCCTCTCGATACTAATAGAAAGTGGGGACGTGTCACTTCGTCTATCTGTTCATCTGTTGGGAATGCTTCACATAGTGACAAAACAGTTAATACTACAAAATGTGAAGTCTTAGAGTACTATTTCTTCTGTGTCCTTTTTCAGCATTGTCGATATTTCCAGTTTCCCGTTGTTCAATTTTAACCGTATGATCATATAGAATGGAGACAATGTTTAAGTGACACGTCGCTTCATATGTCCAATCACAATGTTGGATCGTGAGGGTGGGCGTGGTAGCACAGGCTACGCCACCCTACTACATCCCCACCAACATTACTGCGGCCTACCATAAGCTAATCGTCTAATTCTAGATACTTCATAACTGGTTTTCGTTACCACATTCAAGTATGAGAGTGGATTTAACTACCTCAAACATCCTTCTTCATGTTATGTTACTTCTGGGTCTGCAACCAAGTACAGTTGAATGACATATGCATACCTAAGTGTTTGGTAACCTACCTACCACACCACACGTTTCCCCACTTCACGTGCCCCAGTAAACCCTTTACGAGCCTTTTATATGCATGCATGTTTACAATAGATCCGAAAACACTGGAGCTTTTTAACTTGAGCTGTAAAACATTCTAATGATGATACGGTGGTCCAGCCAGTAGCGCCTTTAAACACATATATGCATCATAGGAAATGAGGTTTTCAAGAGGATTAATAGCATCACATCACATTCATATCAAGTCATGGCACGTCTAAATCAGATGCAACTCACTCACATGATACACAAATCACGATTTATCATTGTGTCATGTCCACACCACACATATTTCTCAACTTTCGAAGTGAAGAATATACCAATATGTTCTGACTTCATGTCTAGAAGGCAAAGATCACCTCTGGCGCAATGCAGAGCAGATACACTACCTCTTCACATTGTGACAGGTCGCTGGGCTGGTGTCCATTCAGATGAAAGAGTTTGTAACATATTTTGTAATGGTAATGTTGAAGATGAGGTTATTTTTCTGTGTTTGTCCTGAGTATGAATCATGCTGTGTCGCTTTGTATGGGTCTTTTCGAAACACTTCATGACCTTGCTATCATAGATAAAAATTTATTTAATGCAAAATAATGATAGAGAAGTTTAAAAAAATATACTTCGATTCCGCATTAATTATACATAAAAATCGGGTATATGAAAGGTTACCGTAGGAAGGAGACACAAATAATTTATATAGTTACTTCTAAGTGCAAATAGCTGATGAACCAAGTACTTTTTGTTTTATTATTCCTCTTTTCATATACGTTCACTTGTAAGTCCGGAGGAGGGGGGATGTGTGACTATAATAAAATAACTACTTACGTACCCACTTACCTAATTACTTACCAACCTACCGACTTCCTTCCTTCCTGCCTTGTTGCTAGCTTGCTTTCCTTGCTTGCTTGCTTGCTTTCTTACTGACTTACTTACTGACGTACATAATTACTTACCTATTTACCCACCTACTTACTTGCCTACTTACCTACCTAGATAATTACCTACCTACTCACTTACTTGCCTACTTGCTTACTTTCCTTCCTATCTATTTACCTATTTACCTACCTACATGTGCCTACTCACCATTCATTTACTCGCTTACTTACTTACTGACTTAGCAATACCCACGTACGTATCTACTATGCTTAACTAATTACTTACCTAGTTACCTACCTACTTACCTACCTACTTAGCTATATATCTGCCTATCTGCCTACTTAGCTACTTCCATCTTTAGTTCCTTCCTTCTTTGCTTGCTTGATAGCTTTGCTTTCTTCCTTCTTTGCTTACTTAATTACTAGCTATTTACCTTCCTTCCTTCAGACATACGTACCTACGTACCTACGTACTTATTATATGTACGTATGCACTTACATACGTAGTATTACATATGTACGTACTTGATTACCTATTTATAAGACCAACATTTTTGTATCAGCATGCAGATCATGCTTACACAAAAAATACTCATTCCATCTACATGTATATCCTCAAAAGTATGACGAAATATGCTTTATGCTTTATTACTATTTACTCGTATCCAATATACCATCCCACTAAACCAAATATGGCCCAAGTCAGCTTTAGGCCGTATTACCTGTAGCTTAACAAATTGACCAGAAGATTAGTTTGTACTCTAGTTCTAAATAACCACAAGTCATCAACTAAACAGAATAAGGCTGCTATTGAAGAGAAACATTTTTACCTAAGTCATGACATGACTTTAGCCATTATCAACTTGACTTATGCGGGTCGATTTTCATTTAGGCCAATATGGCAATAATATTCTGGTTTGAATCATGTGGCCCAGTTTTTATAAAATTTATGTAAAAAAAAATTCTGAAATTTTCATGCAATTCGTAATTGTAGTAACAGTACTAAGCGATCATCCAAGTATAATGAAACCAGCCAAGGTGGTCTAGTAGTGCACATAGCTAGTCAGATGTTGAGCAATTATTAGGGGAGGAAGTCTATACAAAGTTAGCATTATTTTCCACGTTTTCCATATTCCCCTCCCTTGCGTAGTTGTATTGCTAACCAGCGGAGAGGGTAAATAGTAAAGTTATCGATTAGTTTTTATTAAGGTAAATTGTAGTAATAGTAAGTCTAATATACTAATTCAGACTTTAATATTTCATCTCCAGTGTCAAAATTGAATGTCTGTACGAGTAACGTTTTGAAAATCGTATTTTTCAAAATTGCACCGAATGAGCCTTGCACCACTGAGGACCCCAAAATATGAGTATAGCATATGCCAAAAGTAGCAATTTTGACGTGATTCAATCTAATATTAGCTGCGGAAGCCCATAGCTTCGATATTTCATTTTCTGTTCCATTTTACACTGGGAGATAATGTTAAAAAAACGCAATACAATATTAAAAACTGGAATATTAAACTCTGGGAAATAAATAATTAAACTCTGGGAGATAAATATTAAACTCCAAGAGATAAATAATAAACTATGGGAGACAAATAATAAACTCTAGAATGTAAACAATAACTCCTGGAGATAAATAATAAACTCCGAGTGACAACAATAAGAAATTAAACTTGAATCATAAAAACTACCTTACCTCTAGATATAGCTCGTGTCTGATCCTCAAATTTTGCTCATGCAAATGGGCAAATATGGCATACTAGTGATCAATTCTGATTAGCCCACAGCCTAGTCTTAGTTGGAATTGTTTCCCTGGCTTTGTTTATGTAAGTATTTGGTATTGTACGGCCAGACGAGTGTGAGACAACCCAAGACTTCCTTGGATGACTCTTGTAAGCCTTGTTTAAGTTCCCCTAGAAGCAGCAAATCCCCAACACAGCCTCCACCCCACCCCCACCCTGCCCCGGAAAGTAAGTATGCATGTATGCATGTAATATAAAACCTCTCCCTTTCCACCGAATCAACCGGTCCGTGGCTTTCCTGTTTGCCTATTGAATGACCGTAAAAAGGTTAACAAGCAACTAGAAGAAGTAAAGCGTCTATATACATGTCACGTGGGTATGAACACAAATAGATGTTAAGAAACCTCCTCAAGAAACATTGAATTGCCAGTCCATACATAATACGGTCAGGTCGGCGTGTGTGTTTGGGGTGTGAGTACATAGGGGATTAAAAGACTTCCGCTTTTTAATATATTTTTACATATAAGCACATAGTATTACAGAAAGCGTCACCATGTGGTTGATTTGTTTCTGATAAAAGGCCTAACAGGGATTTTCTTTTCAGTAAAATCTGCCTAAATGAGATTCCTGAGTATTTAGTATGTCATATGCAGTAGACCCCCTAATATTGTCTGACAAGAAAATTTGGTCACTTTGAACAGGTGGCATTTGGCGAGCTGGACATTCATAGTAGTAGCTGCCGCAACATTTGGCTGCATTTGGGAGAATGTTGAGAGTGGCTTCCAACAGAGGCATCACTGTATGCTGATATTTTTAATATTTTACTCCCGGTTTTTAATATTTATTTTCCGGGCTATCTTTCCGGCAGAAAAAGTATGGCACCTACGCGCTTCCGTAAACATCCACATTTTTTTAAACCAAAGTGGTCTGTAAATATGGTGGATAGCTAACTTTCTGCCCAAAAGTGTTTTTTGTTTACTTGACGACTTCCTGGCTCTACAAATGGAAGACAACTGTTGAATTATGATGCCCGCCCTTCAACAAAACCTCTGCTGACAAAGCCATGCCGAGTTAAAAAGTATAAGTATTATGTGGTAGCTTTTGCATTGGTATTACGTAGTAGCTTTTTGTTTTTACGGGTTACGGGTTTGGAGTAGCCATAAGAGCACAATAACAAACCTTTATTTCCAAAATTATTAAGTTTTCGAACGTTGATTTAATTAGGTTTAATAATGGAACTTAATTAATGACCAGGTTTCTTCTTCCCTGTAATTTCTGGCAACATTGTGGTATGGATTCGTCGAAATGCTCTAATTGACAACTCTGTTGATTTCCTACTTATCCAGGCGCATTACTTATAAATGTCAAAACGTGAAATTAAGTATTTTCGAGAAATCCAGCCCAGGTGTGTGTGGTTTGCATTGAAACACCTTTAATTAAAATTAAGAACCAAATTATGCTGAAATGACTTAAAGTTACCATCACATAAGATATAACTAAATATAGCAGATAACTCGTCGAAACACAAACACATTTAGGTGTTAAAATACCTACGTGTATATGAAAACGCTTCGGCCTTCTTGCAAGTCGAAGGTACCAGTTGAAGTACTATCAAAAAGTTTGATAAGAAAACCTCGCAGCCACAAATATTAAAAATTCGATCCTTCTTCTGGCGTGTCTTTTGGCTTCAACAGCAACTGTTGTTTTGGCTTTGCACTGCGATCTGACACATACTGCCAAGTGAAATCACACGAGAAGTTACCTCTACCTGAGTACCTCTCTTCCGAGTAGTGTACAAACAATGCACCCGGCACAATCTTATGTTTATGGTTTGTTTTACTTGTAGCGCGATTCTAAGACAGTTATACATCCTGTTTGCTAGGTTTTTTTCCGTCTTAATCATCACCACCACCACCACCACCACCACCACCACCACTACTACTACTACTACTACTACTACTACTACTACTACTACTGCTGCTGCTACTACTACTACTACTACTATTACTACTACTGCTGCTGCTGCTACTACTACTACTACTACTACTACTGTTACTACGAGTACTATCACTATTACTACTACTACGACTACTATGACTACTACTACTTTTACTACTACTACTATCACTACTACTACTACTACTACTACTACTACTACTACTTCTACTACTACTACTACTACCACTATTACCATTAATACTACATCACCTTTAACCA
>JAAUYG010296334.1_pt1 | contig 10445 bp, 11 predicted proteins | sample 7278091 | NCBI WGS metagenome assembly JAAUYG01 (sample SAMN14350201, study PRJNA611818) | marine sediment metagenome | isolation source: surface marine sediment (0.6m) | place: French Polynesia: Moorea | collected 2018-08
ACCTCAGAATAAAGACTGCCTTACAGCAACTTACTAACACTACATTTTTAATCTTCAAAAGTCTCAGTCAAAAGTAAGACAACCTCACCTATTAAGACCGGCTTTGAATAGTCCCATGGGTGATCTTAATTCTAAAGTGCCACTATCGTTCTCAACATATAGGAAAAAGATTGCTTAGTATTTCCTTTAGAGTGGTTTCACACAAACACAAATGTAATCATGGACAAATCTGTGTGTCTTTTTATTTTTCCAGGAATTAATCACCACATTGTATATAGGATTCCTAGGTCTCATCTTCTCCTCCTACTTCGTGTACCTCGCGGAAAAAGATGGGGAGAACGGTCGCACAGACTTCACCAGCTATGCAGATGCCCTCTGGTGGGGAGTGGTAAGTTTTGGAAGCTATTTTAGAAGCTAAGTTAGATTTAATAATAAATTTACTAAATACGCGTCATCTAATGCAGTAAACTTGTTAATGTCTGCGGGTGATGCATCATATTTATTTTGCTAATTTCATGAACTACTTTCGCAAGGTTCAAACCTAAAACAACATGACCTGCTTTGCATAAGTTTTTTACCCAGTGCTCCACGATATTTCAGCCTGCTTAGATTTTACGGTATTTTGGTTCAACAATTAATTTTGGTTATAGTGGATCTGAATAAACATTCAGCACGCGCAAGGAATCTTTAAATTTATGGTACATCATTTTGGAGGAGAAAGAAATTCTTTGTGTGTAATAATTGAAAATAACATGTTTCAGATCACAGTGACAACAATAGGCTACGGTGATACTGTCCCGCAGACATGGATGGGTAAAATCGTCGCCTCCTGTTTCTCAGTATTCGCCATATCATTCTTTGCATTACCCGCAGTGAGTATACTAAAGCACTGAACAAGGCAATATTGATTTAAATCATACTGTGATCTTCCTTATTAAAGTGTTGTACCATAATCGACATGCCTGGGCCTCACCAACAAATGTACCGCACCAGCTAAAGGGCAAATTCATACAATAAAATATCAGCAGATTATCAAGAACAGTAAAATTGGAATGATATTTGAGTCTATTTTGGCTACTACACATGCCCATATCTCTGCTGTCTTTTAAATAGAGGTCAACTTGGGTCCTGTGCTCACTAAACTGAAGTAGCATGTTCATTTTCAACATGGCGTCATCCATAACAGTAGCATGGGAGCCATCAGGGCTGGTGGTGGTTATTACCCTTATTCAGGTGTACAAATGTACATGTATGTTAGTCGACAATGTAATCAACAGTTTGACTTGAAATCTCATTGCGCTAATTTCTGCACTAAACTTTTTACATTGCTTCTGATCTGGCATGAGTTAAATCCAGATCACTAATCAACCTCCTCCAACCAGAGTAACTACTCTGGAACAATTCCAGATGTCCCCCCATCTCAGTGTGTTTACATAAAAATTTTGGAAAAAAAAAAGAAATCTTTCGGTAGCAGTGTGAACCTTGGCCTTATAATACAGTCTGTTTCTCGATCTCCCGAAGTAGCTTCTTGGATGGAGGAGTCTCCTGTGCTGATGGAAACATAGAAAAGAAAAACATTGCTTGATTGGCCTGAAATTCTAATTTCCTGAAACAGGTATTAAAAAGTTGATATCGACAAAAGATGTGGAAGTATTACCTGAATTGGAAGCGCTTTGGATGTCAGGCTATCGTCCTCAGATGCGATCTCTCTTTCGAGACAAACTTCCTGCCTTATTGTGAAGAACATGCCTTAGCACTCGTGCACTGCCATTAATTTATCTGAGATGACAGAGAACGCTTTGTTTGGGATCTTTTTATGCAGAGAAGCGATTGCAAATGGATGGTCAGCGAAACGGAGAGACGTGGTGTTCTGGAGGTGTTTGCCAAGTGCTCCGTGCTAGATGGGATATCAGGAGTTAGTAGAATGACCAATAGCTTTATAGAATAGGGGGAAATGTCGCACTGGATGCCAAAACTGCTTAGTAGAAGAGGGGGTAGAGAAAAAGAAATCAATGCACAATGGCTTGGGACACCTGAGTTTGAGGGACAAAGGTTCAGGCACACTCGCTCCCCAACAATTCAGTGATGTGTTTCTTGTTGCCACTGGGCTGTGCAGGTAGTACCAGGTATAGACCATACCAGGCAGTGTCCCTGTTGGTGCTGCTTTCATTGTTGCACTATTATAGCAAATTATGTTATACATTGAAATTATATATTATATATTACTATAAATATACTATAAATTATATATTACTATTATACCGGTACATGTATTTTGTATTTTAACAGTATTGTGTTGTATTTACTAAAGTTGCTGAGTTATGAACATGGGCACTGCATGATCATTGAAAATGGTTGTACAGTTTAAGTTTGGAGGCACACTGTGGATGTATAAATTCTGCTTATTGTTAACAGTATAATACCAGCATGCATATAGACGGATTATTACCATGGCAACCAAACATGTTGACTTAAATCACGACATTCAGTTATAATGTACTTAATAACCTATAGGAAGACCCCCACAACTGTATGTCATCATATACACACCTGTTCATCTACCTACAGCTTGCAGTTTTTCAAAACTTTTTTTTTTTGTATGTGCACTTCTTGTACTTCATTGTGGTTCCTGGGGGTGGGGGGTTGGGCGGTGGTACGTGCGCTGCTTACATGTCATGTACACACCGTGCTTTTGCTACCTATTTTATTGCTCTTAGTTTCATTTATCAGCTTGTCATACATTGTACTATGAAACCCTACCATTTCTACCACCTCAAGTACACCCACATTATAGTGCAGTGAATCTGAAGTAGGCATCCAAGACCTGAATGTGAAAGGTTCTTGGGTCATTCTTCACACTAACTGTTAGTTTTGCCAATTTACCCCCCCCCCCCCTCCTCCCCACGCGAAATCAATACATGGGTTTTCTTTTTCTTGTCCCTTTGCTCCTGCGTGACATCGCGTCTGTGTATCAGGGTGCGTTGGGAGGGGGGAAGGGCGGGGGGTGCAGGGGAGGAGGAGCATGACACTTCCTAACCCACTGTCTGCGGGAAGTCGCCTGCAGTGAATGGCTTGAGCGGTGTGGGTAATGCGGAAGGGAGGCAGGGGCAAAAACAAGCTAGCCTTTGGGGCGGCTGTCAGCGGCGCAGACAGACAGCGGTCGTTACATCACTCCCAGGGTTCCGGGCATCCTTATCCTACAGGAAACTGCACCATGTCACACTGCCGAAAGACCAGCGCCTGTCATACAAACGTAACGGAAGCGGAAGTATTCCATGAATTACCGACTCGCCAACTTGATTTCTCTATGCACTTGCAGTATGCCAGAACATTCTTGATTCATGATCTTTGCTCATGCAATTACCTGCCGGCAAGACCGGGACATATTTTCTGCTTCACCATTTTCCTTGTTTTATTGCATCATTGTGACACATAAAAAATCCTTCCATGTCACTTTGCTGCTTCCGGAATATATATTTTGTGTCATAATTAGTATAAACAAAGCTCAGGCGTCCAGTTGCAGTGTGTTAAACTGTGTTTGCAAATTGCTATGTATTGTGAATGTGGGAGGAATAGAATGTCGTGCACAGTGTTACCATGGTTACAAGGTTTTATTCTAAGATAAAAACCTGCGAGGAGAGCTGTTCTCTGAAAATGTGTATTATTCATCAATGCACTTATTTACTTAATGATTTATTATTTATTAATTAATTATTTAGTCACTCATATTATTTATTACCGGTACTTCACGTTTAACATGTGCAGTATAATATTCAGTATATGTACTACCCTAGTGCTTTGCTATTTAATCTTAGCTACAGCAGTCATTGGCGGTTTGTGACACAACAGAAACAAAAGACAATTCAAAACAAAATGTTAGATGAAATTTTGTTTAATATTTCTTCTATCTATCCACCTTTTATCACCCCCAACCTACCCCCTACCCCCTCCCCCCAACAACAAAAAAAGGCCTTGAAGGCCGACCATTAGGTCATCTTCTTTTACAGTCAGACCATATAAAGTAATGGACACAAAAATGTGTTGGCACATTTTAGGTGAGACAGCGTGGAACTGTACTAGATTCTGGGCAGGCAAGACGTCACTTATGGACACGAGAGCACTTCCGCTGTGGCGCGAGTTCGCTTACTCCGAAACTCTTTCCTCCTTCAGAGTAGGGACATGTTTATATAAAAAAACTACGAAGCAGCCATTACACAATGGGGAGGTGTAGTGGAGTGCTGGGCGCTTTCAAGCGAGTAGAACGACCATAAAGTCGTAGAACGTGTAAGAGGACTTCTTACAAGAGGACAACAGAACTGCGACATGTGCTTTTGTTGGTGGCACCAAGATATCGCTGAAGTGCTTGACAGGTGGGGGGTGGTAGTGCTGGTGTGTATGGGGGAGGGATCTGGGAATGGAGACCAAAGTATCAATACAATAACTAATAAGATATTGATTCATACCGACAGCAGATGCCTACATGGTACTTTCATCATTACAGATCATGTGTACAAGCTAGTATCAAACTGTTTATTCTCAAGCAGCTGTAACCATAATGTTTACATCTGTATGGCATTACCATATATATACAGCTACAGTGGACCTTCTCTTAGTGGCCACTCACAACGGAGGCCACCCTCTCTAATGTGGCCTACATTTTTTTTGGCCACTGCTACTACCATGGATGCGTTTAGTTCTCCATCTCACCAAAGACCACCTACCTCTCTGATGTGGCCTCACTTTATTGGGAAACAAGGTAGCCACTACTCTATCTGCATGCCTAACAAGAGGTCAGTACATTTGTACATGACCTGATACATAAGGGATTTCTAGCTGGATACACCTGTGTTACCAATTAGGGCAGCAGATTCATCTAATCTTCCGTGTTTGCTGAATTACCACTCCTATTCCTTTCCAATCCTGTTCTATATTTATGCACATCCCTTGACCTATGCCAGTAATGTTATCATGGACCCTGTAATAATAATAATAATAATAATCACTGGTATCTTTATTACTCCTTTATGGGAATGTTTGGGGAAAAATAATGGTTTGTGTAAACCCGGTTCGTTTCATCCTCATGGGGGACAGGGTGGGTGAATGGTATTGGACTCAGTCGCTCCATAAACCATTTGGTTAACAAGCCATTGCTAGCCGGTCATGGACACAGCATGAATATATTTATATACATTGGTGGTGTTCCGGCCTTTGAAATATTCATCTCGTTAGCTAACCTCTGCAGTGGACTAGGGAAAATTTATTAGAATTGCCAACCGGGGGTGAGCTTTGGGTTGGGACGATACAAAGTCTCACCGTCGCTTGACAGTAACATTTTGGCACATCACTAGACCAGTTTCAGTGCTTGCAGCTTCCTTGCTGATATCATTTGTTTGTTTTAGTGTAACTGCGAATGTATTCAGATTTACCTTCTGGAGTTTGTATTACACGTTTCACCTATTTACTTATTTAAAGGATATAGTTAGCAAATGATATAATGCATAAAGTGTAAGAAATTTTCATTGCCAGATTCGCTAAAATCTCTCTTTTGTCACCATTGACAGCATCCATATCTGTTGTTTGTAATGGACGGTACTGGGCTACAAGAAAGACCACTGGGCTTACGGAATGCCTCAACTGCCCATAAATTTGTAATGCTGCGCACAGACTTTACCATGGTATGAAGAACAAGAAAGACCGCTCAGACAGCAGAAAACCCCACCTGCCAACAAATTCTCTTTTGTGACATCCAGATTAAGGTGGCAGTAAACTCCTAGCAAATATCTTCATACCATACAGTTCCCCTACCACTCAAATTCTGATTGACCTTGAATATGACCTTTTAAGGTCACTCAAGGGTGAATGTGAAGATGCCATTGGAATCCTCGTATATAGTTTCCTAGTCAGGTTTAATAGTAACATAGGGTGTTACTAAGTTCCTCTATGAGATATAAGGCTTCAGAATCTCAGTGACCTTGACTTTGACCTTTCAAGGTCACTCAAGGTCAAATTTGACAGTGCCATTGAACTGCCAATACATGATTTCCTATTACTGTTTAATAGTAACATAGGGCCTAACTGAGCTCCTTTACGAGGTATAAGGCTTCGAAATTTGAATGACCTTGACAATGACCTTTCAAGGTCACTCAAGATCAAATGTGAAGGCGCCATCGGACTCCCCATATATGGTTTCCTATTCATATTTAATACTAACATAGGGCCTAACTAAGCTCCTTGTGAAAAATAAGGCTTCAAAATATGAGTGACCTTGACTTTGACCTTCCAAGGTCATTCAAGGTCAAATCCAGTCGTCCCATTGGACTCCTCATATATGACTTCCTATTAATGTTTTATTAGTAACTACATATCTAGTTCTCACCGTTTAGGAGTTATAACCACTCCAAAAATGTTTTCCTATCTCTTATCATTAGGCCCAAATTCCAGGTCAAATCTAATAACACTTTTGGACTCCCAGTACACATTTATATGATTTTCTGTTAATGTCTAACAGTAGCATATGGCCTAACTCGGATCCTTTACTAGAAGCCTTCACAATCTTAGGTATTTTAAACTTTATCCTTCAAAGTCAGCAGTGAAATCTAATGATGCACTTGGACTATATGACTTCATGTTAGTGTTCAGCAGTAAATATCATTTATGGCCTAACTCTGCCCCTTTACCAGATATATAAGCATTTAAAATCTGAGCGGCCATTGAAGCTGGGATTGGGTAACTTGCAAAATATGAGTAACCTTATATTTGGCTTTTCAAGCTCACTTCAGGTCAGACCTACCTAGATTCCCTTGAAAATCCGTAGGACATCCTGTTAGTGTTAAACAGGAATATAGAATAATTATGCCATAATTCTATTCCTTTCTGAGATTCAGTGGGTTGAAATATCAGTACCCTTGAACATGGCCTCTCAAGGTCAAATCTAACAGTGCACCTAGACTCCAAATATGACTTCATATTAGTGTCCGATAGCAATATATGCCCTCAATTTTTTCCTTTGTAATATATAACAGCTTAAAATGTTTCTCAAGTCAGATCTGCAGTACTAGTGTGACTGGACTGCATATATGATTTCCTATCAAAATTTAATAGTAACCATACACCTATCTTGCATGATTTAACTGTTAGAACTGTTTGAAAAATTATCTCCAATTACTTACCATTAATGCACATGTTTTTGTGTTTTTTTTTTGTTTTTTTTTGGGGGGGGGGGAACCTGCTAATTCAACCCTCAAACTGAGGTCAAGCAATAAGAATTTATCTCAAAATCGAATCACTTCATCCCTGGCTCAGAGGGAGGCTCCCACCCAAAATGAAGTTGATTGGTCGAAAATTTGGTTTACAGACACATACACCATTATACAGACAGACAGCAAAGCTGGGTTGGGGTTTCTGCTATAACTGGTAAATACTCCGGTACATGTCCATAAATGTTGGCTATAACTTCTTGGTGCTGTGATTCTAAAACTGATTCACTCGATCTCTGTACAAAGGTTGACCTTTTCATCCTTATGGCAGAGTTTTGGAGATATATTTAGGGATAAAATTACTCTCCTAGGGGCAACGGTGAAAGTGTCCTGGGACTTGGGGGTATTAATGGTGCCCATAGCTACTGCTTCTTTGATATATGCCTCGGAATGTTGCTTGGGATCATAGATTTTGAGTTTATAGCAATGAATGGCACAACCTTCTGTACAGTGTAGTTCTAGTGCCAGGCAGGACTTCCTAAGCAAGCAGACTTCCTTTGGTTTCGGGTGGCAGTTTGATCCTACATCTCCTGACTAATTAGAGAAAACATGACCAACAGCCCCACCTCTAGACTGTGTTATCACAGCAACGGGACCAGTGGGCAATAATCAATCTCACAAATTGGGACTCTGACTAACTTCGTTCAAACATTATCATCAGTGGCCTTTGTTGGGTCCTCATGGGTAAGAATTTTTTTAATAATTTGCTGTTTTAACTTCAGTGCATCAATATTAACGAAAGGGGCCAATTTTCCAAGTGAGGATAACTGTAAATGGCACAGGGAAGATACGAAGTACAGGAATCCTGCTGATAGCAACTTGAAATAGCTTGAAATAATAGCATTTTATAAACATGAGGGAAAAAAAGCCAGTAATGTGGATGATAGCCCAGTTTTAATACCCAACTTCACAAAAAGCAACACAACTAAATAGAAAACTACTGCACTGTGGGGTCTTTTTTTAGTTTATGTTAAGGTTGATCTTTCATTTGGTGGTTTAATTAAAAGTGTACATGTACTGTAGCGGTACCATGATGAAATTTCCAGTAGAAGCCGTGGGTATTATTAAAATGTAATTTTTGATGTTGATAAAAATCACCCGAAAGCCAGTTTACGTAGGATGATAATACATGTAGAGCAATATGAAGATTTTAAACTTGCATGTATTTGCCTCACAGGGGACCTCCCAACTAATGGCTACTGGTTGTCACCATATTATACCTTCTTAGTAACTGGACATTTTATGATATAAGCCCAGCTTATAATAAATGATATTGTGGCATCGTTACTTGTCAAGACAAAGTCTGTGTACATTAAGCAAACCTATAGGAGTCACACAAGTTCTTGGGCCACTGTGATGTTACAAATTATCAGCTTTTCCTTCAGTAAACTCGACTCCAGCTAAACATTTTGCAATAGGGGTGCAAACTCATTTCGATACACTGTTGAATTGTAATTCGTACACCTGACATTAGGCCAATGAGTTTGTAGGCATGTTGTACATGTTGTAGCAATGCTTCCTAGGAGGGCCTCAGGGGCTCCACACTGTCTCTTCTGTGGTCATTTAACTATTAACAATTGCCATTAACCTATTGATAGGGTAGAATATTCAGCTAATATGGGTTATCTAAAATATCAACTGCATATATACTTTTAATCCAAAATCCAATGTTTATTATTACCTGTACTGAATATAGTTACATGCAAAAAAAAAAAAATAGGCTGGTGCATGTAGAATTGATATTTCTCCAGATCTATGCTAATCTTTTTGGTAATACACCGGCCTCTCTATATTACATCCCCTTATTGTAAGACCACCTGTCATTTAAGACCGCTTGATTTTGTCCAGAAGTACCATTTTATATGCTATTGAACCTTTATCTCAAGACCACTGGTTTTACAAGACCATATTTAGGGCTCCACGTGGGTAAAAAAAGAAGTGCGATGCGGCCACTTTAAAAGTTGTAGAAATCCGACTTGGCCTTTTATAAAAACTGTAGAAGGTGACGTCAAGGTCTTATAAAAAGTGACATGGGGACAAAGGGAAAAAATAAAAAGTGACGTGTGACACAGCATAAATTATTTGGACCCATGTGGAGCCCTATATTTTTCTTGTCCCACTGATGGTCTTAAAATAGAGGGATTACGGTAGCGTCTAGGCACAGCATAGACAGTAAGCCAATCTCTGTAGTGGCAGACAGTGCTTTGTCTTGCCAGCCACATCCATGGCTCCCAAATCTCAGTGCTTTCATTTCATTCAAACATGATAACCCCAGGCCATTGACATATCCCACCATTTCGAGCTCATGTTCCATTTGCACAACCTGACAGAAACTAGATTGTTTCCTTCAAATGTGACGTTCTTGGGATTCAAACCCAATTGAGCCTTAGCTCCTTCTTACCCGCCCCTCCAATTTCTTTATACAGCAGACTCTGTTAAGGAACCGGTAAGCTTAGCAGGCTTGTGTATACATGTAAACCGAACAATAGCATTTAATGTTTGATGAAAGTATTTAAAGAGATCGAAAAAGTCACATGTCACACACTGGATTCAAATTTGTGGCTTACAAAATGAATGAAAGGTACGTTTACACCCATATCCACTGAGCTGACTCTACACAAATGGATTTGGCAGTACAGTAGTCCCTCTATTTTACAACCCTCTATTTTAAGACCACCCTTGATTATAAGACTGCTTGATTTGGTCCCAAAGGGCCATTTTCTGTGTTAAATGACCCTTATTTTAAGACCACCTGCAATATAAGACCACATTCTCTTGGTCCCATGGGTGGTCTTATAATAGAGGTACCACTGTATTATATAAATATACTTATAAATATACTTAGTTTATATTTAGTTTATAAATATACTAATAAATTTGCTTAGTTTATATTTAGTTTATAAATATACTTATAAATAATATTTAGTTTATAAATATACTTATAAATATACTTAGTTTATATTTAGTTTATAAATATACTTAGCTATATCATATAAACATTGAACACGCTGAACAAAAATATAATTGGACTCTATACTTGTCTTACAGTCACGCGCATCAGCGTATTAAAATCATGTAAATTTACCAAAACTACAAACCACCCGGGAATTCTTAACACTCTTGCTTATGGGATTTATTGGCATTATTGTGGCTGACATGGTAAGCACATAGTGCACACAAATTTCCCGA
>JAAUYG010007008.1_pt1 | contig 10444 bp, 2 predicted proteins | sample 7278091 | NCBI WGS metagenome assembly JAAUYG01 (sample SAMN14350201, study PRJNA611818) | marine sediment metagenome | isolation source: surface marine sediment (0.6m) | place: French Polynesia: Moorea | collected 2018-08
ACAGGGTAATAGTGAGGTGTGGGTCGTGGGGATTCCTTGAAATTCTCAATATACAGGGTACCAGTGGGGTGTGGGTGGTGGGGATGCCTGTAAATTTTCAATACACAGGGTACCATTGAGGTGTGGGTCGTGGGGATTCCTGTAGGCTCTGAATATACATTCCAAGAGGAAAACAATTCAGCCGCAGATCGATGGGTAGCGCGTTCAAATCCACTTTCACGTTTCCTCTCATTTCCCCCGCCGTTGCTTGGCCCAATTTAGCCAAGCAGCACACGTGTAGCAGGAGAGAGTAAAGCGACATACAGTGGTCCCTCTCTTAGTGGCCACTCTCAACAGAGGCCACAAATCTTTGCCGCTACTACTTTCAACGTATTAACTTCTCCCTCTCACCAAAGCCCACTCCTCAAACGTGGCCACAATTTCTTGGCAAATAGGGTGGCATTATTAGAGAGGGACTACTGTACACACGTCAACCCGGTTGTCCAAACGCCCCTCACTCAGGCTGTTTGATGTTGCCGCACCGCTACTAAAGTTATTTGATTGCGCAAATCGTGACATTTCTGTAAAAAAATACGTGGGGGATATAAATCAACAATTGATTACTAATAAACAGTATTTCACGCCGTCAAATCGATATATCAAAGTGGTGGATAGAATCGACCCGACGCCAACTGCAATCCGGTGGCAGTCAGGCAGAGCCTGTCGTGGGCTAATGTATTCAATGAGGATCAAAGAATCATTAGAACAGATTATCCATGCGGTTGTGACTGTTCACCCGGTATGAACATTTGTGTCAACCCCCCTGCAGTATTGCAGAGTGTTTTATTTATTCAAACTTGTTCAAAACAGTATAGTGCTTCTTCTGATGTTATTTAAAAGCAACAGCTACATGTACATGTATATAAACCGTGCCTAACGCAAGTATACTTGCACTGCAGCTGCTCAAAAGGTGGAAGTGGGGTTGGCTTAAAAATTCACATCCCTCAGGATAGATTTAATGAAATTTGCGTCAGCCTTTTGTTTCATATAGGGGACAGACAGAAACCGAGGACCGGAGAAATTATCCTTCCCTTTCTGAACAATCCCATTGAATGGATCTTTTTTATACCAGAAAGGAACATATAATTATGTTGAAAGTATGTGCGACCAGAAGACACTGGCTTAGAACAGAGCGACAAGGCAAAACGTTTCATTGATGGTGCCCCGTATGACCTATTGACCTGGCACCTAAGAAAAGTGACCTGGGACTAACTAAAATGACCTGTCATCTTACAATTTATTACCAACTGGCATGTATACAATTCAAAAGTGACTTGGCGACCGGAAGGAAGAACCTATCTGGAGCCGCGTTGCTGGTCACATATGTTCAAGTACTCACCATTCCCAACGCTACGTGACGCTAGTGCTCTGACAGGAGTGATGCTTCAGGGTAGTTGTGTATACCACATCCCAGCCCCCCCCCCCCCTTCAGATATCCATCGCTGACCTCTGGCCTTTTCACAAGTATTTCCCATGTTCTAAAAGACTGTAAGTGGAATAATGGCATATACTGCTAGTATCTCTTTGTATAGGGTTTCGTCGGAACTATGCACCATAATATTGTAAATTTCAATTCAATGTAAGTTCAATTCCTGGTTATTGCCAGGTACAATAGGGAGTATTTATTTGGCGCCACAAATTCTAAGTATGAATAATCATCTCTCTAAACATCAATATGCCTTAAGAGGTTACGTACCTTACAGTTGGTGTTGCCGTAACAACTTTGGGGGGAAAATTACCGCAAGCGTCCGGCGAATTATCCGATGTATCCCAAACGGAATTCTTGTCATGTGAAATACCCGTAGGTTGACGCGGCCTCAGATGATGGATTTCGCTGTCCGCGGTCTTGCGCTAACCATGATCGAGTATACCGTAGTGATTATAACAACCATACATGATAGGAATATTTACCGTACTTGATCGAGACGGAAACGACATGATGATAACGTAAAGAAATTGCCCATTAGCAATTGCAAGTTATGGTAGATTAATTGATCCAATATTAACATTTATTTTTGCAGTATGTCCCGGAATGGGTTTAGTACATGTATTTATGATATACCTCATGGTGATGAGCGAATATGATATAGAATCCCGCATTATTGTATGCTCACTGCTGGAGTTCTGGAGCATATCTTAAGTCCAACTTCTGACTTAAGCCAATAACGTTGCTTAGCATAGTGACTTTAGTCAAAATTTAAGACTTACCCAGCACGTAGTCAACTTTCCGCTCAGTCACAGCCAAACGTTTGCAAATTTGGACTATTTCACGTGGCACAATGAATAAGTTAACTTGAATAACAATGAACGCGAAATCGCACTCTAAACCTTGTGACTGTAGTGATTGGTCGATTCTGGATCTGTTCCAGGGCCTGCTGTCTGGAGTGCTGGGTTTACTGATCCTGGTCAGGTTTACCAGAATCCTGGTCTGTATCTGTCACTATGGTTTCGGATTGCTTTTATCATTCCTTTAAATCATTTATAATTTAGCTCTTAACTTCTGTGCTGTAATTCACTACTACTACTACTACTACTACTACTACTACTACTACTACTACTACTACTACTACTACTACTACTACTACTACTACTACTACTACAACTAGGCAGCAGCAGCAGCATGAGTAATCGCAGTAGTACTACATAAGCCACTCAATGGTGTTTGAGTGAAGCTGTAACATTACGCGTTGAAGTGATGTAGCATTATGCGTTAGAAACTTTGTGTAACATTATGTGTGAAAATGTTTAACATTATACATGTACGTGTGAAAAGTTGCAACATTATGTATTGAGTGTAAAATTATCGACTGAATCATCGACGTATAATGTTACAACAAACCGCATAATGTTACATTTTAACATTATGCGTTATTGTAACATTATCGGTCGTAACAAGGCTGTCATTCTACTATTCTTGAGGTTATCCCAAATATATCCCAAATTTAATACAGTAAAAGGTATAAAGAGGGCATGATCCCAGAAACCGATGAAACATTGTCCTTATACACAGGTGGTCTTTATACTTCACTTAGTATACAGGATTAATACCATGGAAAGAATATCCCTGGCGATCTGGAAAATGTCCGTATAAGCAGTTGGTTTCATATAATATATATACTTTTTATATAATAAAAATAATATATATTATATTTCTTTACTTTTTGTGAGCAGTCAAGTATGAATAAAGGTATTTTACAGCAGCCACGTGTAGCTATTTAGCTACCCACATGGTCGTTGGCATAGTTTTAAAAGGCAAATGTATCTGTTTTATCTCTGCTTGACCATGTCAGCAAACCTCAGGATATCGAAATTTTTCTGTCGTCCCTCCGTTGTCCGTCCGAGTCGCAATTATCTCTGTACTTAATGCTCTTCTACACTTATAATTCTTTTTCCTCCAAACGTTTACAGTTGTTCCTTTTGATACTACACATAAAAGTTGCATATTGGAATTTTGAAATTTAAAACGTGAAGAAAAAAAAAAGATTGAAATTTAACATTGTGGCCAATGGGAAAATGACAAATTGCAAATGTCTAATCGTAGAACGAAACAGAGTGAAATTTGGGACTCGGGAGTACTAGTGGAACATATATGGCATAACATTGATCTGTAATGTTAATGTCATTTTGGGGTCTTTTGGTGCACTTACTTGGGATTTTTCCGAAAATCCGATTTTTATTCGTTACTTCTTCTAAGCTTATGATTCTTTTTCAGCCAAACGTTTTATATATGTTCCCTGTGACAGTCCACACAAAATTTATTTCTTGTAATTTTGAAATTTTAAATTTACAAAAAAAAAATGAAAAAAGATTGAAAATTAACATTGCAAATTGTAGCTATCTTGGAAATGGCTAATCGGGGAGCGAAGCGGAATGCGATTTAGGACTTTCGAGTAATAACATATCTCCTAACATGTCTCAAAATGGCCAGTAGCTCAAAAACGGATGGCTCGTAGTGTGATACAGATTGGAATTTGTGACTCGGAGACACTTGTAGTACATAATATATGGGTTAGCGTTGATCTTGTAGTGTTCACGGTTATATCGGGGCCGTTCAGTGCGCTTGTTTCAAAGTTGATATAAAGTAACATCTGTGCAAAATTTGCAAGTGGTATTCGTACTGCTGTTGTCAAGCAGAGGGCCAAAGACCATGGACCTCTTGCTAAAGTATTCAGTGTATTAATGATTTAATATTTCGTAACATGGGACTCTATGGGAATGACAATTTCAAAAGCCTACTCCTTTTACAGTTATTTAGTGTTTGCAACCCAAATTTTGTTGCAGACTCCTGATGACAGGATCTTTTTGGAATTTTGAAATTTTGAGCTTAACGGAAGTTATTAAAAATTTAATTTTTATATTATACTCAACGGGAAATTCAAAAATCTCAATTTACTCTAATAATGGTTAAATCTAGAGCAAAATGGACGAAAATTTGGGCCTCGTGGGTGTATGTAGCATCGACATGTATAATGTTGAATTTGAACGTGCCAAGGTAATTTGTGAATCATTTGTTACACTTTTGCCATATTTGGGCTGTAAGTTAAAACTACTCATCATAAAGCGAAACGGACAAAAAATGTGGACCTCGTGTGCATATGAGGGGTCAATATGCGTACTTTTGACTTCGAGCATGTCAAGGTGACGTTAGTGTCATTTGGCACACTTTTTCTGGAAATTGGGCCATAACTGCAAAAGGGCTCATTGTAGAGCAACACGGACAAAAAATTGGGCCTCGGGAACGTTTGAGGTATGAACGTGGGCACTTTTGATGTTGAATATTTCGATTTTATTTGGGGGTAAATCGGTGCACTTTTCTGAAAATCATCTCTTTAAACTTCATTTGATAGAAAGATAATTCTCTTATGTTACTTTAGTCTGCAGGCCTCTAGGCCTCTTGTTTACATTACCGCACTCATTCAAATACAAGTATAGTAAAGTACATGGTACTAGTACATGTTAAACGTAGTCTGCAGGACGCATCTTATTACCATAGCGGCAAGTTCTTGCATTTTTGAGCCATTCCCAAATCATGCTTTACGTAACTTTCTGAAATGTTCTATGGCACAATATATCAAACTAAGCGTAACAACGGAGACTAATTATACTCGTGATATGTTTGCTCCCGAAAAATAAAATATTTTTGTTACCTTTTAAGGTCACTCAAGGTCATATCTAACGGTTCAGTTGGATTCCCTATAATGACTTCCTATTAGTGTGTCTAATAGTAACCGCATCTCTATCTCCCACGTTCTATTGCTATAGCCACCTGAAAAAAAATCCTACACGTTACCATTGGGATCTCCCACACCCAATCTTCCCTGTGGCAATTTTTTTGTCAACATAGCGTTTCTTGTCTGGGTCTTGTCTTGTCCTGAAGGCTCACACAGAAATAACTTGGCTAGTTCTGATTTTGAGTTTTTTAAACAGACACACACAGACGCACAAAGCGAAAACAAGAAACCCCGCTCAACAAAGCTGTGGTGGAGTTTAAGAATAAACAAGAGGCCCAGGAACCTTCAAATTCTTATTGGCCTTTCGCCAGATGAAACCAACATACCAGTAGCCCTATATTCACCTACTATGACTACGAGTCCCAAACTTTGAGCCGTTTTGCTCTACAATCAGCCGTTTTCAATACATTAAACATTTTAGGTTTTCCCCATTGACTCCTATGTTAAAATTTCAAAAGTGCCACATTTCTTTTTAATTTTTGGCAGATCACCAAAACATCCATAACTTTATCTTCCCTTATGACTGCCTCATTTATCAAGTTTGGCTCAGATTGGATAAAAACTGTAGGAGGATTGGCTTTTTGAAACTTTCAGCCCCCTATGGTCCTGTGTTAACAAAAATCTGTCATATGTGTCATAATTTTTGTTTAATTTTGGCAGATTGTCAAAACGTAATAGCCTATACTCCCTCATGACCTTCATACTTACAATAAAGCTTGGTTGAAATTGAATGAAAACTGTGGGAGCAGTAGCCTTTTGAAAATCTTAACATCGGAAATTTTGCAAAGTGCACCGAATGACCCCAAACTGAACTCAGGCATGAAAAATACCCTACATATCCAGTACTTAGGAGTGCGAGTCCCAGATTTTCGTTCGTTTCGCTCTACGATCATCCGTTGTCAAAATATTGCACATTTTAGGATTTTCCCATTGACTCCCATGTTAAAATTTCAAAGTGCCACAAACTTTTAATTTTAGGAACATCGCCAAAATATCCATAACTTTATATTCCCTTATAACCGCCTTATTTATCATAAAGTTTAGCTCAGATCGGATGAAAATCGTGGGAGTAGTAGCGTTTTGAAAGTTTGGCTCCCATAGTGTGCCATGTTAACGAAAAGAAAAAAAAAATCGCAAAAATGTGAAAAATGAAAATTTTGAATGGTCTGGATATATGATGGAGAGGTATCTACCCACAAAATTTGGCCTGGATCCATGCAGCGCCTGCGCCACGACAGTAGCTCTGCTGACAAAGTCAAGCAGAGCTAAACCTAGTATTTCCTAATAGCTATCTTACTTATTCTGGTAAAATAGCCCGGGGGGTTGTTTCCCCTGCCCTTTCTACTTCATCCAATACAAGAAAATGTGAAGCCATCTTTCCTTCCTGTGGAAACTTTCCCCACCGGAGGATATTAGAAGCTATTTGCTTTCGTTGTTTGAATGGCACACCACACACCAAGCACGTAGAACCATCATGAACAGACAACCTATTTTCCGGTCACATTATAGCGGTAGATATGAGCCAAAACCACACTGTTGAAATAATACGTGTACGTATAATAATTAAGTAAGGCTATATAAATAATTGTATGTGAGTAATAAATCAAGTTGTATATAACTAATCGTATTTACGTTCACTAGAAATAAAAACACGTATTTCATCGCGTATGAATATACGCGAATTTAACTGATTAACTGCAGACCCCGACTGCAGACCTTTTTGGTTGCTTGTTGCTTGTTGTGTTTTCTAATTAAAATACGTGTACTCAATAAAGCTGCCTCTCCAATCATTAAGTTGTTGAGTAATAAATAAAGACACGTATATAAGCTGGTGGTTTGGCCTACAGCCATACGTCACGTAGCGGCTAACAAAGAATACTCGTTTCCTATATCGTCCTCCGCCATGCAAGGGCGTCACTTCCGCATATATAAACATCGCTTGGGTTTTTAGCCCTGCTTTTGTGCTATTGCACAGCTGAGCCACCGTCATAGTATAGTGTTCTAAAAGTGAAGTAGCAGGTATAATAATAGGGCGAGGACTGGCGAGGAGGCCCTCGCCTGCGCCAGTGATTTGGCCATACCAGAATTAATCATTGAACTCGTGCAATAACCCTTAATAACACATGTATTGGGTACATTTGACTTTGTATTGTTCAAGATTACTTAGGGATAATTCGACGCACTTCTCCCAATATGGCTTCTAACTCGAAAATTGCGGGTCGTAGAGCAAAACGGAGTGAAATTTGGGACTCGGGGATACTAATAACACATATACGGTGTCATTTTGAACTTGTGTGAACTTAGGTTAGTGTTCCACGTCCATGTGCGATCATTGGGCGCACTTGTCTCAACATGGCATGCAACTCAAAAATGGCTGTCATAGGGCAAAACTGACTGACACTTTGGACTCAGGGCACTAGTAGACATGCATACATGTAGGCTACGTTTAATCTTGTAGTGCTCAACGTCATTTTGGGTTCATTTGATGCGCTTGTCCAAAAACGACCTGCAACTCGAAAAGGTCTGGCCAAAGAGCGAAACAGACTGAAATTTGGGACTCCTGGAGCCTAATTATATGGGGTACACTTGACCATGTTGACCTTCTAGTGTTCAAAGTCATTTTGGGATCACTCGTTCAGTTGTCTCAACATACCCTCTAAGTCAAGAACGCTTGTTAGTAGACCACAACCGACTGGAATTTGGTACTCAAGAACATGCATTTAGTGTCAGTTCATAGTTTTTGTTTAACAAAGGTCGTTTTGGCCTTAAAAAAAATAAGGTCTCCTTTGGCTGGATATAATGAATGCTAAATTTGTTGGTACCAGGTTAATATATTTATAAATTTCCAGTTACAATCTTCATTGATTCACGGGGGTAGACCTGGATCTAACACATCGTATTATGCCGTCACCGTTTCAGAATTTGAAAGATCATTCATTGTACATTACCTTTGTGTTGATCCGAATAAAATTACATACATACATACAAAATGTCTCAAAATTAGGATTATTCACCTCAGATACATAGCTGTCAGACATACACTTTATTTTTTCTGGAAAGAGAAGCACATCTCAAAGACGCCTGGACTTCGTGCTGTTTTTTTTTTTTTTTTTTTTGTTGCAGAGAATCAAATTGTTCCCCCAGGGCACAGTCTCCCCACGAATGCATTAAACATGGGGACAGGTACGGAGGTACGGTGTGTGTGTTTGTTATTTTATACGTTGCACAAACAGTACAGGTATGACACAAAGACTTGCTTTAGTCCTTATACGTCACTGGGATAATAGCCATCGGCGCGTCGGATCTCTTGGAATAAGTCCAGTTAGGAATCACTTTTAAAAAGCTACATTGTTATGTAGTCTTATATCTTGAATACAACTATACAGAGCCTTTTTCTGTGTGCATAGTATGCCGAAGGATTCTGTTACATTGACAGTTGCATACACCAAAGCGTAGTTTTTGTGATTTTAGAGCCCTGTCCACGCTGATGGAAAACGTAATATTCAGTTGTGTGAATGAAATTTGAGAACTTGCTTCCTGTCTGTCTTTCTGAGGTACATGCTCAGCAACGGGTAGCACCATTCTCCCGTTGGATAGGACAGGGACCCATAACTGGAATCCTGAGGCAGCCATATTGAGTTGATCATCCATCACGGGTATTGCTTCAGTGGCTAAGAAACATGGTGCATATACGTCTCAGCCGTTTTGCTACACTTCAGAATATTTTAAGCTGGAGTATATGAGTCTTCAGCCACACATACGATACTGAAATACAGTATCAGCAAAGTACGTATACTTATACATTTATTACATATTATTTAATAATTTTTAAACAAATACAACCGATAAAGTACCCGAGTGTTGCAAATCTGAGTTACAGCAACTCTTTATCTCCAGAATGGCACGGATCTGCTGACAGCATTATGAGGACCAGGCATCAGGCTGGGTAATAGTAATGAAACGGATAAAGATATTCAGAACGGACTTAATCGCCACTGTGAGCTCGGGTCTGTGCATGTGCATATATGCACTAAGAACAGTGTATATGCACAAAAAAATAGTGAGACTTGCTTGATGTTTCAAATCTTTGCAACTGCCTTTGGACAGACAACCCCATGCCTTTATTGAGATTTCTTCCATTTGCCATGTTTACCTGAAGAAAAATAAGGCATGTATATTGCCTTAAAGGTTTTTACTCTTTAGTGATACAAAGAACCCCATGAAATATCCCAACTATTTTGTTGTATCTCGTGTAGGTGGTAAAACATTAGTTCTGACAGGGATATAAAAGATACACTTCATGGTCTGAACATCACCGCATGTCGTGTGTGCAGAAAACGACGGAAAGTACATGTGTACAGCTACTTACAGTGTTACAAATATTATAATGTTGTGAAAGTTATGCAAACCAATTGATTTTAGCATCAAGCAAGGCAACGAAGAATGGGATACACAAGGAGACTCTGCTGAGAGAAGGTTACATGAATCAACCTTATATTCTCCGAGCCTGGCACGAGGCGATTTTTATTAGCACCATTACATGATTAAACGTGTTTCAATGAGATAAATGTCACACCAAAATTGGTTCTGAATCAGATAGCTAAAATGTCGAGTGATGAGACTAAGCCAGCGAAATGTATCACACGTGGGTTGTGCAGTAACAGTTAATACGGCGGTGTCTGGAGTTGATACAATTTCGCCCACCAGATTTCTGGAAAGCGTGCGAGGCCTAGTATCCATTTTAAATTTCCTCGCATACGTCTGCCGACGATTCCCCACCGTTATGGTATGATAACATTTATGCTCATAGCTTTGTCTACGACAGAGGTTGTTTCCTTAAAATAACGAGCCCGTCTCTATCTCTGCCGTCCCTCTGGGACTGATGTTCTTTTCTAGTTCGTGCCGGAAGAGACACAAATTGGATTGCAAGATCGTACAGAAGACACATTAACAGGTAACAAGGGCTGGTAAATGTCATTGCTGTATGGCACGTCAGCAATGTCTTCGTTTACTGTCCTTTTCCCGGGGGTGCAATCCTTGTTCCGTTACTTTATCTCTGAACGTCTAACGAAGCGGGGGGGGGGGGGGGGGGGGGGGGGGGGGGGGGGGGGGGGGGGGGGGGGGGGGGGGGGGGGGGGGGGGGGGGGGGGGGGGGGGGGGGGGGGGGGGGGGGG
>JAAUYG010048617.1_pt1 | contig 10443 bp, 4 predicted proteins | sample 7278091 | NCBI WGS metagenome assembly JAAUYG01 (sample SAMN14350201, study PRJNA611818) | marine sediment metagenome | isolation source: surface marine sediment (0.6m) | place: French Polynesia: Moorea | collected 2018-08
AAAAACACAGAGAGAGAGAGAGAGAGAGAGACAGAGAGAGAGAGAGAGAGACAGAGAGAGAGAGAGAGCCAGCGAGGGGCCCAAAGAAACATTCGAAGCAAGACTGTGTCAAAATGGTATTTATTGTCTAAAATACCACTCCATTAATGCTTAAAATGAAGCAACAGGCATGTAATAAGAACGGTACCGCACTTGTTGAACGAATTATTTGTGTATGTACCAACAGCTGCATCCCGGACACACAAGTATAATATTGTCACAGACACCCGTGCCCCCTTATCAGTGCATATATTGGCGACGGATATCTAGTTTGAGGTAAGTTACTACTGCACAAATTGTCACTAAATATTTTCAAACATTTTTAGAGATGTACTACTGATGCAACGATAGTTCCAGGTCGGTGTTTATAACCACAAAGGATATCTACTCGCAAAGTTCTGAAGTTAGCAGACAACAGGTAACAGATAATTCTTAGTCTGTTAATAATGTATATACTACGACACAAGTACATTTTTTTTCTACCAGGGCCAAGGGTTATCTTGGAAGGTCAAATTCGTGATTACCAATATTTCAACATACTGTGTTGTTTTATATATGCAGAGGTTATTATTCACGAAATTGTCGATATAGAACTTCGGAGTGATCCACTGTGTTTTTAAAGAGCAATTAAGGGACCAGCGGAGTGATGGTGATAGATATAACGGGGAGCTCTTTGTTCCAACCAGTTCTTTATTAAACCGGTACCCAGTACTGGTGCCCGGGCCTCTGCCTTTGTCTAAGGGGATTACACCATCACGTAAGATAATATAGGCTAATAATATTACTGCACATATTACTATCATCTGATGTAATGTTGCAGGTTCAATGTGAAGTATAGCTAGTAATGAAACAGGATGCATGTATATGTACACCGGTGTATCTGAAATACGAACCACTGACCATTGACTTATAATTTCGATAATTTGTTCATCCAAGCGAAACTCTCTGAGAGCGTGGGAACGATAATACATGGTTTCAGTTACCCTCGCCGTTGTAAACACTTGTACCCTTATGGTGTTCAACAACGATGCAATCGTTGGTTTTCTGTTACCCTCGCCGTTGTAAACACTTGTACCTTTATAGTGTGTAACAACGATACAATCCTATATATCGAAATGCAGCAGATCTTAACTGAGTTCATGTATTTTGATATTTTTTTTTTACTTTTTTAAAGCTGTCCTATCTCCAGTTTACCCTCAGAAGTGAAACATCTGAGGGTAAACTTGCAATAGATGATTTAGCTCCATACCATAGCATACCATACCATACCATACATCCAAGCCTTTCGACAGGAATTAGTTTTCCTTCATCGCTGCAGGTGTCACTGTTATTTTGTAAGTGTAGACTTCGTTTTGATACTATCCAGGACGGCTCACTACCTGTGTTTAGACTGGCACCACTACGTATCGTATAACTATTTGCTGGATGTTTTAAATTTATATAGTTATGGTGCAACTCTATGGTAAACAAAATATATTTATATTTTTTTCTGCTAAAAAAGTGAAAGCTCCGTCCACAGACACCCACATTCTTCTTTGATCTGAAAAGGTGAAGTTCAAAGACACCCTATAAACGCAGACACAAGAACCCCATACACAACCACATAATGTGAACTGGAAAATGTGGAATTTTCGCCTTCACCGGGGCAGAATGATGCCCCATCCATGCCTGGCCATCTATAGCACTGAGCCCCAGGAGACTTCAAAATGTGACACGTAATAAAATATATCAATTTCTTATGGTATGAGGAGCTTACCCTCCAGCCCTCGAGGCTGGGGATAGAGCTGGGCGCTCATCCGACGTCTGCTAATAGGCAACTCTCTCTCTCTCCCCTTGAGATACAGTTGACCATAATATTAATCATCCCCAAAATTGAGAGCACCTGAAAACTGGGGGGAACACACTACAAAAACAACCAAAAAATGGCACCACATATAAGCAAAACTAGTCTAAAACCGGCATGTTTTAGTCTTCAATTTTCACAGACCACAGTCAAGACAGTTTTCTTGTAGTCCTGATAGGTGACTTCTAGTTTGAGAGGTTCCACCTTATCAGGCATTTCTCTATTTCCCCGTGTTGCCGCCGACGCCATAGCCACTTGTCAACCGGAGCTTTTAGCCGTTGGCGGGGAATGCCATGGAGATACGAAATTGAAATAAATGAAAACTGCACTGGGCTTACGGCGTCATTTGTTTCAGGTGCCATACCAATTTGGCTTTTTTTTTTTTTTTTTGAGTTCACTGCCAATTTTCTCATTGAAAGGTGACAGCGGTGACTGGCTTACGTTGTTTTATTATGCCCCGGAACCCGCTTAGTGATGATGATGATGATGATGATGATGATGATGATGATGATGATGATGACGATGACGACGACGACGACGACGACGACGATGATCATGAGGATGATCATGAGGATGATCATGAGGATGACGACGAATGAGGCAGATGTCTTTTGATCTTTTGATCAACACAATTCTCTCATATACACCCATTCTTCCGAAACAACAAAATTAAACGATATCTTAGCATCCAGCCATAGCAGCCCTTCACATATGTGCATGTATCTCGTCAGTTCGATAGTTTTGCGCCAGTTGCGTCATATATCGCTCTCATAACAGAGTTCTGCAGCATGGTCAGAGACCAACCCTGCTTTATACCTCCCTTGACTGGTGTCAGTACGGTGATTGTATTTCTCTGTAACTGATTATGATCGAATTGTGACCTGATCAAACACGATTCCCTCCTTGTTGATATTCGTCGCAATCCCATATCAGGGAACGCCAAACCCAGCGACCCGTTACCTCAACAAGCAACGCTTTAATACCCCACGAACAGTGGGGTGGCGGGTCGGGAAATGATAGATCAATTCCTATAATTAGTGTAATCCATTATTGGCGGTCGTGTATCATCAGTTTTGTCTCTTAAATCATCCCGCTAATACTGCAAACACAACCTCTGGAAGCATCTAGGTGAGGTCCGAAGTGTGGGAAACAACTTTTGGGACACTATATATTTCGCCCATTTGAGGAAGTGAAAGGGACTTATGCTTCGTATGACATTTGTGCCAGTTATCACTAGGCATTGGGTTCAAATGAGTATATTGGTGTTGGTGCTTGCCTTTTTCCTGTAGTATGGTGTTCATCGTAGTATAACTGTTACTCTATATGCACTGTTTATGTTACTCTATGTGCAATGTTATATACAACAACAACTACTACTACTACTGCTGCTGCTACTACTACTACTACTACTACTACTACGACGACGACGACGACGACGACGACGACGACGACGAAGTCGAAGAAGAAGAAGAAGATGAAGAGAAGAATAGAAGAAGAAAAAGTACTTTGTGCATCTTTTGAAAGTAAATCATTTTACTTAACACTGAACTCTGCATAGCTACCTAAAGACAATGTATTTTGCTCTTCATTTTGAGGTAGGAAGCATTCCGTGGATCATTCTCGCTATTGCTCCTGTCGCTAGGACCAAATTGTTGGTACCAGGCCCAAAATTGCTTTGACGCCGCGTACAGAATGGTATAACGGAAACTTTAGAAAATGTTCAGATACAGTGAATTTCCGTACACGAAGGTCTAGCCAGTATCATTAGAAAAACATTGACCACTAAAGCACCCCCCCCCCCAAAAAAAGTAAATGATGATGATGATGATGATGATGATGATGATGATGATGATGATGATGATGATGATGATGATGTAAGAAGAAGAAGAAGTAGAAGAGAACGAAGAAGAAGAAGACGAAGAAGAAGAAGAAGAAGAAGAAGAAGAAGAAGAAGAAGAAGATGAGGAAAAAGAAGAAAAAGAAAAACAACAGCAAAGAAAAACAACAGCAACAACAACAACAATAATAATGATTGACATATATTGTACGGGATAGTGTCGAATTAATGAAAAAGGCGTAGTCACATCAGCTGGGGATATCAGTAGCTGGGGTGCCTCTGTTGCATATTCTGGAAGGTGCCATGTACTTTATTAGAACTCTTGTGGTGCATCTGCCTTGTCGTGGATTAGTGTCTTCCTTATACGGCTGATTTGTTCTGCAACTCTTCCTCTAATACCCCCTCCATCCCCTCCTCCTCTGCGTCGTGTGTCAACCTCCGTCTCAACCAACCCATGCCAGGCAGATCAGAAAAAAGTCTCCTCGTGAAACCGTCCCATTGCCACATTAATGAAGTCACATGAAATGATGCGGTATCAGCGAACACTCTTTTTTTGTGTGTGTCTGCCTCTTTTTTTTTTTTTTTTTCTATCCTCTCTCGCCGCAATCCGTCGCGGAGTCTTCAAGAGCGGAGACAAGCACATTTCCGATTGCCATGCCGACGAACTCAGCGATCCCTGGAACCGTTTTGCGTGTCGCTGCGGCCTACAGCTGCTTTGAAATTCTAATGGCGTTCTTTTCCTCCGAAAAATCAGAATCGCATCTGGGCGACTCCTGGTTTGAAGCGATTCGGGACGAAAAAAAAAAAGAGGCCCGATACCGCGTCGTGCTGGAACGAACAGCTACTTATGCATTGGAGACTTGCCTCTTTGAGATGGGACTAATCCCTGCGGAGCAATTGGCCGGATTATCCACAGCCTGTTGAGGATACTGAAGAATCGAGAAGTTTAAGAGTTGGTACTCGGGGAAATTAAGAAATCCCATATCGCCAGACCCAAGGGCATCATTTTTTTCCTTTTCTGAGTCAGATTTAACATTTCTTTTTTTCCCGATTTCCGCTCTCTAGCGACGAATGGAATGTTTTAAACATGTATATGATATGTGTAATTATGTTGAATTCAAATTCAAGAAAATACTTGTTAAATTACGCGCGAATGCGGCTAAAAAGGTTAGTTACTTTGTGACAGTTAATATGACTTAAATAGGTGCCCTGCTGTACAAACGTAGTGCAAACTTCATTAATGTTTGCAACGGATTTGTTTGGCGATTATCGCGACCACCTTTATATCGCAAAAATAAATACATTATTTTTTTTTTTATAAAAGCTCATTTTATTTAATAAAAATCAGGCATACAATAGTTTTTATGCAACATAAAAGTTCACCAAATTTGGGACAGGCATACAGTAATTAACATATAATTTCAAGGTCATTTGGGGGTCATTCAGTGCACTTGTCTCAAACTTGATATCAAGTAACATCTGTGCAAATATTGACAAGTGTTATTCGTAGTGCTATCGTCAAGCAGAGCGCCAAAGTCCATGGAGGTCTTCTTGTACTTTATTGCGTAAGATATGTTGTGTATTATGCTCATTTACCACATTTAAATGTATATTTTATTCATCTTGGCATGCTTTGCATTTGCATTCTATCATTGTTATTCATTCATGTATCATTGTCGATCAATGCTGTTTTAAACTATGATCTGTTTGACGAATGTTCAATAAAATTCGATTCGATTCTATTCCATTCTATTGACCTAGAAATGTGGTGAGGTGGCACCAGTCATAATCATCATCATTATCATCATTACAATTTATTTTGTCGTCATCATCATAGCCGTTTCTCTTGCAACAGGTAAAAGCCCACGCAGACAACCTATATAAATACTAAAGGCTTATTACCCGGATGTGAAGTCCAGCTTTTTGCCAATCAGATGGCAATTTTTATGCCAAGATACTGCTTGAGTGGCATTTGCAGACAATGCCCGGAGGCCTGTACTTGCCAAGCTGATTTGGTGTCTGTTTTTTCACACGTTACAGACTAGGAATATTAAACAAGTTAGGTAAGAGAGACCTGGCAGATGACAAGCGTTTAAAAAGATTCAAGGTTAACAAAGAGAAAGAGGGGTCGTTTTTTGAAAGCTGGTCAGTCACGTTGGCTCATTACATGTATGTCATTGGCCCACAGAAGTAGTGCAAGAAGAGGAAATAGGTCATGAGACCTATGAGTAGTTCCATGCTAGGTAATGACGAACCCAAACATTGGCGATTTTATCATACACAAAAACACTCAGCAGCAGCAGCAGCTCCGACTAAAGAGGAATATCTCATAGGATTTACAAACAAAATATAACTCATATCGGCAAACGAAGCATGAAGCAGTCTCGTCCGTTATAAACCTCCAATGTTCGGAAACAACGTGCCCCACAATTCAGCAGTGCACGTGTGCAATGAGTCAAAACATCCAACCGCTCATAGGTCGTTTCACTGTTCAACGGTCTGACAGGCTGTATGGTTCTGGCAGCGAAAACTGAAGTGAGTGTTTAGCGCATTGTCTCCTGTAGGCGTGGTTGGAGGGGGGGGGGGGAGGAGCACAGGCAGCGACAGGGTTGCCCTTTCCGTATTGTACCTGCTGCCACGGGTCTATATACCTTAAAAACGAAAGAAACAAATAGGATGAAATAAAAAAAAATGGAAAGGAAAATGGAAGAAAGAAAGAACCAAGGATATAAAAAAGAATGAACTACAGAACGAACACACCTAATAAATAAACAAATACAGGTATAAATATATAAATAAATATATCCATAAGTATGTAAATAAATAGGTCAATAAAAACGAAAGAAAGAAGGAAAGAAAGAGAGAATGACTGACTGACTGACCGTTGACTGACTGAACGAACGAATGAATGAATGAATGAAGCAAACAAACAGATAACAAATAAATAAATAAACACTAGCAACTAATAAACGAAAGTCCTTTGGGCTCTCAGGAAGATATTGCTATGCGTTATTCAAACAGAGATGGAGTCTGGCAATGAGCGATGACCTTTCTGCGAGTCTCGATGCTATCGCAAACCCAGACGGGTCTTCCACCCTTCGTATTTTGTAGCATTTCACGCCGCTCGGGATTTGACCATTGTGAGGGCAATGAGCTGTGCTGAAATCCCAGAAAACCCAATTACCCTCTCCCCCGTTACTCCCCCCGCGTCTTTCTTTAACCACCAAAGAATAGGAAACGATAAAAGTCCGTGTTCTGTGGACTCGATATAAAATGCCTGCTTCATCTGTATTCGGACCGGAATTTTACCGACTGATTGAATCCCTCCAATTGGCTTTCTTTTGACGGCAGAGAACTATGTCTTTGCGGGGAGCGGAGGGAGACATTTGTGCAAATGGTTGTGCGACTGATGAGACGCCAGAACAGCCCTGGAACCAGCATTCCCCACGCATATTTAATAAATTTCCCATTGACACCTCTACGCTGCCATAGCGACCTCGTGGCCAGCCTGGCTTTAGACTGAGGGAAGCCAGCAGGGCCATCCTTCCCAATTGGCCCTTGAACCCCTTTCTGAACGAGCAAAAAGTCCATTAATCATGTGATAGTATGCGGCATTAAGTTCTTTCGGTCCAGTGAAATCCATTGATCCATTGAATCCATTGAAATTGCTTAACCGTGGTAATGATGATTTCGGTGATATCAGAGTTATTTGAGTATGATGCGATGTGGCTATCAGGGTACGCACCACAGCCCCAATCCATCGCCTTAAAATTATGCCTAATAATTAATATTTCTGCCCATCATGCTTTATAAACGAGAAATTAGTCAACCCATAAAAAATCGAGAAATAATAATTCTAGGTTACGCAAAGCAACTGTATGTATGAATGCAGATTATATAGATTAAATATAACTGACCGTAAGACCTACAATGCACCAACGTCGCTAGTATAAAATCAACAGTTCACATCAATATTTGCAGTTTGAGGATACATCTAAAGATCCCAGCATAGGATATGAAAATAAAATTGTCCGTATTTGTAACAATGAGAGACACCCTATATTGTCCATAGATTGTGCCTGCCTTAGGTTCAGTCTTCTTTCAGCCTTTGGGGGTACTGAATACGGTTCCAAAACAGCTCCTGTACCAGGTTCTAACTGTTCTTGCCTGTTTTTCTGCCTACAAGATGGCAGGCTAAATTGGGCCAAGGCTTGAAGCAGCGCTTGTGGCAAATGCGGCAAAAGATGACTATGCCACAGACTGGATTGAATTTGCGACGATTTATACCGATCCATCTAATCTGAACCCAAACGTCCCACGGCTGGGCCAAAGTGGCACGTCACCACAATATCCATGGCACCAGCTAATGAAAGATCATGTACAGTGTCCAGCCGTTGATCTTTCTATCTTTGTCTTAACCCCACTGTGCGGTATGGGGCGCCACCCACATCTGCAGTAGAAACAGTGGCGCCATGAAGTCTGAAAAAAAGACCTGTGTTCTTGTATTATTAAACTGGGTAGGCACTTTAATACAAAACATGGAGCTTATAACCTGGAGCCTAGTGGATAAAAATCTATACTATTAAAGTTCCGGAAGTGATATGGGTTGCAACCGTAAACAAATATTAAGTATAAATAGGTGGTATTTCCCAAGGTATACTGTTACTTTATAATTTAAGGCATACAAAATTGCATTTGTGGAACTTCTTGACAACATACGGACGCGATATACCTGGAAAGCTCATGGAAAATAACCCAGTATTAAAAGGTCACCCTTTGCAAAAAATGACTGTTGAATAGTTCACAAGTACATAAAGATCGCCAGGGGCTTGTTTCTTGAACTTAATAAACTTCTACAAATGAACTTAATTTCAACAATCACCATGGTCACCACGGTCTTTTCCATACCACTGCTACTACTACTGCGGCTACTACAGTAACTATTTCTGCTGCTGCTACTACTACTACTACTACTACTACTACTACTACTACTACTACTACTACTACTACTACTACTACTAATAACTACAACTACTACTACTACTACTACTACTACTACTACTACTACTACAACTACTACTACTACTACTACTACTACTACTACTACTACTACTACTGCTGCTGCTGCTGCTGCTGCTACTTCTGCTGCTACTGTTGCTACTTTCTGCAATCTTAACTTTGTTCGCAATACCCAATGAAATCCTTAGCTATCCGGAACCATATTCATCGACTACCCTGACCAGACACCCTGGTCCAGCTAGGACGTGTGTGTTCCTGTAGCGGCCCCAGACCAGTTCGACATGTAGCTATCGTTTACAAGAGACCGAACTGTTTATTTCCCATTAGCATATATATGCCGTAACACCGGGTACCCTACACAGGCTACAGTATTTTTTTTCCAGAATGCTGGTCAGAGTCATCAAAAATCGGACCGCGAAAGGTATTCTCAGATTTCGTTCATTCCAGTCTTTTCATTTGAATATTTGTAAACTGAATGTACATTGCCTACTTGCAGCTGATTCTTTTCATAAAAAAATATCAAAGCTGCTAGCTATATAGAAGATGCGAAAACACAGAATGTATGCGAAACAGCGACAACGAAATTAAGTCAATGGGGCGGTAAACCATGCGTGTAAATTCCTCCAATGTAATACAATTAGCTACAATTGTTTATCTTTTACAGTTTAATATTTCCACGACTTGTTTTGGCTGTGTATTTTCTTCATTTCCACTGCCCGATATCGATTTCGAACATTGTTTTGGAGCTACTCGACGACTGTGCTTTAATCAATAGCCTGCAGTGTTAATACTTACGGTATGTTCCCACCGCGTGGTATCCAATGTAACATGCAAATGACTATCGAATAACAGAGGGGTAGGTGATAGGTAGGGTTCCCGTAGCTGGCCTACTATCTCAACCAAATTCACCGTTGTCACACATCGAACCCCGTTACACCGCAACACTGAGTTCCTACCCCGAGACCTACACCGTGTAAAGTCCCGTAACGGGTATTGAGTACCGCTAACATTACCGGTATACCAAGCAGCTAGCCACCCTTTTCACCCTGAAGTCGAGACTGCACAATGGCTTGGGGGTTGAATGTGGAAGGTCTTTATGCTACTGAAATAAGGGCGATATATAACATGTACATTTGTAGAAATGCTAGGCAAGACAGTTATATCTGATCTTTCTTTGCTTAGGCTGCATTTCTACGCGGGGGGCAGAGAGGGTTGGTGGGTTGGTGTGGGGGTATAATGTCACCAAAAATGCGGTGCTAGTAAAGTTATAGATCTGTAGTGTTTGTGTCCATGTGTGTGTGAGCGGGGTGACACATGTACGTTCATATATATTGTCATTGTTTGAGCTGGTCGTAGTGTATCTTTATATTGTCCAAAGTTTTATGTCTACAATATTCACATACAGATGCTGTCAGCATATCACATACATGTACACTACCCTAGGAACCTAGGTCATTGATTGGTAAACACCAAGACAAAAAATTCCTAAATGTTTTCAGCAATTTGTCACTAATTTACCATTGTCGCCATTATTGTTGTATAAGCTTTGAAGGCAGCCGCAGCAATAATGATAGTATAAGTAGTAGTAGTAGTAGTAGTAGTAGTAGTAGTAGTAGTAGTAGTAGTAGTAGTAGTAGTAGTAGTAGTAGTAGTAGCAGTAGTAGTCGTAGTAGTAGTAGTAGTAGTAGTAGTAGTAGTAGTAGTA
>JAAUYG010082319.1_pt1 | contig 10443 bp, 10 predicted proteins | sample 7278091 | NCBI WGS metagenome assembly JAAUYG01 (sample SAMN14350201, study PRJNA611818) | marine sediment metagenome | isolation source: surface marine sediment (0.6m) | place: French Polynesia: Moorea | collected 2018-08
AACACATCAGCTTTTCCTGGACGAAATTCCTCCGTTGTGTAGCTTTTGCGGAGGTTACATGGTGACCTTGGCCGGAACCTTGCGACAATTGGGACTCTTCTTCTCGCACACAGCGCACACAGCGCACAATCGTCTCACGCTCCGACACAAGATACTCTTGTTCCTTTTGCAAGGAATTCCCTCTTATCTTGCGAGAATTTATTTCTTTTTTATTCTGGGCGGAAAACACCCAGGAGCAGTCATTTCTCGCTGCTACTCTGTGGGGAGTAAATAATTCAGTGGCTTCGCAGCACATCTCAGAAAGCAAACTGCTGTTTTAGCCCCATCCAATGTCCTTAATTGGCCATTATTGGGAAACCATAAGAAAGCCTGACCTTTGTCAACAGATAGCGAGACCCCTTTTACTTCAGTGCTCGTTGTGCATGCGCTGGCACAAAATACCACACACATTTTTCTGAAACATGGGTGTTGCTTCAGGATTTGTATTTGTACATTTCTCACACACTCTCATTTCCTCGTGATGTCCAGGACAAAGATTGCTTTGAGAAGCAATGAGTGCCTTTTCAGCAGTGCGCTTACGGCTGGAAGCTGCATCACAAATGAAAATCAAAAACAAAGCAAAACAAAAAAAAAAAACAACAAACAAAAAAAAAGTTGTGAACAGTTTCAACATCTCGGGTTGGTGTAAAATGCCTGGATATAAAGAATTTTCTGCTTGCAACTAATGGAGGGAGGATGTGATTTGAGTGACAAGGACTTCTTTGAATGGTTCTTGGTCAGATGAAAGAAACTATCTGTGCAGGCGTGACAAAATCTTTGCCAACTGAGATGTGAGAACTGACCTCATCTTCAGTCACGAACAAGACTGCGTTGCAGTTGTCACCTGAGTTGGACCCACACCTGAAGTGTGCAGAACAAGAGACGTTTCAGCCTTTTCAGAAAATGATAATTTGGCTGTTGAAACCCCAACCCAAAGACAGCGGATTTTATGTTCAATCGGATCAGTAAATTATCTCGGAAAAAAGACTCATCCGCATCATTTTAAAGTTTAATAGCCACAAAATTCCACTGAAACCCCAACCATGAGACCATAAATATTCATTAGGCTCGATAGGCCTATAACAAAGTTGGAAGTTGCCAGCAGTTCGCTGCTTTTGCACTGTCACATCAGTCAAATGTCATTTTTATTTGTTTCTCCCTTTGTTCAATTTTCGATTCGATAGGGACGAGAAACGACAGAAGACCATTGCAATGGAGAAAGGCAAAAAATGAGCATAATTCAGGACTCAGAGCAAATTAAGACTGGGGTGAAATCAGGGTTCCAACCCTGGATCATGAGTCTTATTGAATGTCTCTGGGCTTGGACAATGGTGGCGCAATATTTAGACATTCGCTCATTGGTTTCTTTTGTTGAAGGAACAAGAACCGTGGCAGGTTGTTCCTTGCTGAGGTTGGTGTATCAGTTGACACTTGACACGGAGTTGTGAGCCCAGTTCTGTGTGGGGTTTAGTTTTGCCCAATGATTTGGAAAATTATTGAAACAGAGAGTCACCACGTTTTTGCGTTGGTATCTGTTTTGACAGGTTTTTCACAAGCATTCTCCAGACACCTTCTTAAAGACAGATTGTCCACTTCAATGCAATTGGACCACGGAAAAAAATTGCATTTTTTGTTCAAGAATGGCCAAGTTATCTTCATGGCTCTCTTTGTGCACTTCTTTCCTAATCTGGTGAAACCAAAGAAAATTTGTTCAAGTGAACGTCATCAAAGAGGTTTCGTTTTCACCTTCATCAGAATGATCACCTGTCTTCCTGGGAACTCCCCCAAGACGAGACTGTTTCGCTCCCAGAGAAGCCACTATCCAGCATTCATGTGCTCAAAAACAAAACTGTGTCAAATGAGATTCACAAATTGTTTCTGTCGCCAGATCTCCTTTTGGACAAGAACATAAGACAGGAAGGAAGCCTGAGTTCTGAAGAACACCAGTCGGGAAATGCGACACCATTCTTTCTTTCAACAGCTGGCATCGTTTTGCAGTCAAATTGCAACAGAGATGCTTTTGAAAAATCCTTTCTCTGTTCTAGCTTGTCTTGTACAAAGCAGTAAAGATTGACATTGTCTGGGAGATAAAGAAGGAGCAACATGCGCCTCGTATTCTCTGCACGTTGCCATAAGGCTATCACTCAAACGCTCTTCAGGTTTTGTTCTTTCTCCTCCATAGAAAACGACGCTTTTCGTGAATGCGATGCCACATCGTTCGGCAACAAGGCTTGTTTCAGGCTTCATTTGGTTTCCCACAAAGGTGCTTCACTGTCCAGGCTAGGAAAAGATCAAGAACCCCAGATGAAATTTCTTCGTGCATAGAATCTTGTACACATCAGAACAACCCGTATTACCGGCACAACTACCAAAGAAATTATCAAAATCAGAGTGAAAGTGTGTGGTCATTGTTGTTTGCATTTGTAGCAAGCAAAGAAAGAAGAAACCCCATGAAAGCAACGAAAAAGTCCTGGCCATTCCCTTTTATCCTTGTTGAGTTCTGCCTGTTGTCTTCAGTTTTTTCTTTGAAACTGCAGTAAAAAGGGATCGTCAATGATCGTAAGTTCAATTTGAAAGAAGTTCTAAGCTTATCTCAACTTTAATTAAATCCTCAAAAGCCCATAAATATTGAATAACTGTGAATGTCTGTCTGGTTCATTCAAAACGGAGGGACTCAAGCGAATGTGGAAATCCATGAAATCAATTCGTTTGTGAAACGTATGGAAAAAGAAAATGGACTGTGCTTTACTTGACCTTCCTGGGTCAATAAGCAAATCAAGCAAACTTTTTCACTCTTTTTCACATTAAGAAAGACACGAATTCTTAGACTTCTGTTCTTTTGTCTCGGACATTCGAAATTTGAATGGGTGTGTCATATTTGTGCTTTTGCTGTGATGTTTGGAAACCTAAGTCTGAAAGTGCTTGTGCACAGCCACTTCTGGACAGCCTTTTGTTGAGAAAACTGAGAATTGCATTCAAATCTCAAATGATAAAAATTCCTTCTTGACGCTCCTAAATTTGCATGGCAGTCGTCCCCAAACATCCCAACTTAAAGTTCTATGGTTTTGCGAAACAGTTCCTTCATCAGAGAGCTAGGTGATTCTTCTTGAACGACCAAAGAAGATTTCAGATGAGGCAATGAATGCCACTTTATCATGGCCTGATATCTCAAGCAATCGTTCACCAAACAGAAGGGTGTTTTGACATGGTTTCACATGTGGTTTCCATCCAGAACAGCTTTCAAAAAGCTCCTGTCTGCCTGATCTTATTTCCATCATCTTAAGCTAGTAAGTGACTGAAAGGTTTACCAACACGGAGTGCCTCAGTGAACCAAAGTTTCCAGTCAGATCAATACCGACTATTGTGCTTCTCTTGTTTCTTTCTCTTCTCGGTCCGTGTCGATTCAGCTGTCATTCTCTTCGGTGTTCAATTTTGGTTGTACTTTCTTTGTTGCAAAGTCACTTAAGGATTCCAATTGGCCCAAATATAAGCATGCCAAAAAATTGCGATTTTCAGTTCATCACTCCGAAAATAGGCGATTGCTGTGCAGATGTGTTGAAAGGCAGTAGTCACTTGGCCTCACCCACCCACAGGTGGATCCCACTTCATTCAAATATGCTTAATCCAAATTCCTGCTTAATTCGAAGTCCCTTACAAACTCATCTCTTGTCCCTGCAATGCTTATCTGCTCACTTAATATAAAATTTGGTAAATTTGAAACAATTTTACTTGGTATTAGTTTTTCGAATTAAGCGGGAGGCACCTGTACTCCGCACCGATGGGTGATTGAGCTGGAAAAAGACAAGTTCTTGCTCGACATTTCACTAATTTCAGTCAACAAGACTTGAAAAGAAACCCAGAGTAAAGAGAGGAATGACAAGTGTTTTGAGACACAGAAGCACAAGTGACCTGAAACTTGTGGCATTGGGACTTTGAGCACCGTTGACTGAGTCTTCACCTCATGTGCATTTTGGGCGAGCTACAGCTGGGACAACCAGTTGCCACAGATGTGTTATGCCTAGGATTCCTCTAAATCTTTATGTGGCTGCGTTCCTAGAATCAAATCAAGACTCCTAAAGGAAGCCTATTAGCATGCTTCCGTCCACCCAAATTCCACCATTGTAATTCTCCTCATACAATGTTCAATAATTAGGCATTTTTTGCCGATTCAGTTCTCTTCACAAGAAAGCAAAAAAGGCTTCACATTTCTTTGACTCTCTTGGATCAAAGACAATGAAATAAAGCAGCCGTGCTGCTATTCAAATGAAATCAATCAAAATATTACAGGTTCTTACGCGCTTGATTGCACACAAGAGATGAACTGCAGCAGTTCTTTTTTTCGTGGAGATTGTTGGATGTTAGCAGCTGAAAAAGTCCGGCCAACAGGAAAGGTATGTCTGGTGACATCCACATTTTGGGGGTTCTAATGTGAGGCTAAAGAGAAGCCGCGCAACTTCCCTGGTTCTGAATTTAGCCTACCTCATTGGCACCAGCAACCTTGGGGTCACATAAGAAGCAGTTTGTTTCGCAAACAGTTTGTCAGCTGAAGCAGAACCGCATGGTGGTCTTGGTGGACACACAAACCCGAATTCGGAGACTTTTGTCAGAACAAATGAACACTTGGAAGTGTGACTGTTGGTACTTGAAGGAACAGCATCCCAGGCTAAAAAGATGACAAAACCATTACAAAACGAGTAAAATCAAGCTTTCCTTAAAACAGGTCTGGATCATCTTCAACAGCCTTTTCAACTAAGCAAGAGAGTAAAGTACCGAAGTGCAAGAACGTCAGATCCTGAGCTTTTCAAGAACAAGAATGTGGCAATAAATTCGGTGCCCTGTTGGAGTCCTCAAATGCACACGCACACGAATCTGCTTGATTTTGAGCCGAACACCAGATTAAAACAATCCATTTACGTGCATCTTATGCACAATAAAGTGAAAAATGTCAAATTTGAAAATCCAGAATAACGAATTTAAAATTGAATGAAATCAAAACTAAAATAGCCTTACTTACCAATGTTTCTGAAAGTATTCCACTGGAATGAAAGTCTTGTCACTATTTCCTCTCTGAGAGATACCCAGCAGAGCGAACTCCATTTGACTTTCCATTCACTTACGGCTCATGTATTGAACGGAAAAGCTGCTCCTGGCGCGCCCAAGTTTTCTCAAAACATGAGTGAATTGAGAAAGTATTGACCACGCGCAGCCAATCGATACTCAGAACATGTGAGGGATTTTTATCTCGCCCCTTTTACGGAGATGAATCCATCACTGCTTCACTTGGACCTGGAAGTTTCCGTCTTTAGAAACCCAGTAATTTAGACTGTGTGCAGTGCAGCCACCCAACTAGCGAAGTTGTGGAGAAATTACAGACAAATAGCAACTCAAAGTCAACGGTTTAAATATTTCGTGAGTGAAAAGTTTCTCAATTTTTGCCCTGATGGAAAACCTGTATCATTTGCCCTTGGGGTTGTGCTAGACGTGTGTCATGGACGAACCGTCGTAGTGTTGTTCTCTTCAAAGTTGCTGTTTTCCTTTTTTGTTTGTCTAGTTTTTTTTTGGCAAGATATTATTTCAGAAAAACAATAAGACGGGATGGTTCAGACCGTGTGCTCCAAGCACTCACTGTCTAAATGAAGCTGCTTCTTCATTTGATACTTAATCAACTACTCATTTCATGACGTTCCGTTGGGTTTTACGCCCTGGGTACAACATCCACAAAGTGAATGTGCAGTAAACGTTCAGGTCGTGGAAAGAAAGCTGATTTTTTTGGTCACACTTGTGATCATCTTCACACGAGTCTTTGCCCCATCTCACTGGTTACAATGGATCCATAACTTCATCCACCACTCCTTTTCTCCTCCCGCGACCAACAACAAGGTGCACATGGCGTTGTCACGAACCTATCTTCAGGTGCCCAGACAGCAGTGCTGTGTCTAACGGTGTGAAAGACGCTCCCAATTTGGCTCTGCTTGCGCTACAAGTCTCTGAAGTGAGTGTAGAAAACAAAACACTTGCCTTGAGCCACCATCTCATCACTACTGCTCTCATCAGTGAAAAGGAGACCTGTTCAAATCAACTCTTGGTACATGTACTGCTTTGAAGGATGCACAAAGAGTCAACCACTATGTGTGACAGTCTGCACAGATCTTGTTTGTCCACAAGGGTGCGTGATTGGCCGGAATGCTGCTTGGGTTCCGCCACGGCCTATGAGGCTGAACTGAGTACAAACGCAAGGCTTTTTCCAGGTTGACCACTTCATTCCGTTTGTTGTTCCAAATTTCTCCCTTTCTGTGGTCAGCTGGTCTTGTCGCTCAGAGCATTAACCCGACAAGGTTGACAAAAATGGTTATCATGGGAATTCAGAAGCACAGAAACACCACACACCCGTCGTGACGATCCTGCGACTCGAGATAACACGAATCCATTGCACTCCGCACCAAGACACGAATCAGGCTCTGGGAAAGAAATATGTTGATGTCTTAATTTTGCTCAAAGAGAAATTTGCCATGCGCAGACAGATTTAATTTTTAATCCCCAATTAAGCAAAGTAATTGCAATTTTAATTATTAAGATCTTGAAAAAGTTTGGCTCGTCAAACATCAGAAACTCTCAGTAGTTTGTACATTATCGTCAGCTTAGGTGAGATTATACAAGAAAGACCAACTTCTTTGACAAAAATCTGATTGAAACCATTTCTGAAATTTCACTGGCTTTCCCAATTTGTTGTCAGCAGAGAGTGACGCATGTATATACCTTCTTTTTTCTTGATTTCGCCAATTGTTTACGTCCTCTGCCATTTTCCAAGGCTCTTTTTGTGCTGAGCAAACTGAGGATGGAATTGTGTGGATTGGTTTATGGAGGAATTGTCTGTTGGAAAAAGTTTTTTTAACAAAATGAAACCTGGCCAATGGCCAGCTGAAAATTTCAGTTTTTTTTTTTGACGTGTCACTTTCGGCAGGAAGATGCCAAACTGTTAATCAATGGCTTTAAGCAGACTTCCTGGAAAACAATAGAGAATCATGGCATGCTTTCAGCCTGGTGGGTGAATGCACTGGCGTTCAGCTTCACATTTCCGATGAGAGACTCATTGTGTTGTTTTTCAAGGGTTGTGAAACACAGTTTCACTAGAGAACAGTAAATGTGGGTGCCTGTGACTTTTCACAAGAGGAAGAATTTTCTGCAAAACTGCACAACGCATTTGGTGCGATCTTCACGGAAATGGGACCGTTTTGCTGCGTGTTTGACTTGGCTTCCAGAATTATTTATGAAGTTAATCTACGTGTCTTGCCACATAGCTCGTTCATTAGCATCGAGCTTCCCATTCATCAAAAGGAAAATGTTACTGTGTCTTTCTATTTGCTCTTGATAATGAAATGTCATGTACCAATTCACTTGCAAGTATCACATCTTCATGAATAATGTGCGCCTGATCAGCTGTCAAACGGCACGGCGTAAAACATGTGCATGAGAACGGCGTCTGGGTGAAGTAGATTTGCATGTTTTCATTGTGTCCATTTTTTGGAGTTCCACGTTATTTGTCAAGAACAGCATTGTCCACAGTTTGTGATACGTTGAGGACGAAAGAGAAATTGCTTTTTGTGCTTATTTCAGCAAAGGGTTTCTGTCCAAGGGAGTAGAGGTAGGAACTTGTTCTTTCGGCAGCATTCAAGCTTCCTGTCCCAAGCGTTCGTTTTGTAGAGAGATTTTGTGACCTCCAACAAAACCGCCCGTCCTGATGCTGAAGCCAAGACATCGCAGAACCATTTGAAGAAACATAAACAGGTTTTGAAATGCCTTCAAAAGTCAAAAAACCATTGTCAGACTGGATTTTGCTCCTGAAAACGCCCATGTTCAATAAGGGCTTAACCCCCTGCGGCATTGCCAGGGTGGTCAGTGTCCACTCATGGCGTCACACTCAACCAGGAGCTGAGATTCCATTTTGGGGCAGAGGCTATTAAAGACAGCTCTCATGATTAAAACTGTCAGACAATCTTACAGACCTGTCAAATCAGCTCCACGAGGTTCATGCTCCAGCTCTGCAGGGCCATTTGAATGAAATGAACTTCACATTGCCAACCCATACAGGCAGTTCATTCCAGCGCTGCATTATTACCATTCGACTGAACAAAAGAATCCCCTCAGTACACCTCCGCCTGCATTGTAATTAATTTACCCCTGTGCACTGAAAGGTCCGAGACGGAGTCGACTCCGGGCCACCAGGAATCCTGTTTCAGGTTGCGTCCCCCAAATTCAATCTGCTCAGTAATTGAAGTGCGTTATTAGCTCACTTAGCCTGAGATTTTGGCGGAGTCACTCTTTCCTTGAAGCCGAGTTCAAACAGGTCGTGTTACCAGAGCTTCTTTCTTAAAACGATCCGCATTTTGCCAAATCAAAATCCTGATCGCTTTCTGTGTCCGACAAATTGGGTTCGATTTCAATCAAGGTTTTTTATTTCAGTCTCTGCTTCAGGCCAACTTCAAAATAAATTTCAGTGGATTGCAAAACTTTTCAACAAGCTTTCCACCAGATTTTGATGTGCAGTCATTTTGATCTCCTGGAGTCTAACATCAAAAGCAGCTTCGTTCTGAATGTCTGTTATTTCCCATTATCAAATTTTAGAAATTGTGCAGACCACTTTGAATGTCTTGACGCCCCATTATCCCCTCATAAATTTGCAGAATGCAAGGTTTCTTAACATGGGCAAAAATGTTATGTTTCCTTCAAAGGTACCATTTCGCTGACGTTGCTGTGCTTGCAGACATAAAATGGCCATCATTTCAGTTCATTGCTTGTTCAAGGTGCTTCTGAACATGTTGCAAAGAAGCATTAATTTCTGTCACTCTCAATGATTGAGGTAAAGCAAGGGGACCCAGGGGTCAGGCAGCAGTCCCGAGAGAGCATTGCCTGACCAGAATACACTTCCTGCTGCTCACAATAGCGGCACTCATCGAATCCTTGACAAGGTTACAATCATCACACCTGATTGGGAGAAAGTATAAGACCCTTGGATTCATTTCTTGTCACATCTTTAATTGACTGTACACTGCAAATTTGTCAGGATAATGTCAGAAAGCACACAATTATTGGAATCAGCTTCTGTGCCCTTCAACTGGACGCGGTGCAGAATACATGAGAACTTAGGCCCAGATCATGCCTACAGATCATACCGTGTTCAACTTTCTCTGTCCGGGAGGAAAATAGTGAGGAACATCTGTAAGAGGCATTGAGGTTGACCATGTTCTCTTCGCTTTAGTTCCATTCAAGTTTCCTTTTTTCTGTCCTGGGTCAGTGTTGCAGCCCAATTAGGTCACTGCTAAATCAGCAAAGAGGATGGGCGTGTTGTCTGTTCAATGACAATCTGTACGGTGATTGCTCACTGTCATTTTCAGCCAATTTATAGTCGACCAATTCTTGGCAGAGCAACAATGGCACGTCATGATTCTTTGACTCCGGATGTCCAGCGGTGTTGACCGTGATCGCGAAAACCTGAATTTCACTGCCATGTGGAGAAACCTCAGAAACAACACGAGAGCTGGAATATTTTGAAAGCTATCTGGCGCACTTTGCATTCTGAATTTGCTCTGAAATCAAACACAAGAAACTTGAGCAGATCTCGGATTTTTGCGACAATTTAATGTGTTTTAATCAACTCACGAAGTTGAGATGCATTCATAAGTCGGCGGTGCTTAGGTTTCTATGTCTAATGGATCCATAATGGTTCCTACACAGAGGATATTCAGAACAACAATGGGAATTTGTTCACTGTGCGTGTAATTACCCAGCTTTTTTTTAACGCTTGTGTCTTAAAGGTCTTTTCAAGTGTGAAATGAGAAACTTACACCATTGACGCTTTTCTTCCAAAGCTATTTTCAAACTGACAAAAGAGGAATCCCTCTATATAGTAACCCAAGGCAAGAACATTTTTTATGCTGAAACTCCCATAAAGATACCAAGTGATTTTCCTTGGGTGACGATTTGTCATATTCATAAGTGTTTTCCGCAAAAAACGGCAGCCTTTGTCACGAAGAACTTTCTGTTTCGTGACCCTTTTCGTTTTTGTACTTTCCGTCGGACAAGACAACTGACTGATCAATCAGACCAATGTAGTGGGAATTTCCTGTAAAAAAAACATTCTGCTTTCAGAACCAGACACAAATTCATCAATTCAGCATCCTTGAAGATGTCCCTCAACATGATGTTCCGTCAAGAGAGAGGACACCTAGGGTGAGGGCCTGTAAACCTAACCGGACCCCAAAGCTAAGAACATAAGGAAAATCAATTTGAAAAGCATGGGAATGTGGTAGACAGAGGTGACACCAAACCTAAATTATAGAACAGCCAATCACAATTAATTTGATATATCATATGACCTAAATAGATGCTTCTGGATGTAACTGGAAA
>JAAUYG010162802.1_pt1 | contig 10443 bp, 13 predicted proteins | sample 7278091 | NCBI WGS metagenome assembly JAAUYG01 (sample SAMN14350201, study PRJNA611818) | marine sediment metagenome | isolation source: surface marine sediment (0.6m) | place: French Polynesia: Moorea | collected 2018-08
ATATGCTCAAAAGGGGTGCGGCAATTTTTTTTCCAAGAAATAAAAAAAGAGGCAATCCCCTATTGGGGTGCGCGCGAATCCATCGACCTAGGTATTCATTTGGTGTGGCCATATGGATTAATTGTGGGTTAATGCTATAGACTGGAGAAATCAGAATCAGCAACGGCTGAGCACTAGTAGAACACCCCCCCCCCCCCCAAAGTCCCACCTGCCCCGTTACCATGGCAACTGGGTGTAACAATAGCTGTGGTATAAAGGACAAGAATAACCCAGCATCTCAGGTATACTGGATCACTATACGAACAGTGCATCTACACCCTATGCATACATGTAATAATATACATGTACAAGAATCTACAATGCTCAATCTGGCATGTGGAAATGCTCTATTAAGAGAGTGGTATGATTACATCATTTACATGCTAGAACTACTCGATGATGAATTTATTCCAGTTGCAAATTTCAACATCTTTCAACATGTTCAATATTGTACAAGTGAGACATGGACTTAGTACTATAAAACCTATAGAAATACTTTCCTCAAAATACCTCCACCGTTTTTCATCCAACACACTAGATGTACAGTTATTGGTGTGATTTAAGACCCATCGATTTTAAGACCGGGCACCCTCTATTTTAACCGTGCCACAAGTGACGCCATGACTCATAACTCAAAACATACTTTTTAAATCTGTCAATTTTAACACCATTATCAGTGATTATCCTTTTGTGAAAAGAGATGGAGTAAGTATCTAAGTCGAAGTTCTGACTTATGTCCGATTCTTATTCTTAGTTTAATAATCACAATGTTAGCGACCAAGAATCACATTGTTAACGATCATGTTCGCGACCAAGTCAAAACTTTCACTTAAGAATTTTTGAGCACTCCAGCATATATTTTTTTCTGGCTGAAACATGTGTGAAAGGGTGGTCTTAAATAGGCTAAAGTGAAGGGTCTACTGTACCGCGAACCATATATATGTCTTAACAGAAGTGCAGGACGTGAGTGCACGGGCTTGGGTGTGCATCTAACATTGTCTAAGAAACTTCAATAATAAAGCCTGTCGTCTGGTACCTACAACAGTGGTACATATGCATATTTACAGTAACAAGAACCACATGGACCTTTGTTTACAAGTAAGTGGCGATTTGTGCATCTGTGGCAGGTTGGAATATGATTTATTACTGCTCGAATTTTTCGGCAGGTTGGAATATGATTATCGCTTGAATTTTTCTGTTTCTTGACAATGTATTGATTTTTATCAGGCATTTGGCATGTGTTTGGTGTGAATTTGATGTGGCATGTTTGTTGCTGGAGGGGCTCGTGCGTCTATTAGGTACTGCACTTCTATAAGGATATGGTATGCTAATTTTATATGAAAATTTTGTTTGTCTCACCATTAATACACCATTGTCTCACCAGGTAATATTTGTATCAAAACATGTAAAATGAAAGATTTGACACCGTCACACCCGTATTCGGCTCAGGTTTTTCCCAATAGCAATAGGAAGTACTGGTATTTGGCCCCAGGGAAGTGAACCCACTCACCTGTATAACACTCCCGTACTGTATGACACTGCCCAGCAGTTTCTTGTCTTCCGAGTCGTTCTGTTTCTTTTCTAGGTCGGCCGCATGCTGAAACATACAGTAAGAAAACAAGTTACTAAGTATCCATCACGGCAAAAACCTCTAACAACTGGCATTCGAGATACCACACTTTCGGAGCTAAAGCTACAGTTTTAACATACAGTAGTCCCCCTCTAATAAGACCACCCTGTTTGCCATCAGACTGTGGCCACTTTAGAGAGGTGGCCATTGGCGAGAGGGAGAACAAACTACATTCATAATAGCAACGGCAAAAATGTTTGGTCCCATTAGAGAGGGTGGCCTCTGTTGAGAGTGGCCACTGAGACATGTAAGATGGACCACTGTACTAGCATATACAATCTGGAAGGATTGAATGAACTCTTGACATAAGACTCAGCCCCCTGAATAACGACCACTTTTTAGTTGACCAAAATTGTACACCACTGTATTTTGTTTCAGAATTTTAGACCACCCCTCAACATGCTCAAAATTAAGACAATTTCAGCCTTGACTGTGTGTAACTTCATAACGTCACTGTATGTGGGAACCTGTTACCATGGTTACATGAGGCGTCTTAAACACTAAATGGCCCATTAATCCAAAGTGGTTCCAACATTTCAAGACCACCCATTCGGCTAGAAAATCTTGGTCTTACATTGAAGGTGATCTTAAGTGGACGGATATGTACTATATAATTCTACATTGTTCTAAGCCAGGTTACCAGCTCTGGATGATGATTTGGGCTAAAGGGAATATCTGGGGAATATATTAAAGCTACTCGTGTTACTAGTATGTGCGCCGGTGGTACCAATTAATCACCTAATCTGACATTGGTTTTACGGGTCATACAAAGAGTCCTGAATAGGAGGGAGAGAGGATGATTAAATATTATCTACAGCCACCATGCTGGTACTATTATGTTCTACTATACAATTGCTTGACCTATGTCAAAAATACACCTCATATACATGCACATGTAGCAAACCCTCTCACATTATAAACATGATCAACATTCCATAAAAGATTTTTCGAAGATACAGAATTCAAAGATATATATATCTTTATATATATATATATATTGCACAGATTTTTGCCAATTCTGCATATTCAAAGCAAAGGCTATATACATGTAATAATAAAATAAATGTGCTAGAGGCCTCCGCTGTGATCGATCTATACCGTTCCACTGTTCTTATATGATATTGCAAACACGGGAGATTATCTACATCAAGCCCCCCCCACTGCAGGACTAAGCCGAGTCAACATGGTCAATGGTCAGATCACACATTAATCCCCTAGAGGACCCTCTCCTGGTCTTTTGTACATGTATATTGACATTCATGTAGGTGTGTGTATACACATTAACAGGGCCTTAATACTGTACCAATAAACATGTGTTTGCATTGGCAGCGCTCCATGCCTACCCCATGTAACGTTCGCGATCACACAATAGATTTACAAGTCAAAGTTTGTAATACTAAATACATGTACATGAAACACACTAGAAATCTAGTAAACAAGGTAAAATAACCCCATAACTTTTAAAGAACTGTAAATTGTCCTAAAACTTTAGAACGCACCCTTGAGTACGCGGCCTATAATTGTATGGCAAACGGAGATGGCCATTGACAATATCTTCTTTAGAATTTTTGTTTGGGACTACATGTACTACAGCTCAATTGTTCTCTGACTGATGCTGCATCCAAGCCCTTTCTTTGTGTAACAATTGTATAACCAGTGACACGACTGGCCTGGGATCTATTCAATAACATGCAAATCAAACCTTTTGACCAGCAACATGACCAAGTACTCTTGAGAGATGCTGCAATGGTCTGATCACAATAGGGGTGCGGACAGCTCTATTTACCCCCATTCAGCAGATTTAGGACCCCACCCAAAAGAAAACAGACACTGTCACCAACCCCCTGGTCACCATGCCCTACTAAAGTGTCCTCATGCTACAGTGCCATGGGAATAGTTTACTGATTACTGATGCAGTGAACCTTTACCAAAAAAACTACTCTAGTAGTACATTCGCAATGGTTAGCTATTGCAGATATATCCACCTGACAATTAAGTATGTCAACTTAATAGGTCTCAAATATTATGAGGTTTCACTGTACAAAGGTAAAACTGAGTTATCAGAGGTTCCCCCTGCCTGGGTTTTTGCATGTGCAATGCATGCAATGTGGAGCTGGACTTTACATGCTTTACAGCTTTCTAAATATATCGGACTCAGTATATGTGCCAGGTAATAAGAGGTTGACAATTATTAATTATGTGACAATCCTATTTGCCAAGAAATCTTTGACATATCAGGGAGTAAGAGCACTAAATGGATTCACCATGTTCACAGTACAGATTTTGGTTACATAACCATATTGATGATGACTCACAGTCACATCAAAGTAATTAACATCAGAGAATCATTCTGATCAACCATCATCACACTATATTATGTACTAGTACTGATAATTACTATAGTGAAATTCAGGATATACTAGAAAACATGTACAATGTAGTCCTTGAACATATCTCATGTATCTTCAGCATGGAAAACATGCTCCAGGTCCAAAAATGACATTTTCAGCATGGAAAAGCAAATGGGGGTCAAGGTAATTTAGTGAACTTATGTCCCTTTAGGAGTGGAATATTTTTTGTTACAAGCCAATGATAGGCCAGAGGCCAGTTTCAAGTCTTAAGTCCTCAGAAATCTTACCGTGCTTAACATGCTTAAGCTATGTAAGCAGCACGGAAAAGACTGGTTGTAATCGGTCATGGTAATCAGTAAACTTACTTGTTGTAAGTCAGTTTTGGGTGTTTTAGACTTAAGATATTTCGAGTATTTTACTATAGGACGCACAGCAATATAAATTGAAGCGCAGTTGATCATGTTGATTTTCATAAAGTCTGTGTAGCTGCAACATGGAGCTCAAGCATATTTCTTCCGGGTCTACACCGATCGGTTCCAGTGCTTCTTCCGGGTCTACACTGATCAGTTCCAGGAACCTGAAGCCAATACCTGGAGTTAGGCCGGCAATAAAACACCTGTAATCCTGCCAGGATTATGATCTAGCATTCTGGATACTACCTGAAAATATGGATGCTTTCGACAGCCTGTTTGTTGCCATATTGCATAGTTTATGCCACCAGAACTCCCATAAAGATCCAGGTTTCGCCATCACTGCCTATTGAGATTCCTCTGGCACCCCAGGCCAGGTTATCAAAGCCTCACCACAGGTATGATACCTGTGTATATTGAGGTAAATGTGGTGGTGCACCCTGCCCACCAGATGGTTGGTCCTACCTCCCGCCAGATTCATGAGATTGATGGCCTTTTAATCTTATGCCCTGTAATAATCCTGGTCATATGTCATTTGCTGATTATTGCTCCGTTTTATTTCATTCTGTTGGATCCCTGGGGTCGGAGTTCTTAAAAATACTTAAGTCTAAGTTTTTCGACTAAGTCACTTAAGTCAAAACTTAGACTTTTAAGTATTTACTTGAACTTAGACTAAGCCAGGTCTCTGACTCCAAGCCCGCAGATTCCACCCCTATGGCAGATTCCACCCCTATCACTCAACGCCAACAATTTACATGTAGCTGACATGTGTTAAAGTCCCTTAATTTATATGCTTAGAGTAGTACATACCACCTGTGAAAAAGCACAGATACACAAGTAATTCCATGCAGAATTCCTACCCAGCAGCTTAATTCGCCCCAAACAAAAAACACCTGGGTATTGACTATTCCCCATGTTCTCCATAACTAAATGGACCACACACAACTCTACAGTGATACAAGGAGAGGAAAACAGGAGTATTTCTATTAACAACCTGGAATAGGGTCGAGGTGTTGCAACTTTAGATCACCAATACCCAACCTCTGGCACCTAAATGAGATCGAAAATCTTCCCCCCCCCCTTTCTTGGTTGAGAAGCTGAACATGGTTAAGGAAACAGCCTGGAAAAGCGGCTACAGTAGAACCTGTCTTGAAAGACTGCCCCAATGGCCATAAAATTATGGTCTCTCAAAACAGGTGGTCTTTGGTGACAGGGTCATGTGTACTGTACACGGAAATGTGCGACTTCCTGTCAACATGGTAAAAAAATTGGTCTTTCAAGACAGGTGGTCTCTCAAGGTAGGTTTCACTGCACTAGTAATCTTCGTGCTATACTCAGCAGAAAATCCCTGGAGCCACAGCATATACGGCAGAGCTTGCAAAATGTGATAGTACATATCTCTTGGGCCCTAACAACGCGCACTATCAGCAACTTTTTTTCATCGAATCTGATCTTTTTTTCCTCTGCCTTCTGACTACAAACAGTGCTGATCTCCACAAAGACTGATCTGTGTAAAGAAAGGCGCAATGGTTTTGGGGGAATAGCCAAAGAACATGGCGAGATGGCAAAGCTGTTGAATATGTTGATGGAGCTCTGATAATTGGTGATGACGAGTCCACAATCCAGCAAATAGAGCTGGTACCTAGAGGAATCATCTCCAGCAAGCCCCGTCTGGAGCTTGCTTGTTCATGGAGTGATTACATCTTTGAATTCAATGCAGAGGGCGAGATATTACGCTCAAGTCCTAAGGGAGATGATGTGCTCTGTATAGTCCATGTAGATATATGTAGACAATTTTTTTATTAAATTATGTAGGTTTTCATGGCAAATGATTTGTTACAAATTTGTCAACTTTTACAGTAACCCTGATTCGAACTACAAGGGCAGTATGTCCTGTCCGTGAATTCTAGCAACATAATAATCCCGTCCTGATAAAATCAATGGCTATAAGCTATGCAAATGAGCCACATGAAAGCTGCCAGTTATACAATCACAATATTGACAGCGCTCATCAGTCAAGACTGAAGCTTATTGAGACATCACAACTTGCTACCATATCTGTCACTACTATTGGTGCCATGTCTATTACTTGTGTTACTATTAATGAGAATGGTAGGTGTATCGCACATGCGTATACATCACCTACTAGTACATTGATGGTAGATAATTTGTATATCATGTATATGAATCTTTCTTCCCAACATCCATAACTGTCTAAAAGCCTCTTTAGTGCTGCCAGAATTAAGTGCAGACCACAGTAATCTAGCCGCAATGGCAGGAATGATCCACGACCAGTGCTTGAAGAGAGGCATCTGCCTACCATGTATCCAATCAGTAAATTGATCCAGAGACAAAAACTTGTTCTGGAGATAGCGCAGAACGTCAGACCAAGAAAAGGGAGCTATCTTTAACTTCCTGGGCAACAACTACCACGAAAAGCTATTAAATATAGATCACACAAGCAAGACGGCACAGAAAATCGAATGCAAACCATACGCTGCACAATAATGTTTTTATAAGTACATATACCCATATACAATGGTACAATTAGATGTATTAAATGAATTGTTGGTTCATTTAAAACAATCTGTGGCTCAATCTATTTAATGTCTGGGATACAACGTAGCTTTCAAATGTGCAGGTTCCACTTACTGCTTGGCCTGTACAATATAGTATTCTGTTTTTATTCTGGAGTTTAGGCTCCTATAGACCCATGAATCCAGAGAACACTCACCTGAAGTTTTTTCAGCAGTGCAGCCTCAGGGATTCCCGAAGCTCCACTCTGTTTCTGTGCTTTCCAATACTGCTTCTGGGCGGAATATCTGTTCATGGGACATATTTTAAATAAGCAATCTGGAAAGAGGGAAAATCCTTATACTACACACATGTATACATGTATGCATCATGTGCATAAACATGATAAATACCGGTATGTTCACAGTGAACTGTATGTGATAGTTCTGTATATGGTATAGTACTTTAAAGGTAATTCTTATAAACAGATAAACAGTACAGAAGTTTTTCACACCAGGAGTTATTACATGTATATAACCGATACTTGTCTCAAACATACTAAATAGCAATCCACATTCTTCTGCAATGTTCTATATCATGTACATGGCACACAGTGTTGACTTAAACCAAGACATATGTACATTGCGCACACACTATATCGCACCTGAAACAAAATCTCTTACCTCGGAACTTTTTGGGTGGATTTGTCAAATCCCCAGCATCAGGCTGAACAACACATCGGTCGTCAACAAGACTGAAGAGGAAAACATGAAAACATATTGTAGTTGTAAGTGGGAAATATATCACAGTATCCATGTCTGAGACCCCTCCTGGGCCACAACCAGTGAGGCACTACTGTACTTAGACCTCAAGGAATTAAAGAAAAGTGTGGAAATTGAAAGCTGCACTTTAAACAATTACCTACACATGTACAATAGCATACTCATACATAACATATTTACCCCACAATTTTTCCCTAGTTGCCATCCCCTGAGATTCTGTCAAAAATTCGGGAACTTTTCCACAAATGTGACTCTGTGCTTAGAATGTGTGATCAGAAAATATGTACTCCAGTGTAGCGCTTTAAAAAATTACCTATACAGTTACAATAGCATATTCATACACAACACATTTACCCCAGTGTAGAGATGAAACCACTGACACTGCCTTCAGCATAGAGGGAAATTATGTCCCCAATATGCAGGAAGGATGCCGGTGAGTCACTCATCTTTGGTCTGTGGGCCTCCCAGGTGTATACTAGTAATCCAGAACTGAATGACCTAACTAATCAGACAGACTCTTCTCCAGTCATAAGAGATCCATGTTTCAAAAGGTACCAAGACCATCACATTATCCAGAAGGACCTATATCCACATTGCCATCTGGAAGTTAAATAAAAAATAGTTTTGATGAATTTACCAGTCTACAGTGGTTTTTTTTACCATGGCTGAGACAGGATACTGGAAGCTCTTCCCAAGCTTTCAGCCATCACTGGCTTCTTCAGGGGTGGTGATGGAAGGCCCGACATCACCACCCCTGAAGAACATGAAGAAGGCCAGGTGATGGCCGGAAGCTTGCGAAGAGCTTCCGATATCCAGTCTCAGCCATATATGGTAAAACTTCATGTTATTTCACATGACTGAGAGCGAGATCAAAAAACAAAACACCATCTATGCATCCAGTCTACAGTTGTTTGGCATTATTCATGTTTATACATTAGATTTGGATACAGACTTGTGTTACTACCAACCTTTTGTCCAAATATCGGTAACAAAGTCAGAATAGCACAAAACAAGAAGGAATTAGCATGATTAAGACAGTCCTTGAAATCTCCCAGAACCAAGACGGATATCTAAGAGTAAATTGTAAACAGCAGCCTCACCCTATCACCATGTACGTGATGTAATCTTCTATTACAGTATTACATGTAATGAGTACTTTAGTATTTGAGGAGATGCATAAGTGTCCCTTGCCTGAATGTGTAGTACTCATGATCATGTATAATCACTCTAACCAGCATATTACCCAGGACTTAATAGCCATATAGGGTTAATAACATCAGGGTTCTTCGTATGTTAACAAAACTGGGTGCAGCGCCCAGATTGTTTTCCAGCCTTGTTTAAAACATCCACCCTGTAAGATTCTCCATGTAAGTCGGTAACTTGTTTCTTGCTTCAACTGTAACTATGCTTCACCTGTAATTATTATTTCGGTGCCTTATGGCTTTCTATACTGTAGGCAGGAATCTGTGGAAACAGCAGACATGAAGATGTAAGATTTTCATGTTCTTTCGCAAAAATATAGCATTCAGATGTCGCGTTTTTACTAAATTTTAGATAGCTCTCTATCACCTTTGATCCAATATGTAAATCTCACGATTTTGATAGATCTCTACGTGTAGCTCGTCTATCGGTCTCACTGTCTGTGTAGCAGTGGGCAAGCTACCGTACCGATCGTACTCCATAACATAAGAACTCCCGGGAAGAACTCCCGCCGTAGTGAGTGTACACACATGCACAGTTGTTGTGTTGTCACTATTTTAATTTGTCAGTATCGCGGATTAATTAATGAAATCACTTGGAATCAACAACCGAATGTGTCACAATATAAAATACATGGCACGAAAAAACAATTTACAACGAGACATGTCAGTCAACTGAAATAAAACCAGAAGAATCGTAAGTTGCTTACATCTGTCAACCACTTGTTTTCGCCCAAGCCGACTTACCTACCGGAATTAGCGGAAATTCTTGCGCTTCGCGAAATGTTATGTAGTCCGGAAGAAAACATAGAATCGCCATTCCTGCACTATTTCGAGCGATATTGATCCACTAAAATGTCTTCGGTATCCCTGGAAATATGCACGTTAAAATTTTATATGTAGATCTAACGAAAATGGGAAAAGTTTCAAATACGTGAAAAGAGCCCTTGTCTTGCCTTATAAGCTCCACGAAAAACAAACTGTGTAGCCTAACCCGTGATAGCTCAGTTGGTAGAGCGGAGGACTGTAGTGGATAAAATGGCAATCCTTAGGTCGGCGGTTCGACTCCGTCTCGCGGGAATGTGGTTGAAACTTTTTAACTAAAGGTGTTTTTTTTTGTTTTGAAAAAAAGAAAAACAAGTCAAGTCTGGTCATATCTGGTCAAGTCAGAAAAAGGTGAGGAAAAAAAAAAAAAAAAACACAGTAAACCGGGCTTTTAATATTAAAGATCTCGTGACTTTCTTCAGGGGGGTTAACAGTTTTCAGTGGGTTGTTTGAAAGTGTTGTACTAGATCAGATGAATGTATTTTTCGAAAGTGTGTCATCCAAACATCTGTCGGGTTTTCGAAAAGGGCATATTTAGATCTGCAAGCAAATGCAGATATACTTTTTTTGCTTTTCTTATTCTTTTTTTTTTTTTTTTGTTCCGGCCACCGGTCCGTTATTAACACGATAACTTGAGACAGGTTGTTCGGAGACTCAGAGCAATCAAACTTGGCAGTCTGGTTGGTCTCCATG
>JAAUYG010235211.1_pt1 | contig 10443 bp, 5 predicted proteins | sample 7278091 | NCBI WGS metagenome assembly JAAUYG01 (sample SAMN14350201, study PRJNA611818) | marine sediment metagenome | isolation source: surface marine sediment (0.6m) | place: French Polynesia: Moorea | collected 2018-08
AGGGCCTTGGGGAGCTCGCTCTCCAGGCCGACGATCAGCAGCGGGCCGGTCGCGGGCGCCGCCGGCTCGACCCCGCTGGGGGTCGCCGCGACGCCGCGGACCAGCCGCCCGGCCAGGTCCTCGGCCGCCTGGCGGGCCACCGCGTCCGCGCCGGTGGCCAGGACCACGCGGGCCTCGGGGTTCAAGGTGACGTCGCGTAGGATCGGCGTCGCCTCGCCGGGCGCCAGGCGGCGGAAGAGATCGTAGTCGGGATCGATGTGCAGCGCCTTGGGGCGCGCCTCCAGGCGCTCGCTGACCTCAGCCTTCGCGCCCTTCAGCTCGACCCGCAGGGGCCGGCTCCCGGCCTCGGTCTCGATCCGGACCGGCACAGAGAGGCGGAAGGGGGAGCCCTTCTGCGACAGGGTGAAACTCAGCCGTCGGCCGCCGTCCCCCTCGGTCACCGCGACCTCGCCGAGCTGCAGCTCCGGCGCCCCGGGGCGGATCAGCCACTGCTCGAAGAACCAGGTCAGGTCGCGCCCGGCGGCGGCCTCGAAGGCGGCCTGCAGCTCCTCCCAGCCGGCCCGGCGGTACTTCTGCGCCTGCCAGAAGCCGCGGATTCCGGCGGCGAAGACCTCCGGCGTCAGCTCCTGCTCCAGCATGTGGAAGAAGAAGGCGGCCTTGTTGTAGCCGATGACCTGCTGGGCGTCGTGGGTCTTGGAGACGAAGCTGGTGACGGGTTGGTCCTGCCCGGCCGGCAGGGCGGCGTAGTCGCGCAGCCAGCCCAGGCGCATCTCGCGCGCCGCCTCCGGCCCGCTCTCGGCGGTCAGGGCGTAGTCGGCCATGAAGGTGGTCAGGCCTTCGGCCCAGTTGCCGGCGGCGTAGTCGATCTCGACGGCGTTGCCCCACCAGTTGTGGGCAATCTCGTGCGCCAGCGAGCGGCCCTGCATGAAGGGCAGGTGCAGGATCTTGTCGGAAACGTAGGTCAGGCCCGGAAAGCCCAGGCCGACCGGCAGCGGCCCGGCGACGATGTGGAAGGCGTCGTAGGGGTAGGGGCCGATGCGTTCCTCGAAGAGGTCGAGATAGCGCGCCGTGCTGTCCAGGTAGCGGGGCGCCAGGGTCTCGGCCGCGGCGGGAAAGTAGGTCCGCAGCAGGGTCCCGCCGTGACGCCGTTCCGCGACCTGGAAGCGGCCGGCGAAGACCGCGGGCGCGGCCACGCCCGGCTGGCCGGCGACGACCACGCTGTGGCGGCCCTTCTCGCTCTTCTCCTCGATCAGGCGGCCGGTCGCGATCGCCCGGAAGGGCTCCGGCGTGGAGATCGACAGGCGGTAGCTGCTGCGCTCTTCCTTGGTCTCGGGCATCCAGCCCAGGCGTTCGGGCAGGAAGGCGCCGCGCGGGTCCAGGAAGGCGCCGCCGCTGTCGTCGATCAGAGGGCCCCGGTAGCGCACCAGGACCTCGCTGGACTCCTTGCGCGGCAGGCGGACGATGAGCGGCCGCTGTTCCGCGTCGAAGCGCTCCGCCTCGCCGTCGACCAGCAGCGCCTCGATCTTCAGCGAGGGATAGAGGTAGAGGGCCAGCTCGCGGCGGCCGGTCACGGTGATGCGGTCGCTGCCCTCCAGGAGGCCCTGCGCCGGATCGAGATCGATCCGCACGTCGTGCGCGACGCCCGGGACCAGGTCGTGGGTCTCGGCCCCGGCCGGCAGGGCCCAGTCCGACAGGGCCCAGGCCGGCAGGACCAGGGCAAGGACGAAGGTCAGGCGCGCGGTCATTCGAAGGCCGTCGGGAACCTGGCGATCACGTCGAGGGTTTCCTCGCCGCGCTGCACGCGCAGCGGCAGCCAGGTACCCGGCGCCTGGCGCTGCACGATCTCGATCAGCTGGCTGTGCCGCTCCAGCTCCTGGCCGGCCGCCTCGCGCACCAGGTCGCCGGCCTGGAGCTCGGCCGCCGCGGCGACGCTGCCCTCGGCGACGTCGCGGATCCGCACGCCTTCCTCCGCGGTCTCGATGATCACGCCCAGCCGTGGCTTGGGCCGCTTTCCGGCGTCCTGGCGCTCGACCACGAAGACCGCGTCGGCCAGGCCGGGGTCCAGGGTCTCGCAGGCCTCCTCCGGCGTCACCGGCAGCAGCACGGCGACATCGTCGATGCCCAGGTCCGAAAGCTGGTGCGGAATGCCGTAGCGGTTCTGCAGGTGGCCGCTGCCGACGATGCCGACGACCTGCGGCCGGCCCGAGCGAGCCCGCGCCGCGGCCAGGGCTTCCGCCATGGCCCGGTCCCAGGTGAGCTGCGCCTCGACGAAGCGGCCGAAGGCGGGCAGGGCCATGACCTCTTCCAGGGTCATCTTCTCGCCTTCGCCGCCGTGCTCGCCGTCCTTCGGCTTGGCCGGCAGGTGCTGCCGGTAGACCTTGCCGAGGCTGAGCCGATAGGCCTCGCTGGCCGGCTTCGGGTCGCCGAGGCCTTCGCGCTCTTCCTCCGGGACCGCGGCCCAGCCCTCCTGGCCGACCTTGGAGACCAGCTTGCGCTCCACGTTGAGCGCGACCATCGGCAGCCGGTAGAGCCGGGCGAAGTCGAAGAGCGGCAGGTAGAGCCCCGGCTCCAGGCCCCAGACCTCCGACCAGCGGGCTTCCTTCAGGAAGGTGTCCTCGCTCCAGTCGCCCCCGACCCAGGTGTCGAGCGCGGGCTGGACGCTGCGCGGGAAGGACTCGAAGCCGATCGCGAGCCGGTCGGTCTTGGCGTGGAGCCCGGCCAGGACCGAGAGCTGCCAGCGGTGGTGGTCGGCCTGGTCGTGGGACTCGCCCAGAAGCACCATCTCGGCCTTCGCCGCGGCGGCGACGACGTCCCGGTGGGCGAGCTGCCGGCCGTTCGCCGGGTCCATCCAGGTTCCAGCGGCCGGGCAGGCGCGCGGCGGCGGATCCCGTTCCTCGGCCAGGGACGGGTGCTGAGCCGCGGCGATGGCCGTCAGGAGAACGGCGGCCGCCAGGCAGCCGGCAAGGCCCGATGGAGTTTGCTTTGGACGTGGCATGTCGATCGACTTCTGTTCTCGAAGGGATACGGCGGCTTGGCTCTCCGGGATCACCGGCCGGGATCACCGGCGGAGGCCCGCCAGGTCGCGCCCGGCAGGCCGTTCGGGTCCTTCGCTATAGCTCGGCCGGGCTGATCACTCCGTGTTTGATCCTGCGCCGGTTCCAGGTATAGGCGACCTGCACCCGGCCGTCCCGATCCAGGATGACGGCCGGATAGGAGAACTCGCCCGGTTCGTCTTCCAGGACCAGGACATCTTCCCAGTCTTGCCCGTCGCGCGACACCGCGATGTTCAGCGGGCTGCGCGCTCGGTTGCTGCGGTTGTAGACCAGCAGCGCCCGGCCGTCTCGTAACATTACTGCGTCGATGCCGCTGTCGGGATTGGGCAGGTTCGTGGCCGTCATGGCGCTCCAGCTCAGCCCGCCGTCCTGCGACCAGCACTGGGTGACGACGCCCTGGCGCGAGCGGCTGAGGATCTGCAGGCGACCGCCGCCGTAGTCCAGGATCGCCGGCTGGATCGCCTTGAACGCCTCTCTGCTGTTCATGGGCCCGATCCGGTCCCAGGTGGCGCCGCGGTCGGCGGAGCGCTCGAGATGGACCCGCCAGCCGTCGTGCTCGCTGCTCGAGGGGCTGAGCCAGGAGCCGTCGGCCAGCTCGATCGGCTTGTTCTTGATCGGCCCCAGGATGCCCTCGGGCAGGCGCCGCGGTTCCGACCAGGTCGTGCCGCCGTCCTCCGAGGCCATGACCTCGCCCCACCAGCGGCTGGGGCTGCGGCCGACCTTGAAGAACAGCAGCAGCGGCCCCTGCGCCGGCTGGAACAGCACAGGGTTCCAGCAGGGATAGCGGCGCCAACGGCCCAAGGGTCCGTCCGGCACGCCGTTGGCGACCTCGACCGGCGGCGACCAGCCGCCGGCGGCCTGCCGGGCGACCCAGATCCCGACGTCGCGGTGCTTCTCCCGGGCCCCGGCGAACCAGGCCGCGACCAGGCCTTGCTCTGTCGCGGCGAGGGTCGCGGCGTGGGCCGAAGGGAAGGGCGCGTCCTCGAAGATGAAGGCCGACTTCATCGGGCCCCGACCGCCGCCGCCACGGGCGAGGAAAGCTGGACCGCGCCCTCGCAGGCCGCGCCGTCGCGCAGGGCGATCACCGGGTTGGCGTAATGGTTGGGGGTCAGCACGGCCTCGACCAGACGGATCGGCAGGGCCTCGGCGATGGCCTTGGCGACCGCGTCGCCCAGCCTGGGGTCGACCTCCACCTCCGGGCCGCCGTCGACGTTGATCCGCGGCTGGCGGACCGCCGCCTCCAGAGGCAGGCCGCCGTCGATCAGGAAGGAGGCGACCTGGAACACGGCCGGCAGGATGCGCCGGCCGCCGGAGCCGCCGAGGGCGAACCAGGGCCCGCCGTCGCGGGTCGCGATCAGCGGGCACATGTTGCACAGCGGCCGCTTGCCGGGGGCGATGGCGTTGGGCCGCCCCGGGCGCGGATCGAACCACATGATCCCGTTGTTGAGCAGCACCCCGGTGCCGGGGGAGACGACCTTGGCGCCGAAGGGCGAGAGCAGGGTGTTGGTCAGGGCGACCAGATTGCCCTCGGCATCGGCGACCGAGATGTGCGTCGTGCAGGCCTGGCCGGCCAGGTCGCCGTCATGGCCGATCTCCGCGAGGCGCCGCCGAAAGGCTTCGGTGAGCGCCCGGGCATAGGCGGCGAAGGCCCCGGGGCCGGGTGCGCCGGCGGCGATCGGGCCGAGCGCATCCAGAGCCTCGGCGAAGCTCGGGCCCGCGGTCAGCCCCGGGGGAAGATGGATCCTGGCCTCGCCCCGCCGGGCCGTGCGCGGCGCGACCACCCTGGCCTCGTAGTCCGCCAGGTCCTCGGCCGAGAGAACCCCGCCCAGGGCGGCGACGTCAACGACCAGCGCCTCGGCGATGGCGCCGCGGTAGAAGTCCTCGGGGCCGGCCTCCGCCAGGCGGCGCAGGGTCGCGGTCAGCCCGCCCAGGTCGAGCTTCAGCTTGCCGATCTCGGTCGCGACCGGGGGCAGGCCCTCGGGCAGGTAGACGGCGGCGGCCGCCGGGTTCTCGCGCAGGGCGGCGGCGTCGCGGGCGACCATCAGGGTGGTCCACCAGTCGACGACGTGGCCCTGCTCGGCCAGCGCGATGGCCGGCGCCAGGACCTCGGTCCAGGGCAGGCTGCCGAAGCGCGCCAGGGCGAGGGCGAAGCCGGCGACGCTGCCCGGCACGCCGAGCGAGAGAGGGCCTCGGACGTTGCCTGCGCCTTCGACCCCCGGCCATCCGAAGAGGTCGTGGTCCGCCCCGGCCTCGCTGCTCAGAGGATAGGCCGCGGGGTCCAGCGCCCGCGGCGCGACGGTGCCGAAATCGACCACCTGGACGCTCTGCGCGGCGGCGCTGTGGACGACCATGTAGCCGCAGCCGCCCAGGCCGCTCATCCAGGGTTCGGCGACTGCCAGGGCGCAGGCGGTGGCGACCGCGGCGTCGACGGCGTTGCCGCCGGCTTCCAGGATCTCGGCGCCGACCTGCGCCGCCCGCCAGTTCTGCGCCGCCACGACGCCCCGGGGGGAGCGGGCGACAGGCTTGGAGATCTGCCAGTTCTCGATCGGCATGACGGTTTCCCGATTTTCCGAAGAGGTGCCCCTTGCGGCCCTGCTTAACCGTTATTTATCCAAGGCTTACTAAAAGTTGGGCGGTAGGACCAAGGCAAATCGGGACCCAAGGGCATGACCATGAACGGCGAAGGCGTCGAGGCTGCGGGCAACGGCAGCGTCCTCGAGACGGAGCAGGTCACGGAGAAGCTCGATGTCGGCCGCTGCATGCTTTGGGCCCGCGAGCGCTGCAACAAGGGCCTGACCACGCAGATCGCCGAGATCTTCAGCCTGTCTCGCGGCCATGGCAAGCTGACGCCGGAGGAGTACTACTATTTCGGGCTCTGCGACGACAGCCGCTTCTCGACCGAGGAGAAGCGCCGCTTCATCGGACGCAAGGGGACCGACAGGCTCTACGACAAGCATCTCTCACCCTATTTTCACGGCATCGCCCACGACAAGCTGCTGGCGTCCGGCGTCCTCGAAGGCTTCGGGATCGCTGTGCCCAAGACCATCGCCGTCTTCCACAAGTTTCGCAGCTACGGCGCCGTGCCGGTCTTCAAGACCGCGGAGAGCCTCGGCGCGCACCTGCGGCAGGACATGACCTATCCCTTCTTCTCGAAGCCCATCGGCGGCTTCGGCAGCCTCGGAATCGCCGCGGTCGTAAGCTATGACCGGGCCAGCGACAGCCTGACGCTCGGCGACGGGCGGCAGGTCCCGATGGCGGACTACCTGCGCGAGATCGAAGGCTTCGAAAGCGGCGCCCTGCTCCAGGAGGTCCTCGCGCCGCATCCGCAGATCGCCGAAGCGACCGCCGGCAGGGTCTCGACGATCCGCCTCATCGTCCTGGTGCACGACGATGGGCCCGAGGTCTACCGGGCGATCTGGAAGGTCATGGCCGGCAAGAACATGGCCGACAACTTCTGGCGCAGCGGCAACCTCCTGGGTGCCGTCGATCCGGAGAGCGGGCGGGTCTATCGCGTGATCCGCGGGGTCGGACCGGAGCAGGAGGAGATCGAGACCCATCCCGACAGCGGCGCGCCGGTCAAGGACATCGTCCTGCCCGACTGGCCGCGGCTGATCGAGACCGGCCTCCTGACCGCCTCGATCTTCCCGGAGCTGCGGATCATCGCCCTGGACATCGCGATCTGTCCGCAGGGACCCGTCGTCGTCGAGGTCAACATCGGCGGCGCCTTGAACCTGCCGCAGCTGGCGACCGGCACGGGGATCCTGGAGCCGAGGTTCGTCGAGTTCCTCGAGGAAGTCGGGACACCGCGGAACATCTACGGCTGCTGAGACCGGCGTCCGAGCCTTTCCGCGCCGGCCCCTGGTGCGGCCGCTACCCTTCCGGGCCGGTGCCCGGACGCGCCTCGCCTGCGGCCAGCACCGCGTCCAGCAGGATATCGAGATCGGCCAAGCGGGTCCGATGGTTCGTGAGGTTGACCCGAATCGCCAGCCGGCCGCTCAGCCTCGTGGTCGAGGGGGCGGCGATGCCCCGTTCCTGGAGCCCGATGACGATCTCGGCGTTGAGCTGGTCCAGGGCCGCCTCGCTCAGGCCCGGGCCGAGGACGCGGAAGCAGACGATGTTCAGCGCCGCCGGCGCCATCAGCTCGAGCCTGGGGTGCGCTGCCACCTTTTCCGCGAGATAGCGGGCCTGCGCGCAGTTGCGCGTGACGACCTCGCCGAGGCGGCGCAGGCCGTGCTCCTTCATCGTGTACCAGACCTTCAGCGCCCTGAACCCGCGCGACAGCTCGATTCCAAGGTCGCAGAACCAGGGTTCGCCGCCGGCCAGGCCGCGCGTCGCCGCGGCGAGATAGGCTTGGCGGCCGGCGAAGGCGGCCTGCTGCGGGGCGGCCTCGCGAAACAGGATACAGCCCGCGTCGTAGGGCACCTGCATCCACTTGTGGAAGTCGAAGGCCAGGGAGTCGGCCTTCTCGAGCCCGGCAAGCCGATCCTTCAAGTCCGGTGCCAGAACGGCGAGGGCGCCGAAAGCCCCGTCGACGTGCAGCCAGAGGTCCTGCTTCCGGCAGAGCTCAGAGATGCCGGCGAGGTCGTCGATCGCGCCGCAGTTCACGCTTCCCGCCGTCGCGATGACGCAGAAGGGCTGCCGACCGGCCCCGATGTCGTCGCGCACCGCCTGCTGCAGGGCCTCGAGGTCCATGCGGTGGTCCGCGTCGGTCGGGATCCGGCGCAGCGCGGCGCTGCCGAGGCCCAGCAGTTCCATCGCCTTGGCGATCGAGCCGTGGCCCTCCGCCGAGGTATAGGCCGTCATCCGGCGCGCCGCCGCCGCCACGCCGTCCCGGCGGAGGTTGCCGTCGGCCTTGTGGTTGCGGGCGACGGCCAGGCCCAGCAAGGTGGCCAGCGAGGTCCCGCTGACGATCAGACCGCCGCCGGTTTCCGGGAAGCCGAAGATCTGCCGGCACCACGCGATCACCTGCCGCTCGACGTAGACCGGGATGTGGTCGCGGCCGCCGAGGTTCGCGTTCAGCGCCGCCGCCATGGTTTCCGCCAGGACCCCGCCCGGCGTGCCGGCGCCGTGGACCCAGCCGAAGAAGCGGGGATGCGTGTTGCCGGTGCCGTAGGGCAGGACCCAGCGCAGGAGGTCCCGGGCCGCCCGCTCCGCGCCTTGCGGTTCCAGGGGCAGGGCTTCGGCGATGGCCTGCTTGGCTTCCGCCGGCGGCGCCTGCCAGACCGGCTTGTCGGCGATCCCTTCGAGATGGTCCAGGGCGCGGTCCATCATATCGTGACAGAGCCGGCGGAAGGCCGGCCAGTCCGCGGGATCCAGGGTGGCCTCGGCTTCGGCCGCTTGGTCCAGCTCGATACCTTCTGACGTCTTCGTCTTCATGTCCTGGCGGAGGCTGCGCCCGGGGGCAGGCATGCCAAGCAGTGAACGACCTCGGGCTTAAGGAAGCCTTAGGAGGGCGCCGCTCTCGCGTCAAGGCGCTTGCGGAGCGGGCAGGACCGCAACCTTGACCCACGTCAAGGCGGTGTCCCGGATGCCTCGCTACGCTTGGTTCGAGGCTTGGGCAGCTCCCCTGCGCTGCCTCGAAGCCTTCGGTTTGCCGGGCAAGGGATGCTGGGTCGCCATGGACGAGAAGCCCGCTTCGATCGCCTCCGAAAGCCTTCTCCCATCTTCCTCGGTGAAGGCCCGGGGGCGGCGCTCCGGCAGGAGCAGCGAGCGTCGGCCCTTGTCCACGACCTCGGCCGGTGAGGGGGTACGTCCGGCCGAGCCCGTGCAACCCTGTCCGGCGGCCGTTCCATCGCAGGACGTCTCGGAGCCGAGCCCGGGCTTCGAGGCGCATGAGCACAAGTACGACAGCCTCGATCGGGCCCTCGCCGCCAATCTCGCGCGCCTGACCGCCGGCGTCTCGCCCAGCGTGCTCTGGCTCGCCTACCTGGACTGGCTGATCCATATCGGCCTGTCGCCGAGCAAGGGCGCGCAACTTGCGGAGAAAGCGGTACGCAAGAGCCTGCGCCTGGCGCTTCACGCCCAGCACGCCATGGCCGATCCCGAAACCCCGCCCTGCATCGAGCCGCTGCCGCAGGACCGGCGCTTCCGCGGAGAGGCCTGGCGGCAGTGGCCCTACAACCTGCTCTACCAGAGCTTCCTGCTGACCCAGCAGTGGTGGCACGTTGCGACCAGCGAGCTGCGCGGCATGGACCGGGGCAACGAGCGGATCGTGAACTTCGTGACCCGGCAGCTACTCGACATGGTCTCGCCCTCGAACCTGCCCTGGCTCAATCCCGAGGTCCGGGAGACGACCCTGCGCGAGGGCGGCGCCAACCTGCTGCGCGGCGCCGAGAACTTCGTCGAGGACTGGGAGCGCGCCGTCGCCGGCAAGCGGCCGGTCGAGGCCGAGCGCTATCGGGTCGGGCGCGACGTGGCGGTGACGCCGGGCAAGGTGATCCTGCGCAACCGCCTGATCGAGCTGATCCAGTACACGCCGGCGACCGAGAACGTCCATGCCGAGCCGGTGCTGATCGTGCCGGCCTGGATCATGAAGTACTACATCCTCGATCTCTCGCCGCAGAACTCGCTGGTCAAGTACCTGGTCGAGCACGGCCACACGGTCTTCATGATCTCCTGGCGCAACCCGACCTCCGAGGATCGCGACCTCAGGCTCGACGACTACCGGCGCCTGGGGATTCTGGCCGCTCTGGCCGCCATCGACGCCGTGGTTCCGGAGCGCGAGGTCCACGGCGTGGGCTACTGCCTGGGCGGCACCCTGCTGGCCATGGCCGCGGCCGCGCTGGCGCGCAACGGCGATCCGCGTTTCGCCAGCCTCTCGCTCCTGGCCTCTCAGATCGACTTCCGCCACAGCGGCGAGCTCATGCTCTTCATCAACGACAGCCAGGTCGACTACCTGGAGAGCCTGATGTGGGACCAGGGCTACCTGGACACCCATCAGATGGCGGGCGCCTTCCAGCAGCTCCGCTCCAACGATCTGATCTGGTCGCGCCTGGTGCAGGACTACCTGCTCGGCAAGCGGCGCGGGATGTCGGACCTCATGGCCTGGAACACCGACCTCACCCGCATGCCCTATGCCATGCATTCCGAGTATCTGCGCCGCTTCTTCCTCGACAACGACCTCGCCGGCGGCCGTTACGAGGTCGATGGCCGGCCGGTCGCGATTAGCGACATCCGGGCACCGATCTTCGCCGTCGGGACGACCAAGGACCACGTCGCGCCCTGGCGCTCCGCCTACAAGATCCACCTCCTGGCGGACAGCGAGACCACCTTCCTGCTGACCACCGGCGGGCACAACGCCGGCGTGGTCAGCGAGCCGAACCACCGCAACCGCTCCTACCAGGTCGCGACCAAGAAGGAGACCGACTACTACGTCGATCCCGAGACCTGG
>JAAUYG010006408.1_pt1 | contig 10442 bp, 7 predicted proteins | sample 7278091 | NCBI WGS metagenome assembly JAAUYG01 (sample SAMN14350201, study PRJNA611818) | marine sediment metagenome | isolation source: surface marine sediment (0.6m) | place: French Polynesia: Moorea | collected 2018-08
TTATATAGTTAGTTAGTTAGTTAGTTAGTTAGTTAGTTAGTTAGTTAGTTAGTTAATTGTTACTTCTTTCGTTCTCTCTTTCTTTCTTTCTTTCTTTCTTTATTATTTATACTGGGTGGGCCAATTACAGTGATTTGTATACAACTTTGCCTGTCCATTTAAACATTTGTATACTAAAAACACACCTGAAATACCCATGCCCAGTTTGCCAGCCCAGCTATTTAACAGTATTGATGCCATTTAAGCCCTAATCATATACTCCAGATTATACACGTGCTGGTCTGTTTTTCATGCTTTTCATTTTTTAATATAGACTTCTGGAGCATATCCTCATACGGGTTAAATAATAGTCAATATGTGTTTCTGATGAAACATTCCGCACACAGAGTCAAATTACGTTGGAAAAGTTCATGAATTTTCGGCAGAATCTCTCTGCCTTCGTCAGGCGATGGCAACTAGTGGCCGTTGGTCTCAATTTTGTGAAAGTTAGAACAGTCATCTTAGAAATTTTGTAATGCTTCAAGCAGGGAACCAAGGTCCATGGACCTCTTGTTTTTCTATACCTCTCCACCACCCATCAAATGTGACACAACTTGCAGCAGAAAGAACCTCTTTGCAAACGTGAGGTCCGTGGACTGTGAAACTGCTTCTCGGGTCCTAGGCGCTTGGTATGTGAGTACTAAAATATATGTGGCCACGGTACGTTACTAAGATGGCTGAATAAGTATATACATGTACATGTAGGTATGCGAAACAAGCACGCAACACTGATATGTCACGCAATTGAAAAAAAAAATAAAGTCATTGTAATTGAGGAGTCGCTAATTTTCTTTATCAAAATACGTGATGTTGTAGCATCCATGGACTAATCTTTTTTTTTTCTTTCAGATTGGGCGCTTCTCTGGCGAAATCATACGCGGTGGGTACGGTGAAATACCGCGGTTCATAGTCAGGGTAAAATGTTTTCACCAGAATGCTTGCACTGTATTCTGCTGCGCATACATGTACGAGCGATTGGTGATCCATGGTCCGAATATGATAATCCGTTTGTCTGGTGGTAACACATGGTTAGCTTGCATATGCCCCCCTCCCCCGTATTCTGTTTCCATATGCTCTTCACGTAGGCGATGTGCAGCAGAGCATTCCGCAACGACTAGTGGTAACACGCGGCTTTACTTACATTTGTTGTTTCTGTGATCTATGTGTGCTCGAAGCTCTGTGATGTTACTGCAGTTTATGATATTGTACACTCTTCGTCCTATTCATGGAATATTTAGGGAAACAGTACATTTATATTTCTAATGTCACTACAGTTAAACTTTCTATATTTGCAACAATTCAACTGGCGTGCGATTGAATTAAATGAGGTTGTTTCTAAACTGATACCAGGCCTGTGTTTCATAACACTTAAAGAGTCTTTACATAGGCCAGCAGGTCTATGTAAAGACGTCTTAGAGGTTTTATGAAACAGAGCCCTGAACACTTTTTCTTCATCCTTGTGTGCAACCGCGATCCTGCCATAATTACATGTATTTCTCCAAATATTCCGTCAATATAACGAAGAGTGTATGACAATGTGCGATAAGTTCACCCATATCCTATATCCATACGTTTACCCGGTACATGGCTGTTTATTTGTACGTATTCTATCTCCACCCTCTTCGCGTCTGAAAATAGCCTATTGGGTAATGTTTACGTTTACATTGCATGCATTGTATCGGACGCTAAATAAATTTTACTTACTTATTATGCATTGTGCTCCCGTACTAACTGCCTACGAACTATTCAATAAATTATTATCACAATATGTTATTCAAACGTAAATGTGGCTCAGCCCCTAAGAGCAGCGCTTTGCCGCACGCCACATACTCTTTTATGTGAATGTCCCATAAATTGTATTGTGACGAGATCTGGCAGGGCAGGGGGTGCAGTCATTATGGCATACACTCACTGTGACCACTTTGCTCCCCCCCCCCTCCGGTTTAAAAGTGACATTTTATATTAGCAATTTCATTACTTCCGACCCGGATCGGGAGTCACACGAAGGATACAACTGCGACTCCCAGGTATACATGTGAACATGTCATAATATTAAACAAAAGGCTCAGGGACCTTGACGTTCTGCTTGGTCACATCCCAGATTGGAACAGGTTGACTTAAAGTTTATGTCTAACAGCTATGAAGCTACCAGCTATGTGGAGGAGATGACTGATTTTAATTTTGACCACTGAAGGCCAAAATACCATTTGTTAGACAGTGAATGAAATAAATGTAAATTATATACTAACACTCGAGGCATAAAGGTACTCCAAATATGTTGTACAGGTGTCCCACATTTCAGTTCTGTTTGGTCAATCGGACACTTTATTGAGTTACAGACCACTTTAGGACATGTGCACCGAATGACCCCAAATGGCATTGACACAACAAGGTCAAATAAACGTACCCCATATTTGTGTTACCAATTGTTGTCCCAGTGTCCCAAATTTCACCCAGCTTGCTCTACAATCAACCGTTTTTGAGATACAAGGTTGTCGATAACCGGAAATGCACCGAATTGATTCAGAATGACCTGGATATTTTCAAAACTACCCTGTATACATTAAATTCCAACCCCTCGAAGGAGAATTTCCCTCCGTTTCGCTCTACGACCAGCCATTTTTAAGGTACAATGTTGTTGAAAATCGGAAATTTTGGAAATGTATGAAACGACCTCTTAACAGCCAAAGGTACCTCATATGCATTAAGTAAGTACCCCGAGGGCCAAATGTGGGTCCGTTTTGCTCTGCGAGATACAAGGTTGTCAAAAATCGAAAAAATTGGACATACACCCGAATGACCTTAAAATTACCCTGAACGCGTAAGAGTCAAAAGTACTTGGAATACACTAAATACTTACCCCGGGGCCCATATATTGCTCCGTTTCGCTCTACGATCATTTTCAAGATATCATACATTTTATAATTTCCCACTGCCTACCATGTTTAACGTTCAAACACAGACCAAATAAAATTGCTAAAAATCCAAAATATTAAATTTCAGAGTTCTTTGAACAACTTTGGCAGAAATCCTCCCTAGGAGGATACATAATTTTGTGGGAGTGAATCGGACGTGCACTTTCAGAGGAGATGTCGTTTGAAAATTTTACTCACATATGGTCCCACGTTAGCGAAAACACAAAACAATTGTCAAAACATCCAAAATTTTAAAGTTTCACAATTCTTTGAACAAATTTCGTTCAACTTCACTCAAATTGTGAGGGCTTGTATCTCGTAAAGGAGTCGTGTTAGGACATCTGTTACCACGAAACATTAATAGAAAACCATATATTTGCCAGGTGGTCTAGCTGCATCATCATGTTTTCTTAAGTCAAAATCAAGGTTACTCAGACCTACAGTCTAATATATGTAACTATTACGCTCTAGTGGAAAATTATATATGGAGAGCCCAATAGCACCATTACATTTGACTTTTAAAGGCCTTGAAAGACCAAGGTCAAGTTTATTCATAAGATATACAGGAGCCGAGTTAGGCCGTATGCTACTGTTAAATACTAATAGAAAATCCTATGTGGAGAATCTAACGGATTCCCCATTAGAGTTCATCTTGGGTGACTCTAGTTCATCTTGGGTGACTGTGAAAGGTTAAAGTCAAGGTCACTGAAATTTTGAGTAGTAGGACATCGTTACATAGTGGGTGGTACATTAATCTGGAGAATTTGTCGTCGAGCGGGGTTTTCGGCGATCCCAGCAGTCTATTTTGGATAGACTTACTTTCAGCACACTTCGATTTTGATGTCGCTCTGGGGTAAAGGTAAGCGTGGGGAGTCCAAACTTTGGGCCCAATGGTGTGACACAGGAGAAAAATTTCTACATGGTATAACGACAGTTCAATCTTATGATCTGTTCATTAACGATGTATGCATGGTCAATATTAGATGGAATTTGGATGTGACGTGAAGGAATTTGTGGGCGGGCGGTGTTTTCTGCTGTCTCTCTACTTATGCTATTGAGTATTCATTGCCATATAATTGTAACGCATCCTATCTCGCCAGGGCTAGGCTAAAAAGGCATTCGGTGTGATATTAGAGGCCTGTCAGGGTCTCTATTCAGATGCAAAGGGGTCCTGCACAGCGTTAAAATGGGGCTGTTGGTCCCGATACATTAATGTTAAGTTACAAATTACTGATTCGACTGTAGCAGTTGATATAGCAAAGTTATTCTATTGCAGCGGTGTTGTATACGTGCAACAAAATGTTACTCAAATTATCATCACAAAATAATACCCATTCTTCAAAACGTTGCCAAAAACTAAACATTGGTGATACTAATAACTATTAGGTTGGATTTATTTGTGGGGTGCGTTCTATCTTTCTAACATAAGGAACATAGTTATTGCGATAGATGGCGGGTATACCCTTTATGGAAATAGAAAGGCGCCGACGTCTTAGCTGCAAATACTACGGAACTACACTGGCAAAAATATTTAAGGGAGCAGATTTCAAAACCATATATTTGTAAATATTTTGGAAAAATCCTTGCAGATTGTAGTGATGTTTACTTGTATCATTTTGCATGATCTTTACCTTTTCCAACAGGACAACACTGTACTTATGCCCAAGGAAACAACAGAAGCTTTGCTTTAAATGAAACTTTGCTTTTTCCTGCAACATTGCTCCTTTACTTTGCTCCCTTATGTTTTCATGGTAAACAACAGAAACGTTGCGCCCTTAAATGTTTGAGCAGTATAATAATTGTGCTACTGTATATGTATGTATAGGGCACAAATGGCACGCGGCAGCAGAAAACCGTGCCACCAAGATCAACTCATCCCTGTATACCCAATGTAATGACGTACATGTAAATCACTTCGAATATACAATAATACACGCCACCTCAATATTATTTTGCCTTGGAGGAAACGTAAATTTGAAAGTGTTTACGGTGTAAGTATTTTCCAAGCAATTGGTCATTATCCTTGTGTATTTATTTATCGTCAGGGAATTTAAACCAAGACAAAACAAAAAAAAATTCGCACTTCCTTGAGCCGACCGGAGTTGGTTCAAGACCGCGGCAATTGTCAGGCACTGAAATAGGAAATGTGTCGTTGGGGATGTGATTTTCAAACTCCAATACTATTACACGTAGTATATGATCTACTGATACACATTTGGACCTCTTATTTGGAATACTGTTGTCAATGACAATTTCGTAATAACTATTAAACAGAAATAGGAAATCATACAGTAAGAGATTTGTACATTGTAAGTATAGTTGCCTGTAGTATCTGATACTAATCTGGATGCCACATAAGATAAGCTTGTTGGCAGGCGGGGTTTCCACTGTCCCAGCGGTATAACTTGTTTTGAATTTTCGTTAACATTGAGATTAACCTAACCCAGTGAGAGGGATTCACCCAATACTGAAGTCGAACCATAGGCACAACAACAAGTACCCTCTTCAGACTGTTTAATTTCTGTCTGCTTTGGGGAGTCTAGCTGCACCGAAGGCCCTGGGTGGTTCCATTTCTTATGCCTACATGTAGTCGGCAGACTGCAACTCTAGACAAATGCTATCTGATTGATTTTTGTGGGATCTACAAAACCATCGGTTACACAGCAAGGTACCCCCCAAGTCTATAGAGTTACAGAGTAAGTAAACACAGACAGTCGTGTCTGGGAGAAGGGCGGGTGTAAAGCCAGGTCTGAAGGGCGGGTGTCTCGTGACCACATTTTGCCCCCACATGGACAGCCGATGCAGTCAGGAACAGCAAAAGGGTATTTGGTGGAGCAGTTTTATAGGTATATGCCCACAGCTGTGGTTCCTGACATCACGAGATTGACCTCGAGGGCAACTTATCCTTTTGTCGGATTGGCGTGAGATGTAATGGTCGTTACTCAATACCGAGAAACATACCAGTCAATATTCCCGCATGTCTATTTTCTGGAATATTTTGGCACGGTTTGGAGCTAGGGTATCAGAACCCTAAGACCTGGTCAAACTCTGGTGCCAGTTATTACTGTATGTAGGAAGATATTTCCTTACAGCTCATGTATATTTTACGGAGACGTGTCTTAAACACAACAATCAAGATATCCTTCTACTCACCTAGAGGCAATATCAAAGGTTTTAAAATTTCCCAGCTTATTTTTTACTTACAATAACATGTGATAGCTAAATACAGTGCCTTTTGTGTCCTGATGGAGGAAGCGGTAATTGAATTACCTGTTTAATAGCTTCATGAAAGAAACGAAATTGCTCCCTAAATTATATTCCAGCAAATTATATTCAACGTTTTTGGGCATTCCAAACATTGACATTTTCAAAGTCAGATTACTGCTATAATTATGCAAAATTATATATTGCTCGAAATGTGGTATGCAAATGATACGATTCATCATTTGTTCTACAACAATCAAGAAAACCATACACATGTATATGCACACACTACTCACTACGCCTATCAAATGTACCAATTTTCCATATATTGACTTTTTACTTGGAGCAGCGGTTTGGCAAATATTTTATATCTCCTCATAAATACATTTCTTTCATTGTGGTTTTTCAAGCGTTGTGGGAACGTTCTAGACCATAATTTGGGCCACATTGGATCAGGCTGTTTAAAACAGCACTTGTTTTTCTGCGCTGCAAATGAGGGCCTGCCTACTGCCTAGTATTACAGTTATTGATTTCAGAGTTTTGGAAAATTACTTCACGGTCTCACCCATTAAAATGGCACCGTCTTTACAGACTATATACAGTGAAACCTGCACATAACAATCACCTTATGGATGAACGAAATGTGGCCCTTATACATAGGTGGTCTTTATCTAGAGGTTCAATAACGTGAAAAATATACCTCTGGGGAATTGTAAAATGTGTTTTTTATAAGCAGGTAGTCTTTATATACAGGTGGTCTTTAGAGGAGGCTTGACTGTGGCCTTATTAGAACAAAACATCAATTTATATTCAGCACTCTAAACTTTTAGGTTTATGCAAATCAGCCATGGCCTCCTGGATGTGGAGGATCGATCATTGTATGTAATTGCGCAGTCGGTGGTCTGGTCCGATATAATGTGCTGATCAGTGTGCGGCAAAATGTCTGATGTGGGTTCCTTCTTTCATTCGATTTTGGAAAAAAAAGTGTGATCGTTTCTCCCAGCGCTCTGCTTGGAATGCTGATCGTGTGTTTAGCCTGCTTAGTACTGAATAGGTTCGTTGGTTCCGTACTGTGATCCAGTGTGGCCAATATCGATCTTGGTCCCTTTTCCAGAACATCCCCAGTATATATCCATATTACTCCCTTATTTAAACCCCGCTAGTGGTTTCTTGCAATCACTTTGTGTGTCCGTCCGTCCGTGTGTGTGTGTGTGTCTGTGCGTCTGTTAACAAAATATCTCAAAAAGTATTTAAGACTACATTTTCCATGGGTGGCTTCCTTCTGACCTAGAGATGAAGTGATTCTAGTTTAAGAAAAATCGCCACGGGGTAAGGGTAGGTCTGGGGTGTCCAAATTTTTGGCCCAATGATAAGAGGTAAGGAGAAAATTTTTAAGTGAATATATCGCCGAAACGGTGAGAGATAGACATGCTGTTACTATTAGACACTAATAAGAACTCATATATGGAGAGTCCAATTGTACCATTAGATTTGATCTTTAGTGGCCTTGAAAGGTCGAAGTCAAGATCACCCAAATTTTAAAAGCCTTATATCTCGTAATGGAGCCAAATTAGGCCATATGTTACTATTAATCATCAAATAGGAAAGCATAATGCGGCGAGTCCAATGACACCATGGCATATGACCTTGACTGATCTTGAAAGTCATGTAACTCAGATTTTAAAGCCTTATATCTCGTAAAGGAACCAAGTTAGGCCCTATGTTACTATTAACCATCAATAGGAAACCATATATGGGGAGTCCAATGCCACCATCACATCTGACCTTGAGTGAATTGAACGATCCAAGCCAAGGTCACTCTGATTTTAAAGCCTTATATCTTGTGTTTAAGCTAAGTTATGCCATAATACTAAAGTATTATTATAAAAAATCAACAGGAAAGAACATACGGAACGTCAAATAGTCAAGTAGCACAATCAGATTTGACTTTGAGTGACCTTTCCAGGTCTAAATCCACATACATACATGTGGATATTGAATGGGAAGGCATCTGTAAATTACATCTACACTTTTACCTCTAGTGTACTACTATGATAATCCTGATGTCATATCAGAGCGTTGGTTGGCGAGCGGGGTTTTCTGCTGTCCCAGTGGTCTATCTTGTATATATTAATTACATCGGCGTGTTACATGCCGATCCTCCGATGCCCATCAACACTTTCTTTCCATTCTCATAATGGTTGTGCCTCTTTGATGCTCGAACGTTATGCACTGGCACACATGTGTAAGTAAGAATCAACATGGTGTGGCATCTGTTCAAATAATTAACTAGAAAAGAACTATAGATGCCATCAATATAGATGCCCACGCCCAATAAAGGGAAGAACATCTCGGATGGATTATATTTGCAAAACTTTGCGGAGCTCTCGCTCCCTATTTCAGACAGAATCACATCAATCCTCTCTCTCTCTCTCTCTCTCTCTCTCTCTCTCTCTCTCTCTCTCTCTCTCTCTCTGTGTGTGTGTGTGTGTGTGTGTGTGTGTGTGTGTGTGTGTGTGTGTGTGTGTGTGTGTGTGTGTGTGTGTGTGTGTGTTTGTGGAGGCATAAGAATATCGAGAGAGCCATGCACTGACATTAAACTTCGCATAACTGGCAAAAATACCAAATATTAACCTTTGGTGTGTTAGTTGAACAAAAGACCATGCTACTGCTGTCAGAATAAGTTATTCCCCACGAGTGTTGCTGACATCATAAAACACACATTATAAAAGCACGTCCACCAATTGGTTACTCACCCATAAAATGGATAGTCACTAATTTCCACGCAAATACATAAACCATTGCTATTTCGATCTCAGCCTGATCAGAGTCCACAGGCTCCACTTTTACCTTTAATCAAGTACATCCATTTACCAGGAGCACTCGTAATTCATGGGCAGCCGCTAAAGTGTAATCCACCCTGAGCAAACTCATTTTCTGTGAGAACCAGGGATGGTAGGACATCGTCGCCGCATTGTCTGCTGCAGCCCGTGACGTTCATCTGGGTGCTGGTCCAGCAAATAAGGGTCGTGGACCGAAGCCACTGAGGGGTGGAGGGCATGTGCTTTGTTGCGGTGCCGCTGATCAGTGCAGAGGTAATTTGTGCGGCACGGAATGCCTTACAGCGCAGAAATGGACACTTTTCAGGGAGTTGGATAAGTCGAATTTAGGGAATGGACAGTCTTAACTCAGGGAAATTAATCTGACGCCTTTCGTTGCCGGACTGATTGAAGAACAAAATGCCCAGGTGAGTGAAATCTTCATCCCCTTCTTCTTCTTCTTCTTCTTTTTCTTCTTCTTCTTCTTCTTCTTCTTCTTCTTCTTCTTCTTCTTCTTCTTCTTCTTCTTAATAATAGGAATAACAATATGCAGTTCTTATATACTTGCTCAAACCTGAGCAGCACTATACCCGGCACTCCCGGGGTGGGGGTGGGCGCACTGCCTATGCAAAGTGGTAGGGGTGTGCCACGGACACCTGGAATGGCATATAGGCACCGGGGAGCGAAACATGAAAATTCTGGGGCGCATTTTGAAAGTAACTTTTGGGGCATTTTGTGAACTGTAATTTGTTGCTATTGATATATTCATATAATGCTTTCCCAAGATCTAAACTTTATGGAAGGGTCAGTCTTTGGCATTATTTTGCAAAAAAATGTTGGAACTATTGTCATGAAACGTCATTGCCATACTAGTAAATAAAGCCAACAGATAATGAAGATAGGATAGATGAATACACAAAGGAAGAAGTATTAAACATTCTTAACTTAGCATCAAACAGATATATTGAAATTGAGGACATAAGAAAACTGAGAAATCAAAACGTAGTAAATGTCAAACTGAAAAAAAATAGAGGACAAAATAGAATTAATACATAAGCATGCAATAAACGATAAATACACGTTAAGCGACTATACAACGACAACCAAAGCTTACCAGACACCAAACTATTACAAATATGTACTGGGACTGCAGAAATCTGCAAGTACATCTGGAGTACTAAACGAGCAGTGTAGAACTCAAATGAACGTCAAAACATGGGCCAGAAGCATCAACTATTGGCACAGATTAGAAACCTACATGACAATGGGCCTATACTAAATGACACATATTTTGAATGCAAAGAAACAGGACAAGATTATTTCCAGAATACAAAGCACTCACTTACTTAAATTACATCATGAGCACTCCAGACTCAAAAAGCGCAAGCACAGTTTCCCAAACAGGGTGGTCTCACTATGGAACTCCTTACCAGAGAAAGTTGCCCTAGCTCCAACTTTAAATCAA
>JAAUYG010088187.1_pt1 | contig 10442 bp, 6 predicted proteins | sample 7278091 | NCBI WGS metagenome assembly JAAUYG01 (sample SAMN14350201, study PRJNA611818) | marine sediment metagenome | isolation source: surface marine sediment (0.6m) | place: French Polynesia: Moorea | collected 2018-08
ACCACCCATGGGACCAAGAAAATGTGGTCTTATATTACAGGTGGTCTTAAAATAAAGGTAATTTAACACAGAAAATTCCCCTTTGGGACCAAATCAAGCAGTCTTATAATCAAGGGTGGTCTTAAAATAGAAGGTTGGCAAATAGAGAGACTGCTGTATAGCAGCAAGTGGGGATCTATCTTAAGACCACAGATGGGACCTTGGAAATCTGGTCTTGTATGGCAGGTGGTCTTAAATTCAAGGGTTGATGGTGAAACAAAATCTGCACTTTGGACCAAAATCATGTGGTCTTGAAAGATGTAAAAGTAGAGTGACCTTCACATGTGTTGTACAAACAATGGCAGAGTGAAGGTGGATATCTAAGATAAAGACATCTAGTAAAAGATACCATTTGGTATTTTGTGTGTATGTATATGTGTGTACAGCCCATAGCAAGAGGTTTCTTTCTCTGTTTAACTTCCTAGGTTTTTTGACGACACAGGAACAGGTTCATACATGTTATCGGAGACCTCAGACTATTACCAGTGGTCTTCCATGTACTCGCAGTCGACATTTCGGGATTTCGAATCTGTCACCGGATCCTACTATGAAGTCCCAGGCTCGTGGTCATATGAGGATTTTCGAGTAAAAGACAGCAAGCCTGCTGGTAATGGTAATTATATCAGGTTACCTTTGAAGAGGTTCGGTCCAGATGGGATCGTTGGTGATTGGGTGAACAACAACAGTGCGGGAAGGGCGTCGGCTTCACCTGACTATGTGAATATGTATAGAAATCTTCGATACGGGTTCAATGCTGACGGTGATTACCAAAACATGAGAGGGGAGACCCCAAGATATTCAGGTGGCAGCCGGGTGCCAGGAATTATGCAAAACATAAACAGACAAAATACAGACCTCACACATGACAAGTCACCGCGAACTAATCACCAAATTATTCCAGAACATGGTACCTCAACTTGCCAATGCAACGCTTGCCAATATGGTAATTATGTCTATGCTAATATTGGCACTGGGTTGCAAAACAAGAACCGAGTGAATTCCTACATTACTGTTGGTGGTAATCCAGCACCAGGACAGCAAAATTCAAAACATCTAGGGAACTCTGTGTTTGAGCAGCATGACTCATTCCGCAGGATTGGGCAGAACCTAGATGCTGGAAATCCCTACCAAAACTGGCAGCAATATTATCCAGCAGCCAACAGCCAAATCTCCCACCAACATTTATACAGCAGAAACACATTCCAGGATAATAAACAGCTACGTCAGCAGACAGAACTTCTAGCTGTTGACACGGATGACTATACTAGCGCGGATGACTACATGCTTATCAATCGTGCCTCAATACCGGTTATTAACTTCGAGACAGTGTCAGCCCAACTGTCCAAAAATTCAAAGCAGAAGCGTGACCCTCCGTGGAAGTGGTTCTACCCGCCTACCCCACCCATTCCGCGACAGACGATGTTTGTCAAAATTCCTGAACCACCATCAGAGCCGCCACCACTGCCGCCCATTCATGAGGATGCTCTCTCGATGTCTGAGGATACTCGAGGAAAACGGGTGCGATTTTCCGGAAGGGATGACATCATTTTTAGGACGCCTTCCGTGAGAAGCATCGAGACCAACTCAGTCATGGATGCTTCAGAGTTAGTAATGTACTGCTAATATCGATGTTGTATGATATGAGATAGAAATACTCTGCACACACATATGCATGACTTACTGGCACATCCACTACCTTGATGTTGATGCTGCCAGTCGAATTTCTGTCTTTGCTACAGTGAGTCTATCTCTTTGTCATACAGTGAAACCTCAACAAGTACCTCAATGAACTCTCTATCATGACATTTATATTGTGACTTGACCAGGACAGTGGCACCTTAGAATTTAGATGGGCCATGAGCAAGGATAATGCATTATGTAATTGCTGTTCTGGGGTGGTCCTGAAACAAAAAAGACCATAATGATTGCAAGTTTGGGTTGAGCAATAATAAGTGAGTTTTGTTCTGGGGTGGGCTTAATTCCAAGGTTGTTTTAACTTGAACTAGGGTCTCACTATATATTATGGTAGGAATTCTTTTCAAAATTTTCAACTTAAATGAGATAAACTGAAACATTGGTGTGTATATATACACCAAAAAATTGTGATTGAAAATTACCATATACCACCATATGCCTTGTTCATTTTGGAAAGACTTGTGTCATAAATTTGAGGCTACACCTGGTTGAGGTTTCACTGTTCCTGCGATGGTAGTGTACGTAAGGTTCTGCTAATATTCAGGTACTCCTGTACGCCTCTTAAGCTTCAACTCCTCTGTAAGTCTGTGTAACAATCTACTATGTACAATAGTCTTGACTCTTTGCTGATGAAGTAACTTTGTGCAAGTTCAACAGCCGTCGTATATTGTACATGTTTGCATGTAGAGTTTTAACAATGACACTGACAGATTGTGTGTTTATTTATTCCACCAATGCCATTGGGACTATCTTTGCACTGAAAAGATGCTGCCATAGAGATGTGTATTAGATTAGATTTCATGTTTGTTTATTTATAAAAAAGAGAATTTATAGGCTTAAAATTGCTGGTTCATTTGTTAGCGCTGATTTATTGGGTGGTGAATTTGTGTCCTGTCTGGCCCATTCAATGGTTTTTCATCTCATTGTGCATATACTTCAGTCTTGGCCCAGTATTTTTACTTCAGTGCAGAAAGAGTGCTTAAAGTCAAATCACTTGAGTGCTGGTGAAAATGTCGATTAATATGTAATGTCAAAACAAAGGCAGGTGAGATTGGATCAATAAAGTAACTTAACATTTTTGTGAAGCACTCGGAGATAGAAAAAATGTATGGCAAAGAAAAAGGGCAAATCTAAAAGCTTAATAGAGATTACAGCCAATTGAAATATCAGTACAGGGGAAACAACATTTTACATCCTGCTAATACCAGCTACTACACAGATATCACCTTAAAGTGATTAAATGCCAAAATCTGTTGTTCTAGTTGTTTGAATGCAATAATGAATGTGTTTAATGTGTTTTGTTCCAGTTTACTTTTCTGTCCTATTTTATCTGTTGTCACTGATGTGTTAATTTATTACCATACATATTTATAAGACTCGGCATTTTATCTGTTGTAGATACACGTAATAATTATTGAATGTTTTCCTGCATTTTACCCAATTTTGTCACTTTTGGGGAATATTCATGTACAACTTGCTGCATGTGTGGTATTTGTATGAGTATCCCAGTCACCCACCCACCCACCTATATACACACATTTAGGCTGTATAGCTACCTACGGTAAAAAAAGACTGACAGTAATAACTTATGCCAATTGGTCCTTGTTTGTCAAGATCACCCATTCGTTCAGGTTGTCTTAAACTGCCGTATTATGCTAAAATCCGGGGCTAAAATATGCTGCCTAGACCATCTTAAAGATACAGGTCTACTGTTTTAAGTTTTAATATTTACTTTTCATATTTATTGTTTATATATGTATCTTTATCTTGAAAATAATCATTAACGCTTAGAACTTGATTCACTGTAGTATCAGTAAATACTAGGTAGACCTGGAGATGAATATATTTTGTGTAAATAGATGTGCATTTTGCAGATTTTGGTTGAATATTACCTGTCTGACTACTTTAATTTTGTTTGTACATGAAATACGCTATACATAAAGCGAAAGCATTCACTTGCAGTTCACGGCTCTGTGGCTCTGTTTTCTAGTTTGCAGCATATTTTACTGGACGGGAACCATTTTCTTTGTGGAGTTCGTTAATTTCCGAGTTGGTAATTGATCTTTATTCATTTCCTGTCACCAGAGAGAACACTAAGGAAATTCAGCTGATTAACAACATCGAGGATGACGAGATCGTGTATAAGGAGGAACTGATCGAGGAACAGGAGGAAATCAAGGCCGAACTGATACGTAGCCTGGAGATGCAGCGGAAAAACTCCCTTTCAGCACGATTCGCACGCAGACAGCGGACCTCGCATGACCAAGAAGAGATGGAAAAAAGATGGAAAGAAATACAGGTTTGACCATACAGGGTTTAGTTATCTTTCATGTAAACTGCTTGCGCTATAAATACAATTGGCTGTCATTCAATAGTTTGATTTGCTAGTATAGTGAATTCTTACTTTGTAGCCACCTCAGAATTCAGACTGCTCCTCAGCATACTGAAACTGCACTTTCACAGTTTATCTCAAATATAGCATACATGTACAAGACCAACTTGAAATTAAGACCAATTTAGAACATGATCATTTACCCATTGTAATTCTTTTAAATATTATGTAACTTTCACTTGTTGGTTAGTCTTTAATAACACATACAGCCGGTAGTGAACAGCGCAGATGTAGTACAGGAAAACTACAGGTTCAACTACATTGAAATGTGGAACCATCCGCCAAGAATATGTAGACTTTCAAGACAGGTGGTCTCGTGGCAGTGGTCTCTCCGACAGATTTCATCATGCAGTGGTCCCTGCGATTTAAGACCGCCTATTCAGCCAGCAAAATATGGTCTTAAATTGATTGTGGTCTTAAAATAGAGGGATGTTTATGGTGAAAATATACGAGTGGTGTCACTAATATCTGGTCTTGGAGGTAATCGTTAAATAGAGGGGTCTTAAATTGCAGAGACCACTGTACACTGCAAAAGCTCAAGTCATCAAAGCCGAACTCTTTGATGTAGCTGCAATTTAGAGTCAAATAAGGTGCTTGCATTAGAGACCAACAATGGCATATATGTTTAAGGACCTAACTTAACACATACAGAGCATGATTTGCTTTACATGACAGAATTTTTATCCCATACTTTTCCAGCAAGTGAAGGAAGAAGAAGAGGAAGGGGAGGGTGGCTACAGTAGGATCCTCTCACGGTCATTCTCACAGGATGTAACCAAAAAGTCAGACCAAACATCACCCCACACACCAGTCAAACGATACCAGTCAGAGTGAGTATCGTAATACAGTGGTAACTGTCATTTAAGACCCCTCCATGTTAAACACTTCCTTTACTTTTAAGGTCAGGGATCAGTAACACCAGTATACATGTAAATATCGCTCGTTTCAAGTCCAGCTCAAATTTAACACCACTTTGTCTGCTTGAAGAGGTAGTCTTAAAATGCAGGGACCAGTGTACTCAGTGGCTGCATCATTTTCTGCCTACTAGTATTTCTCAACATAATTTTTCTAGGCTTTTGTAGAGGCTGTAATCTGTACATTTCAGGTAGGCCAGGCATCCTAATGTAACAAATATATTTCGTTCCACAAACATAATATACTAAGTTGACTTGATCAAGCAACCTGTAATTTGATTTCAAATTCATGCTGTCAGCCTACTAATAAATCAAGGGTATTGGGGGATGCAGTTGGTTGATTTTTTTCATAAATAAACAGTAACCATAAATTTTGGGTTAGGATTTTAGATAGCTGGGGTTGCTTATTGTTGCAAGAAAGTAGCATTGTGAACTTTAATATTTAGTAAATTGGTAACTTAGTACATTAGTAAATGGTACTTCTCAGCATTATTCTGCCCTATTAAACTATCATTTCATATCTTTTATTTCAGAGTGTCGCCATTGGTGAAGAGACCCAGCCTGAAATCCCCCCCTGTCCAATCCAATCCCATTGCCACCGAGAATTCAAGCGATGGAGGAAATTTTGTAGATTTTAGGTCAAGGCTTCGGAAAACCAACCTCCTGGAATCTGCAGAGACGCTACGGAAATCGCCAGAGGAGGAAGATACATCACACCAGGTTGATTTCCGGAGTGTGCTGAAGAGGCGATCTATAGACAAAGATCAGCAGGGCACCAGACACCAAATTTTAGCAAACTGATAGGTGTGACTTGGCTGCATAGACTCAGTGATATGAAAGCTGGGACCAGTAAGTGTTCTGAGACCAAAACTAGATTTTTTGCATGCACTGCATGGTGCACGTTACTGATCTATCCTGTCTGCCCTCTCCCACATATAGACCACATTGGTCCAGTAATACTATATATTGGTATATGTGCCTATGTTGTAATCTTTTTCATATAATAATTCTATGAAGGTATAAAAAATATAATTATTTTTGATACCTGGTACCAAAAATGTGAAGAGATTTATCCTAGTGGACAGATGTATAGAAAATATCAAACTCCTGAAAAGTTGTTTTGGCAGATAGTAAATAGTCCAAATCGGGTGGTAAAATAATGAGGTCAACTCCAGCGTGAAAAAATGGTAACATGGAAATTTTTCTAGAGCTTGTGTCAAATGAGGATTTTTTGAAAATATTAAATGAAGGACTAGAGTGTGTTGGTTACCTCCATGAATTGATACATCTCAAAACCTGAAGGTTCCTTTCTTTGACTTTACCAAAAATTGATATTCAAATTTACTTTTAAAAGTTCACTTTCCGTTTTGTCTACTAGTTCCAGCTGTGCATACGTGGTAAATTTTACATAATGTTGAGTGAATTAGTGCTCATGGTATTAATAAAAGAAGGTGAAAAGCTTTCCGTGTTCATCCAGATACCTTTAGCTCAGCCTTAAAGTCACTCAGTGACATGACGTGCTGGATGACGTCTGATCATGTTACTGAAGAACCTCCCGGTAGAGTTTTGGGAGCATGTGCCAGTCCTGGCTGAGAAAAGCAATGGGAGGAAAGACTTCAGGTAAACAAATGATAAATATTTACATTAGCCATTCATTAGTACAAGTAGTATCACACAGCTGTATATGCTCCCTTGGGGGAGTTGAGCAGGTGTTGCAGTATACAGGCCTGTGTGGGTTGGTGAGGAATGGCCCTATCTGTAATATAAGAACCACATATTATAATTACTATTGTTAAAAAGAATTTTGATGTAAAGTAAACATATTGCTGTTAGGGTAAGGAGAAATCTGTCAATTTATTGATATTGGATGTATTCCCTAGATGTATAAAATGTATGGACAGACTACAGGAATTACTCTGATGTCTGCTAAGTTTCTTAGAACTATTTCTAGAATTTGATTCACGGGGGTAGACCTGGATCTAACACGTAACATCAATATTATACAGTCATTGTTGAAAATTTAAAAGATCATTTGTTGTTTGTAAGCTTTTGTCGTGATCCAAATAAAAAATACAATACATAATTACTTCTCCAGTGTACTTAGCCAAGGTTTAAACACCACATACTCATTGCTGATGTCATTTCGGATCCTGTGTATGGATGTATATATTTCTTTGTATTTTTTCATGTAACTATTTATTACAAATATTGTCAGTTTTTAGACTCGACACTATTTATTGTGTATGTGTAGCACCCAATGTGCTTTACAGAACTCACACTAATTGCTGTAATTGTGCTATGCCTTATTTTATATTAATCTTTTCAATCAATTCTAATATGAAAGTTATTTTGTGTCCAGGATCAGTTTGGTGTTTATGTATATCTAGGTACTTACTGAAGCACACCAGCGTGATGATTACAGATATTATTTATAATGTATGCAGTTACGTTCCGCTGAGAGAGATTGTGAAAAGAACATGGACCCATGCTAATAGGTCTCTTGCATGACTTAAATATATATTCGGTATCAAATCTAATACAATGGTGACTCTCAGATAAGGCAACTCCAGGTGCCAAGAACTTGTGGCCACATTAAAGAGGTGGCCCTTGGTGAGAGGTGGAAGTAACTGCATTCTTAGTATAGTAGTGCATTCATACTATAGTTGCCAATGAATTTTTGACTTATGGCCTTGTTAGAGGGAGCAGTCTGTATGCTTAGGCGACTTATTTTGTATTGTTGGCATTTCAATACATGGTGTGACTGGATAATATCTTAGAATAAAACTGTATGAATTTGGAGTAGTGGGATATTTGAAAGCTACCTGCATTGGTGTTGTAGTTGATAGTAAGGGAGTAGGAAAAAAAACTCAGTTGGAGTTCGTAAGTGTATGGATTGGGCATTCCTAATGTTTTGTTTGATAAAAAAATCAATGTGGTCTCCAGCATGTACTGTTTTGGAGAGTTTACAACACATAATTTCAAATATTATTTCTTCATATTAGCATGCAAGTGAAGTGATATGACTGTGATTGGTTCTCTAGCTATCTTAGCTTTTCTTAGGGCAATATTTGTTGTCACATCTGTGTATCTGCATTTATTGTAAAACAAAACATTTTTTTTTTTTTTTTTTTTTGAATTGCTGGCACATTTGCTATTTCTAAATGCGCCCAACATATAATGTGGAATCTTAAAATTGAGACCAGGCATGGGACTGCGCCAAAGCTATCTTGCTGGATTGAGGATTGTTTTTGGTACTGAATACTGGAAACACTGCAAAGACAGTTTTATCATTCAGAGAAGTAGTCTGGCTTCACCCACTAGGATGTTGTCAGCTTCCAATATTTGATCTCCCACATGGTGTTCAAGAAAGCTTTCATTGTGTGGATAGAAAATTATGATCATCATGTATTTTTCAGTTCACTGAAGAAGGCCCGACGTTAGGGGTCGAAAGCTATCAATTTTCGAAGGCTTTTCACTGGTGTGAACGTTTAATATATTCTATCATGTATTTTTAATATCCGTATGCGACGTTTGGCACTGGGGACAATTGAAACTGGTGCTTGGTAATGGATATAAAAGATGGGTAAATGACTCGAGAAGAACTAGAGGTTTACAAACCGTTTATTCACTATTAATAAAATGAATGAATGTACAGGTTATGTAGTTGTGCCATTCACCTTGACGTAATCTTTATCTTTCTTTAACTGGTGGATAGAAATGCATAAAATCTTTCTGTTACATAAGTGGAAAAGCAAAGGGGACTTGTAGCCATTCCTGCAACTTGTGCTGGTCCTAATTCAGTGTAGTTTCGTTGTACTCGATCTCCAAAACTAGAAAGATTAAGTGGATGCCCAAAAAAACTTTCTATACCTCATTGAAATGAATTAATGAAGATGTGCCAAGAAAATATGTATCAATAGGTAAGTACAGTATGTCACTAGCATAGCCAGAAAGAAAAGATTTCAGTACTGTGAATTAGAAACCAGATATCCGTTAAGTTCAGTGATTGGGTGCCAATTTGACAGGGGAGTGCTGCATCCATGGTAACTGTGATTTTATCTGTGATTATATCCATGCTGTAGTTTCATCTTTCTGTGCCAATGATGCCAATAGAAGCAACTGGCATGTCTTGCGTTAGATGTAAGTGTACGAATTTGCCAATAATTGGCGTATATGCAGCGGTTATATATGTGTGCATTATGTAGTAAACGAGCCAGTAAGCATTTTGAGTTATTTGAAATCGGCCTGAACAAGTCTTTTAATATACTTTGTGTTCAGGAATGTAGATAGGGCTCCAGTTAGCCTGTCACTAAGACACTGGCTGTGAATTGCTACGGGATGATAATCGTACATGTGGTATGCAAGTTAATCTTGGCAGAACTAAAATAGGGGACACTATCATGCCCCTTTCTAGAAGAAAAAATTTAATGTCAGGGGAAAAAGATATGGATTTAATCACAACATGCACATGAACAAGAAAGCCTAACTGGTTACAGCTGAATTTAGTTGCCGTGTATTTTAATTACTTAGCACACTTAGTATGAGATGGTATCACATATGCAAAATAAGGCTCGTTTTGGTGGGTTTTGTGACCAAGATTAAGTGCAGTGTGTGAGTGCAACTTGTGGTTTTGCCTTCAATACACATGTAGAACATGAAAAAGGTATCTGTGTAGTTTGCATGGTAGCAATGCTATATACATGTTCTACAATGTTCTTATCAGCATGTGTTGCCTGTTTGGGGTGCTGAACCATCCCAATATATACTGCAATTATTGTAGAATGTTGGTTGAGTGTTTGCTAAATGGCGACATTGTTGGATAAATGTTGCACCTTGTTCAAAGTGCACTTACAAACACTTACTACTACCCTCGGTGGTTCAGTGGAGAATTCATACAAGTTGTTGAATAAAATTGTGGTATAACCCATATGTGCTTTCCATGTTGTTTATTCAGTATAACCTCCCATCCTAAGATACTATGGCACAATAATAATCTCCAATTGATAATTCAATTTTTCTGCTGTGACGATCGACATAAATTACTAGTTAACATAATTATATCTTTATGCACTTATCTGACTACTACACCACGTCTGTAATATCAGAACAGCAACTAATAATAGTATAACATGATAAGTTCTGAAGGCTTTTAGCAATCTTACGAAAAAGTTAATTTTAGTGTCATGATTCTATCTGAATGGGGGCTCTCAACAAAATCAATACAGTAGCCCCCCTCTAATAAGGCCACCCTATTTGCCAAGAAATTGTGGCCACATTAGAGAGGTGGCCTTTGGCAAGAGGGAGAAGTAAATGCATTCATAGTAGTAGCGCCAAAAGTCTGTGGCCACATTAGAGAGGGTGGCCTCTGTTGAGAGTGGCCACTAAGAGAGGGACCACTGTAT
>JAAUYG010292684.1_pt1 | contig 10441 bp, 8 predicted proteins | sample 7278091 | NCBI WGS metagenome assembly JAAUYG01 (sample SAMN14350201, study PRJNA611818) | marine sediment metagenome | isolation source: surface marine sediment (0.6m) | place: French Polynesia: Moorea | collected 2018-08
AAATTTGAAAGAAATCCATACAATAACTTCAGAGATAATCGATGCCACAGACGGACGACGGACGGACGACGGACGAATTTCGATTTCATGAGCTCTGCTGACATTGTCAAGCAGAGCTAAAAATTCATGTCTGGACTCACATGAACGACAAATATTTGAAATTTAAGCAGTAACAATCACAGTCAAAGTGGTAAGGCATATCACAGTGAAAAGCTCTGAATCTACGAGCCCCCCCCCCCCCCCTACACGGAACTGTTACAACACGGTATTAACTGTGTGGTTGTAATTCTCACATTAGAAAAAGTTGGTTATTATGCAAAATTTTATGCTAAATATTACTCTCTGGGAAGGAAAGTCTAAATTTTGAGGAATAAGCCAGCAACTGTAGGAGATATATTGTAGAATAGGTCATTTCTGAAAATCTGCATGTAAACTAAATGACCTGCACAATGAATTGCTCTTTCGAAGTTCAAATGAACTCCCAGAATGATATTGACCTTTCTAAGTCCAAATGACCTTCAAATATCAGCTTGGCCTTTCAAAGTACAATTGATCTCCAAAAATAACCTTGACCTCTCTAAGTTCAAATGATCTCCAAGAATGACACTGACATTAAAATTTGCAAGTTCTAATGATATTCAAACATGAAATTGACCTTTCCTACTTCATATGACCTCTAAAAATGATATAGGTCTTTCCAAGTTTAAAAGACCCAAAGAAATGACCTTGAGCTTTTCAAGTTCAAAAGTAACCCCTTACGTACACTATGCTTAATCCCTGATGCTAAAAAAATGTAAAAATGTCTGTTTCACTCTAAGATAACTCCTTTTCAAACTAATGGAAGTTTTTCATTTTCCCATAGGATGCAATGGTAAATTAAAGCTTCACCATAAAAATGTTCAAGCACTATTTCTTTAACAGCTCTTTTAAATGCCATGGGATCGGTGCACATGTTTCAACCGCATTGGGGATTTTAGAAAACTTTTAGGTTTGAAGCTTTACTCCCAAACCAAATAGCTCCATATGTTAACAACAAAATTTTCTAAATCATAAAATTTTCCAATTAAAAAAAATTCCAAATTACTTTTTACTGGGACCATCACTAGGCGCTTCTGTAAATACACTACCCTCTATTATAAGACCACCCATGGGACCAAGAAAAAGTGGCCTTATATTGCAGGTGGTCTTAAAATAAAGGTCATTTAACACAAAAAATTTCCCTTTGGGACCAAATCAAGCGGTCTTATAATCAAGGCTTGTCTTAAAATAGAGGGTTGTAAAATAGAGGGACCACTGTACTTGGATTGAAAACAAAGAACCGTGGGAGAAGCAGCGTTTTAAAACGTTTACTCCCACATTGCCACATTTTATGTGCAAGTTAAGCTTTCACCTCTCATCATGGACTTTTCAAGTTTCTTTTGAAATTGCAAACAATAAAATTTTATTTTGTTTTAACAGTAATATTTGCCTATGGTAGCTTTTATGAGTCTGTCCCAGATACCCATGTGGCATAGCTATTTTTATCGCTGCCAACTTCATATGGTAACTTCACATAACAATGGCACACAGTGGTTAAATCCTGTTATCAAAGCTAAATCAAAACTTTGCAATTGTCCATATTTTTTCAGGCCGTCCAGTAAAATTTGATTTAGTACATTTACCCGGGGAAGGTTTTATGAGTGAGTTACACATGTACACATGGCCCCAAGTGTCAGAGCATAATCATCAACCCAAGCATCCTCCCCATAACAATCTAACATTAGAGCACATGCAACCTTGGCACATCAATCACCCTGTCACTCAAAAGTTGTTTCCTGCAACCATTTTAGCCCAGTTTTATGTGACAAAAACACAATACGCCTGCAGCCTTCTTCGTGGTGCAGCCATGGTGCAGCCGAGAAACCCTGGTCAAATTCCACAGCCTTTTATGTCCCAAAGCTCCAACCAACTTTTGCTCCAACCAAGTGGAATAAAAAGTTCCCATAAAGAGTTGACAGATTGGCGTAACAGTATTTTTTTTTCAGCCTCCCATACTGCCCTCCCCTCTATCCTCCCCCCCCCCACCCATCCCATCCTAGTCTGCATATACAGCAGTCTAAGCAGATCATTTTCCATCATTCCATGGCAGTTGTGAATACAGACCCGCTTGAACATTTATGGTGCAAAAAAGTGATTTATGAAGATCTATAGCACACATATATAATCTGTTTAAATATTTATACACATTATATACATGTATATATAGTCACATATATGTCTATGGTGAAGAGGAGACGTCCCCGGTTTCCCATGGCCTACATTTGCACAGTAGTTTGCACCCATGCACCTATAACCTAATTGGTACACCGCTGCTGAAGTTTTAGATTTGACTCAAACATATTACAAAAGATTTTCGTCTCTAAACAAAATACATACATGTCAGTATTATTTATGACTCTTTTAGTGAGTACTTGACACAGAATGAGTGATGGAATGAATGATTGAGTAATTGAGGGAATGACCTAGTGACTGACTGTTTGAATGACCGATTCAATGACTGATTGAATGACTGATTGGGTGACTGATTCATATTATGGGGCAACCAATGACACTTTAGCATTTGAACTTAGGTGACCTTGAAAGGTCAAATTCAAGATCACCTGGATTTCCAACCCTTATATCTCGTAAAGAATCCTAGTTAGACCCTATGTTGCAGTTAAACATTATAATAGGAAACCATATATGGGGGTCTAATGGCACCAATACATTTGACCTTAAGTGACCTTGAAAGGTCAAAGTCAAGGTCATTCAGGCATTAAGTGATAGAAGAGTGGTATTCTGTAAATATATATTTCCTAGTAGTATTTGACATTTATCTGGATGTCACATTATGTAGTTTGTTGGCGGGCGAGGCTTTCCGCTGTCCCAGCAGTCTTTCTTGTTAAATCTGTTTTCATGTCGAGGGAGTTGTAAAATTTTATTTTGCAGTTACCGGTATTAATCTGGCTGATGGCAGCATTACATGTACTTCAATGAAATGTCGGTCAAATAATACGGAAATGTCATCATGCAGCACTAATACCACGGGAAGTAAGGCACATCTGACTGGGATTACTTCTGGAAAGAGCAAAACCCGAGTCTAGCAAGCTTATTATAGGACAGGGGAACTTTTAGTGTTAGGAAAATTACATGAATAAAAGCTCAAAATGTGCATCTTAAGCCACGATGCAACATATACAGTGGTCCCTGCATTTTAAGACCCCCTTTTAGCCCAGCAAAATGTGGTCTTGAATTGAAGGTGGTCTCAAAAATGGAAAGATATTTTATATTGAAAACATAAGTTGTTCATGATGGCCAGTCTTAAAATGGAGGAAATTGTTAAACACAGGGGTCTTAAATCACAGGGACCACTGTAGCTGCAAAGGTTTTCACTGCTAATCTGCAGTAAGAGTATGTATGCGATTGTATATGGGGATACAGTGGTCGTTCTATTTTCAGACGAGCTTCCTTCAAGACCACATTAATTTTTTGTCACTAAATGCCTTGTCTTAAAACGGAAAGATATTTATATCAAAAATACAATTGATTTCACTGAATGATGGCCAGTCTTAAAGTAGTCGGCAATGTCTTAAGGTGGAAGGGGTTTAAATGATAGCGTAGCAACCACTGTAACTCTATGTCAGTTAATATTACCCCATTAAACACTGTACTAAAGTACAAAGGGCAAACTCGGGTATTAGACCATGCAGCATGCGCAAACATGGTCAGGCCCAAAGCGGTTTTATTGTTCTCAGATTACTCTTATAATAATTTATAAGCAATATACAGGGGTTAATGCCTGTACCTGGAAAGCAAACAGGAACTATGTAGTTAGATGTTCCCTCCTGGTGATTTAATACAGTTCGGCAAGTTCACTTTTAGAAGTTTATGTGTGTTAGTACCCGGTAGTAAATATATGCTATATCTGTACATGCATATATATGCATGTATATGCAGCCATAATATTCTGTGGACAATTTTTAGAACAAAACCCTATAGCATCATCATCATAAGCTTGGAAGAAAGACATGTTCGCCAAGGATATTAGTGGACTTTTAAAGATCAATAATGACCATTCAAATTGTTCAGGTATTTCTTAAAACTTCGGTAACCAAGGAGACGCTCCAGAATTCCGTGCTCCAAAAACGGAAATTTTGCGCTCAGAGAACGCAAATTCCGTGCTAACAAATAGAAATTCTGCACTCAAAAAATAGAAATTTTGCGCTCAGAAAATGGAAATTCAGCACTCAGAAAATGGAAAATTTTCCCCAAACCATGGCAAGATGACTTTTCCACGATGTTTCTGCACCAAATTGGGCAATTCTGCACAATTCTGTGCTGCCATGCTCAAGTCGAAATTGCGTGCTAAATTCCGCAATCGCAAAATCCTGGCGGGACTGACTAAGGCAAATTATCTCACCTTGCTGGTGGTCATACTGATGCAGTGAGTGACCGGGCGAGAAGTGCGGGTCTTCGTGTAGCGCCGGTACAACTCGACGAACTTCACGACATGAGCTAGTAGGAAGTCGCCCAGTTGGGTTCGACAAACGAATCATGTACCTCGACGAGCTGTAACACATGATGGCTTACTCTCACTGGTATAACCTGCAAATACACCCAGAAAAGTTCTGTAGGTATAAATCTCATTACTACCGCTAATAAACTAATGACAACAATATGGAGAGAGAGAGAGAGAAAGAGAGAGAGAGAGAGAGAGAGAGAGAGAGAGAGAGAGAGAGAGAGAGAGAGATAGAAAGCAGATTTGATTAATTTTATACAGCTAAATACTAGTACATATATCATTCTGTAAATACACTGAAAAGAATCACCTAGATACAAAATTCATCACAAATAACTTAGCATTAATTTATTTACATAGTCCCTGTGATTTGAGATCCCTCCATTGAAGAACCCCCTCAATTTTAAGTACCGATAATATATGTACACCATTTTCACAAAATGAAAAAGTATGAATTCTTAGTGTAATTCCTTCATCTTTCTCTAAAAGAAGGAATGCCAAAGACACAAAGACAAAGTACACATGTAATCAGTATACAGTAATTTATTTTAATAACATTTTTCCATGACACAACCATAAATATAGCCATGATCATATATATGAACAGAAACATATAGCAAATTTGTGCGGACATTTGCAAACTCTGAATCCTTCGAGTCAGACTTGGTTGAACGCCGTGTGATTTGTAGCACTGCCGGTCACTAGGTGCTTGTTGTTTGCATTGCAGGAAGCCACAACAACGTACATGTAGCAGTAAGCGCCTCAGAATTAAAGTGGTAAATCACCACTGTACGTGTCATCAATCAAAGCTGAGATGGGTATATCATATACATTTGTACACACTCATAATTTCCAATACAGTTGAGTCCCCCTACAATATCCTGGTTGTGGCCACATTAGAGAGGTGGCCTTTGGTGAGGGGAGAAGTAAATGCATTCACAGTAGCAGTGGTAGAAACCTGTGGCCACATGAGAGAGGGTGGCCTCTGTTGAGAGTGGCCACTAAGAGAGGGACCACTGTATTATATATTGTCGTTACTACCTGTATTTACTAAGGATTTTTTTTGGATTTTTTTTCCTGCCAGCCTCTCAATTCAATAAACTACTTAAGCAAAGAATACAAGTACTGGTAAATGGTACAACCTACCCCATAGAAAGTAAAATAAAAAAAAAAAAAAAAAGAAAATCACCAGCCACCATCCCAGCAAAAGCCTCCTGAAAGGTAATATATAGCCTAAGACAATAAGTCGCTTTGTCTTGACATGCCACGTGTAGCATTAGCATGTCACGCAACGCTCTCTTCTCTATGCATGTCACATTCAAACGAGCCAGGTACATGTACCTTGATGATAAATTATAGCACAAAAAAATAAGCATCAGACCATTACCTGTTTTTTTTTTTTTTTTACATTTTTACACCCATGCTGAATGTGCCACATGTGTGAAATATATTCAAAATCTAAAGAAGAAGCAACAGTTTCAAACAAAATTTTCAGGTTTGAAATCTATGCAAAAGCCACAAATCCTGAACGTTATTAATTATTAATTCCATGCAGGCACTTAAAGGTGATTAAATAACTGATGTGACTTGCCTAAATGATGCCTGCAGCTTCAGTCAGTCAAATCCGTCTCCAATGGCAACACCGTGTAATACAGATTAAGCAATCGCCCCAAGATATAGATGAGTTATATATAGATCTGTTGACATGGAAGGGATGTGAACACGATTGGCTTCGATCCCCCGTTCCCTGGCCTGATGCTCTCTACAACTCGATGGATGCACTAGCTCAATTACTAGCAGTTGGTAACCTATCGTTTTTAGCAGCACATGCTGTGCCTTGCCTCACAGCCGATGGGCTGGTGTCACAACACCACACCTGTCCACACCGAGGGCCACCACGCCAGTCTCTTGACGCAATGAACCTGCAGGCACCCGTTCACTCACTGACTGACGGACTGACGGAAAATTCTCTAGACAGCTTGGGTTGGGCTTATGCAGCCTTCAGATCTGTTCCGGGCTAAAAGCAATATTGGAAACTGCATGTACATGTACCCGGGACATGTACTTGTGTATATGTATATGTACAAACCTGTATACCTGCTGTATTCTGTCAATATGATGATGGAAACCTGGCTTGTTAATACGGTAGGGTTCTGTGCCTACTACCTAGGCCCTAAGAACATTTACATGAAAGTATATGTGCCTTAATCTTTATGATCAGGTTTATCTAGGCACCAACGTAACGGATGATCTAGTAGTTATATAAACCTTCCACCAAGCATCCGTTCACAGATAACCAGAAATATCCCTGGATGGAAATATGATCTTCCCGAGCCCCATTAGCTTTAAACCAAGAAGACCAATGGCTATACAGTAGTCCCCTTCCAATAAGGCCACCCTATTGCTGGGGAAATCATGGTGACATTAGAGAGGCGGCCTTTGGTGAGAGGGAGAACTAAATGTATTTATAGTAGTAGTGGCAAAGCTTTTTGGCCACATTAGAGAGACTGGTCTCTGGTGAGAGTGGCCACTAAGAGAGGATCCACTGCATTATCCAATTTAACCCTTGTTCCATTAACAGATTTATAGCTTATGTACTTTTTTTATTTGAAGCAACTGTAGCAAATATGCTTCCATCCACCCATTCATTAACAGTTAAGATATTAGTGTTCATCTTACATGGCTGATAGAGTATTCCTTGACTGCCTATGCAACCAGAAAAATACAGTCTTAATTTGCAGGTGTTCATAAAATTGACGGATGTTTGGATCGAAAAAAAAAAGAGCTGGATCACTGATGGACAGAGGGAATTCTTAATTAGAGGGGTCTTAAATTGCAGGGACCACTGTACTCTTAAATATAGCAACCTAAAAGTGGAGTGAAACAATACCACATTTATTCTGTTGAAAGCACATGCTCCATTAAGAATACATAGTGAAATCTGTCTTGCGAGACCACTGCCATGAGAGACCACCTGTCTTGAAGGACCACATATACCCGGCAGAAGGTCACACATTTCAATGTAATTGAACCAGTCACCAAAGACCACCTGTCGAGACCATAATTTTATGGCCATGTTAACAGGGTGGTCTTTCAAGACAGGTTCCACTGTAGCTTCTTACTAAGTAGGCCTGTTAAGATTTTCTATAAGGCACTGCGTGATTGGTTGAATATAGAGTCCAACATACCTGCTCTAAAGACCACCTGTATATAAAGACCACCTGCTTATACAGATCATATTTTACAGGTCCCCAGTAGTATACTTTCCATGTTATTAAACCTCCATATAAAGATCACCTGTGTAAAAAGGACCACATTTTCTTGGTTCCTTAAGGGTGGTCTTTACATGGAAGTTTCACTGTAGTGTCTTCAAATCATCACACACTGCAGGGTGACATTTGTAGAAAATGCTAATTTTCAACAACTAATTTGGACATTGCTGTCAGGTAGCCAGTTTAGTGAACAAGTACATGTATGGTATATACACTGTGAGTTACCACACGAATATTCATGGTGTATGCCTACAGGTAGGTTCACTCTGAATGAATATGGTGTAACATGTGCACATTGTGGCTTCTATACGGGTCTTTCAGTAATGTCCCAGCCTTACATGTGCAGTGGTCCCTGCATTTTAGGACCACCCCTTCAGCCAGAAAAATATGGTCTTAAATTGAAGGCGGTCTTAAAATGGAGGGATATTTATATATATATATATATATATTTTTAAAACTTGATTTATTTAATGAGGTTATACTTGATTTATTTTATTTAATGAGATATTTATATTGAAAATATAAGAATGGTGACACTGACAGCTGGTCTTAAAACGGAGGGAACTGGTAAATGGAGGGTCTTAAATCACAGGGACCACTGTATATATGAGCTGATAGAGCTAAAATTGTAAAACAGTCAACGAGAAACATTGCTCTGATAATTTTCCTACCAAAGTACCGGTAAACATTTCAGATTTTCTCAAGGCATTTAGTAGACAAAATATGGTAATGCCACAAGAGACTTGGATGTACTGTATATCCGGCAATGTCAATACTTTGACACTGACATGATCAACATTTCCTGGTTCCTGTAAACCAAAGAAAACTTTTATCAACATCTGCCTCAACAACAGGTTTTTAGGTCCTCGATTCCTGGCAATAAAAAAATCTGCAAAGTATGCTTTGCAGCTATTCACTTAAGTATCGCAGCTACATCTTAAGTCTAAGGAATGGAATTTAAACAAAAGTTAACCAAAGGTTTTTATAAGTTACCTTCTTCTACCAGATGAGTTTTTATATGCCAGAAACCTTTCTTTACTATCTGTAAAACACAGAAACCCCTTTCCCTGGCCTTCATGTCAAAGCTCTTATGGTGCTCTATCATGTATACCTTTGGTACTGCCAGGGAAGCTTCTACAGGCACAATATTGTATAACAGATTGTTTCGTCTTGCCCAAGGGTTTACAGCCCAGGTAAGGAGCAAAAAAAATTGACAGAAAAATAATATATAACAAGCTCATCTATTTCCTTTTTACTGTCAGGTGAAAGATAGAGAACCAAAGTAAAAGAACCGAGGTGAAAAGGCAATGTGGCAAGAGAGTAGACATCATTCCATGGAAGCGGCACACAAATTCTGCCATTTTGTGGACATACAATGTAGCTATGGCATAACCCCCTATGACTATTACAAGCCCTCTATTTAATAACTCCCTGTATTTTAAGGTCAGCCATCTGACAGTGACACAACTTACATTTTCAATGTAAATGTTCTTTCATTTCAAGACCCCTTCACTTTAAGACCCTAGTTTACAATACGGCTGAGATGTATGGTTGCACAATGAAAAAAAAATACACGGAAAGAAAGACGTGGCAAACCTTCCCCACATACGAAATTTTGCGTTCATATACACATGCAGTACTTTTTGTTATGTTACCTACATGTATACTATCAAGATGGACAGCTGTTGAAATGTACAGCACTTATATTTGACCTTGACCTTGCCAAATCTTGTATTTAACCTTGACCAGGACAGATCAAATACAGTGAAACCTGTCTTGAGAGACCACATGTCTTGACAGACCGCAAATTTTTGGCAGACTAAGGACCCACATTTAAATATATAATTGAACCTGTCACAAGAGACCACCTGTCTTGACAGACCACATTTTCCTTGCCAATGGGGTGGTCTTTCAAGAGAGGTTCTACTATAATGGTGTTGGATTCCCTGTGTTAGTGTGGACTTGTTAGTCTGCAGCAATATGCCCTAACTCGACTCCTTTCTGAAATATAAGGGCTTTGACCGTTCAAGGTCACTCGAGGTCAAAGCTAATAATTTGGTTGAACTCCTCACATGCCTATCTGGCATATAATGCCAGATAGGCATGTCGTTACTGTTAATAGTAACAACATGCCTATCTGGCATGATTTAAATGTTACAGTTGCTTTTTTTCTTTTTTTTCTTTTTTGTATTTCTTATCACTGAACCCAACTTTTAGACCAACCATTCACACTCGTTAGTGAATAACCTTCAACTTTACTAACATATTTTGCTGATATAATTCTAGGAAAACCTTCTGCAAACTTCTGCACTTTTCTTTTTAACAGTAATCTGCGAGTTACACCAGCGTTAGTACATTATATGTCATATTATTTGACTGATTTACTATGCAGTACATAATGTAGTTCAAAATCAGTGATTGACTACGGAGCACAAACAGTCATATCCGATTTCATGGTATCAGCCAAGCATGATCTCGGATCTTACTTTGCTATACTAGCTACGCTGATGTACCAGTAGTTGATACGAGCGTAGCTCGAGGGCGCGAAGCGCCCGAGCGGAGCTCGCATTAAGGCTAACGTACGTGCGTAACTGTATAGTTAGCATAATTATCATCCAACATAACTTCACCT
>JAAUYG010143665.1_pt1 | contig 10440 bp, 10 predicted proteins | sample 7278091 | NCBI WGS metagenome assembly JAAUYG01 (sample SAMN14350201, study PRJNA611818) | marine sediment metagenome | isolation source: surface marine sediment (0.6m) | place: French Polynesia: Moorea | collected 2018-08
CCCTTTCTGTGCCTCCTGGTGACCCCCCCCCCCATTTCTGTTGGGACGTTGCCTGAATGGCGCAGCGCTGATGAGGGTCGGTTGAAATCTCAAGAATGCGGGATGGGCGTTGCGTGATGTCCACTTCACTCTTGTGGGCCCCAGCCCTGGAAGAGCAAAATGAAACAACAATCTGCAAATCTGCCTGTTTGGGGTCATTTAGCGTCCCCAAAGAGAATCACCTTCCGTGGTTGACCTTCCCACAGCTGTAAGGTATCTGCTGTAAATGAATATTTCACACTGCTTGAATTGCCTTAGCAGCTGCTAAACTCTGAGGACAATTCCAAACTATTCCATTCAAACAATTCCATTTTTGTGCCATTTTGAGTTTCCAAGGTTGATTCTACTTATGGCAATGAATCTGGTTCTCTCCTGCAAGCGCAATGTTGCAATCCAAAGCAGAAAGCTGAAATTCAGCATCAGCTTCTGTGCCAAATGTATGATTTTGCTCTGCTTCACACATCCAAACAAGTCTTTTCAACTTTTGTTGCCATAAAGTCGAAATGCGCTTCGTTTTACGAGCTTAGAACTGGGAACATTTGTGTGTCAGATCCTTTCACTGCAAATGTTCAGTGGCGCAGAAGTCAGAAAGGGAGCATTGAAATAACAACCATTGCCAATGTGACAACAGAGCTCTTTTTTTGTTGGTGTTGAAACGTAGCTCCATTCACAGCCTGTCACCTTTCACCGCGTGTTTTTTTTTGTTTTTCGCATTGTCATGGAGAAATATTGCTGGGGAAAAGGGGAAAAACATACATTTATCATTTGTAAAGTAATGACGGCAGATGCAGAGGGGGAAGCCCTGCATGGTTCCTGTGTGTGAGATGCCGCGGAACAGCATAACCGGAGGATGCAGCGATGCATTTCTACGGTTTCACAGCCACTTCTCGCTGTCGCTAACAAGATTTCTTCCAGTTTGACATTTGCTCCAGATATCAGTGCTCAGTGTTATTTATTTGTGGAAAAAGTTGCATGTAAGCCTGCTTGAAGGATGATGCAAAAGAAACTCCCAAACTTCACGTCAACCTGGAATCTGGATTTATATCTTTAGTCGGGGGAGGAGTAGCTTAGGGCCTGGGGCGTGGGTACCCACCGCAATCTTCTCTTCCACAATCTGGCAGAAAACCAATGTGAAAAGTGGAGTGTTTTGAGAAATAAGGAGTTAGGATTTGCTTTGGTGGTGATGTGCGATTTTTTTCCCTGTTGTGCATGAACCACCTTTGACTGGCTGCAGATGTGATATGTAGTGCAGGTTAGTGTTGTATTTGTCACTGCACATTTATTGTCTTGTATTTCCTCCTGCTGCACTGCTTGTGTAGGCAGTCCTTATTGAGCAAACCCAATCAGGAGTCCCTACAGTTACCCCATCTTGTGCCCCTCTTTGGAACTACTAGCTATAAATACCCCAATTAAAAACCCCTCCCACACAGAAGTATGCCACACAGAGTTGAACCAGGGACAACTGATGAGGATGCTTAGAGATGCAGTATAAGTAGTGGTAACAGTGAGTATAAGGAGAGAAACAAATAAAGTACCCTAGACTGTCAAAACTATCTCTGGTTTTGGGTTTATTTCTACAATTAGGAGATCACAGAGGTCAAGTGTGGAATATAACATTAGGGTCTGTTATATACACACGAAATGGTATTCGGCCCAAAAAGTCCAAACGAATGGGCATTGAAATGCATGGCAATTCATTCACTCATTTTGGAACGAACACCTATTCGGGTGTGGTGTGGATACCCCTTTTAGTCTCTTCCAGAGACACCCCCGGTCTCTGTTACGAGGTTGGGTCAATTTATAACGCCACCCCATGGTCCCATGGTCTCTGGCTTCGACACTGTTAGGCTCAAGGTCGCACTGTGCGAAAGACGTGGTGGCCTCTTTCTGAATTTGCCCAAGGACTTTTTTCTCTGCTTTGGCCACATTATAGATGTTGTGCAGTGTGTGTTGATCAGTCATTGTGTATCGTGCGTCTGAATAAATCTGAAAACTCTTCCGACCAGACAAGTATACAACTTTATTTCGTGATTGACATTTGAAATCAGAGTACTTGTAATGGTCGTGTCGGCGTCTGCAAAGTGCGCAGAATTCAATTTGCAAAAGGTGAAGGATGGACACGAAGCCAGTGAAAGACCAGCTCAGCCTGACAACTGCGTAATGTGCCTCACACTTGTACCTTCTGAGCGGGGAACTCCACTGGACCTTGAGTGACAAGCAAAACCTATGGTACAACCCCACATTAGCACATAGGTTCATTCTCTGTTTCTTTCTGTGCACGAAATGGATGCAGCGCAAAAAGGCCACCATTTCCGTTTTTGGTCTCCAAGTGGAGAACACCAACAGATCCACATGTTGGAGTAGGTTCCAGAGTTCACTCACTGAAGGCAGCCTCAAAACTGCACATGCCGAGTAAGCCATCGACCGTGTGATGTCAAGCAAGTTTTCACAAAGCTACCTAATCAAATACAAGCACCTTATGTGATTGCAGCTTAGCATTTGACACAACGGTGATGACACACGGATGATACCATTTTATGCGTTTTTTATACTTCATCAAACGCTCAAGTGCACTTTAAACCTTCAAGTTTTATTTGATGCTGAAGGGCAAAAGTCGTGTTACCTGAGCTATTTTTGGAAAAGTCAACATCAGAATTTCCAGCGAAAACTATTTCAGAGCAATTTGTCCAGATTCCCTCATTTTCACACAGCTGTCACCGAGAAAAAATTGAGAGGCCTGTATATAAAATTTTTGTATTCCTGTGCAAAGGTTGCTGCACATCTTTGGTTTTCATGATCTACGGATTTTTGGGTGTTGTTGTGACCCATCTTTTTCAGTAATCACCCTTATGTTCAACATGTTTGCCCAGAACATGGACAAAATGAATGGTTGGCTGTCCTGCACCTTGGCGTAATTCCTGAAGGCCAAAAATGCGGCAAGCGGACTCGAAAATGAAAGAAGTAACAATCCATCCTATGAACAAAACACCAAGGAAGTAGGTTGCCAGTCCATAGCTCATGACGCGGGCCATTGAGCAGCGCTTGTCTTTGTTCCCGACCCTGAACTACTTTACGAGTTACGCTGTTTCCGGCGGGACCCCATAACTTTGGTTGGTTACATCCCCAGCAGGAGGACGGGAGCGCTGAACTCCCATCACTCACTGCAGTGTAAGGTAAGGCACAGCACAGCCTGCACTTCCAATTTGATTTGAAACGGGGGTTTGCTGAACTCTAGGGTCAGATGCCCCTCAACACAACATGGTTTGTTGGGTTGCAAACCATACAGCTGTACACATTTGGTGAATGAATATATACAAATGACCTAAGTGGGTCATAAAAGTATGTCATACGAATTTCATGTGTTTTCTTGGGGCAGATGTCCAGAGTACATGTGACTCAGGGGCGCAATGGAAAGGCTGACACCGGAGACTGACACAATGAATTGTAGATCTGCCCAAAGTGAAGAGCTTTGCCTGGCACTTGCCAAAACAAAAAAAAGTTCAGTTTTTCTCTGAGCCGTCCCTCCTGCTGTTTTGAAGATGTTCAGAAGTGCTCAAGAACGACGTTTAGACAAACACAAAAAAAAACACAAAGATCCAAGCATTTGAAATGCAAGCAAACGAGCACAAACAAGGCAGCAGGCCTAGACGAAGTTGAAATGAGGGGTTCAAAACAGCACCCCAACTTTTGCGCACATGGCTGCACCATTCATTTCTGTGTTCTAGTATCCTGAGCCATGTCACTAGGCTCTCCTCACTGCTATCTTCTTCTCATGCAGGAAAATGTGAAGGAATGGGAATGGAAGCCTTGCGTCTGGAGGGGAGTTGATTAGTCGTTGGTTTGATTGCCCCGGTGCTTGCTGTCTGTTGCTCACAATCTGCACATCCCAACACTCACCACCGCCGTGCTAACGACTCACCAGGGACCCCAGACCCAGATGAAGCCTTGAATGCGCCCGACACAGTTACAATTGTAAAGGCGCTTTGCACTCGAAAAATTTCAATGCGGTTCTTCTGTGAGGGTTGGCAGATCTCTTTCTCGGCAACAAACGTCTTCTGAAAGAAGTTTAGCTCAGCAAATGTTGTTTTGGGGTCCAGGCCTTCCCCTGATGAAAACCCTGGATCCGAACTGATTGCGCATGTGCACAACATTCTGGACTCGTTGTGTTCTGCACTCCAGAGAGCAGAACTTTGCATCAGAAAAGAGTCATCAGAGGTCATGGAAATTCTGGCATCCAAACTTCATGAAGTGGCCGAAAGGAATGGGCACAGTCATACCTTGGAATGCGGGAATTCGAACTCCGGCGCAAACAAACACCTTCACTATTGGTCGGAAGATGTGGTTTTGAATAAAAACACATTTAATTATGCGAGTGGCAGTGTAAACTGCAAGTGAATTTCAAACTGTGATTAGGATTTCAAACACAAAAATCTTTGCAAGTCCAGGTTTAGAATTCACGAGTGACAGTGACAGACGGCCTTCCGCATTTGCGTTTAGAAGCTGTGCACAGAAAGAGCAGGAGTAGTCGCCTTTGTAGATTAATTGAGCAATATATGTGCTGCACATGGCGCGGCGTGATTTTTACGAGGCTCTGCAGGTTGAGTAACAAGCCGTCAGGGTAATTGAGGCCCCTTTGTGTGGCAATTCATCACCAGTTGACACAACTGCATGAACGCCTGCATGGCGAACGCTGCACCACGCGGTGTTCACTCACTGCATGGGCGCAGTCGTGGAAGATCTGGGGTATTTTGTCGGGGATGTAAGAGGCCACATCATTCTCAAACTCCTTCCCGATCCCAGGATGTATATGTATTTTTCCAGAATCAGGCAGAGGAAAGGGTAAAAAGTGCTCAAAAGGAGGTCTTTTCGCCAAGATCAAAAGCTTTCCTTCTGGCCGGGTATATAGCAGACCGGAAGTCAGAATGGAACTCCACTCTTCTCCCATTCAAGTATCCTTCTGTTTCATACTTTCCTCCTTGACACTGATTTTTGCTGCATGACTTTGCAAACATTTCTTTGAGTCCTTTCTGAGCAACCTGCATCCGCCCCTGCTCAGTTGGCTTAATTAAAAATGTAACCATTGCATTTGATGGAGGGAGCTGTTGCCTGGACACGCAGAGTCCTGCAGATGCATTAAGTTGGCTCATCTGACGAAGAAAGTTAAATCCAGTTTTTCTCAGCAGTGGTGACGCAGGGTGCGAGGAACAGAATGCCTACACAAATTGCATTTTTCAACACCAAATGATTACAAAGGCGCAACTCCTGCAGAACGGAGGGTCAAATCTCCACCTCCACCTGACCACAGCCTGCTTCAGCTCCTTCAGCAAAAGAAAGGCGTATTCTTGAAGTTCAAGCAAAACAAATGCTTTTTACTTTTGGTCAGTTTGTGGATTCGATATCTGAGCCCGAAAGAAACAGTGAAAACCTAACGTTTTAAACACATGTGTTCGTGAACAAGTACCCGCCATTGAAAGCATTTCATTTCTATCAAAATGTGTATTCCCGACACACAGTCTCACGACATGACGAAGACATGACAGCACACACGTGCACAGTCCAGGCATCAACAATATTTCTCCACAGGTGGATGAGTGTTGTGCAACCTTGACAGCAAAGCATCAAGAAAAGACATCCAGCAAACCAAAGCAAGTTATCCGGGTGGATTTGTCTGCTGCACTCGGGAATCCTGAGCTTCTTCCCAGCGAGCTAGGGAGGGTTTATCCACACCAATTAACGTTTAGTCGTCGTTTTGAAAAACTCAGCAGCCCAGTAAATCCTGGGAATAGGGGCAGCTGGAGCAGAGGCCCAGACCCATGCAGACCCGCATTGCAAAGCAGGCGCTCGTATAAGTCATGCCCCGGCAGATCTATAGGCCTTTTTACTGCACACCTGAGAGGCTTTGCTCTCATTAGAATCCCTTTGAAAACTTCCCGGAGGGTTTTAATCCACTGACGATGCTATTTCTAGGCTCCCCAGCATTAATTACAGCGCAGTGAAATCCACTCCACGGATCAGTCGTGTTGTTTCTTTAGTAAAAAAAACTCCCCAACCCGGAGCTTCAGATGTGCACGGAGAGATTCATGTGAAGCTCAAATTAGGCAAATTGACTTTTCTGGTTCTCAGCGAATGTCGTTCGTGCAATTGCCCGCAGAATTTGTGCAAAAAAAGACAGAAACGGTCCTTGCTTCGTGGTGCTGCTGTACTGATGACTGCATGTGCTTCGCAGTGATGCGTCAGGTTGGTGTTCTGTTCCCAAGTGGCATCAAGTGAGAAATATTGCATTTCCTTTGCGGGTGCCTAGAACCATGAGAAAGAAAAAAGCATTCTCTTGTGGGCATGTCTTTGGGCCTGACCGGCTGCACTTGCAAGAAAAGCAAAGAACATGCACCAAACGTCAGCCACTTCATGACAAAGCCCGACAGTGCCACTGGAAGCCCAAACCAAACGCCCAGGCGTACAGTGCCATCCACACAATTTGAATGTGTGGAGATGGAAGGAATTTCTGTGGTTTCTTTCAATTGCGAATTGAGCCTGGGATTTCAAAACAAGAAACACATTCGACCATGGTATGTCTGTAAACTCGCTGCAGCATCTATCTTTGGCACTTAACTTGAGCATCCAATTCGGTCGAATCTGTTTCTTAAAAGAAAAATGAACGCCTCACAGCAATGTTCTGAGGGAAGACACAGTCAAGTTTAAAACCGTTCTGGACAGGTAAGTGACCATCTTGGGCAAGTACATTGCTAGCATAACTGGCACCTCCAAGTATAAGTGAGGACACGGCCAGAAAGATACGGACAGACCTTTACAAATCCGCGTCTCCTGACAAGCAGGTAATTCCTCGCAAGGTGTTAATCATCCCATAAGATTTATCACTGCAGGTCTTCTGAAGACAGGCTTAAGTGGGGGACAACTTGTGGCTTGTCCTCTGGAGATTAGTAGGCCCGGCTACTTAGGCACCTTTGATTCCCCCGCAGACACCTTATCTAAACATTACCTCGTATCTCCTTGGCCTTTTTACATCTGCCCTATCACTAAATCAGCTCTGGCGGTAATGAGTGGTGGCTTTATGGCCACAGTGCGCTGTTTAAGCGCTGCGATCACTCCGTGCCCTCTTTCCTCCAATCAACGGCTCTCATTTCCGTAACTAATCACGGGCATGCGCGGATCCAGGATAATTAGGCCAGGGGATTCAGGTTCCAAAACTGAAGTCTGACCCTTTTTGGAATACAGAACTGTCTGATGTTCAAAACACATCATGCAATTTTTGGAAATCTGTCCAAGATTCCTGTATCCGGTTCCTGGACCGGGAACCAGAAACTGGCTTGATGTGTTTTGAGGAAATGAGGAAGACAGCTGAAACTTTCAAGTCACCCCTCCAGGGAATGCCTGGGCGCCACGGTTACGTTCGCACTACGCCCTGCTGAGATAGGAAGTCATCAGCGGAACAGGTGGCTGGCTGAGTCCTGCAAAATGACTCGGTTTGCTCTTGCACTGGCCCATCACTTAGGCGTGAGATGAAACAAATCAAGCAAAAAGGCTAGCGTAACAAAGTGTACACTGTTCCATTGTTTATCAGAGGAACTGCCTATTTTGTTCACCAACAGCAGGAACATTTGATCGGGTGAAAAAAAACAACTCTAAGGTTGAGGACAGTTTTTTTCTGGGTTTTTGCCCCACTCTCATCTGCACCAGTGCCACCCAAGGCACGTCGTCCCTGGACAATGCCGCTCTGGTCATCCTGCCCCATGATTCTGCGTCATGGATACCAATGTCCTGATCCCCACTCCCTGACCGTCTGTTTTTCTGTGAATTCAGTTTACAAGGAAACCACACAGTAGGGGCAGCTTGCTGTGAAAGACTTGACCAGAATTGCATGTAAAGATACACCCAGAAGCGCTGTCTGGGTGGATAGAGTAAAGAGGCGAGGATGACCGTACAAAGGAGCGCCTCATTCACAGGCTGTCTTCTTCCTCTTCAGCCGGAGGGGGGATAGAAACACCGGAGAGTCTTGAGCGAAGCACGAGACTTATCCCTGACCTCTTGTTGTAAATATTGATCAGTAAACAAATAAAAAGCGGCAGGTCTCGTGCAGAAGATGAGGAAGAGGAGGAGGAAAAGCCTGAAGAATTGATAAAAGTCGTGACCCAATAGTGACGATTCCGCGGGATATTCAGGGAGATGTTCTGAGCAATCTTGTCAGATACGCTGATCAGCTCGTGAGTGACTACACTGTTGCAACTCTTGTGCTGTAACGTTTTTTTTCTCTCTCTCCCTCTCTCCCTCTTTCGTTTTTTTTTTTATTATTTTTCTTCTCTCACTTGACGAGAATTTGGCTGAAATCGTTCACCTTTACTCGAGATGACAGATTTCAGAGTGCAGCGGTTGTAGACGCAGCGCCACAAATGTTGTTATGGCTGGAACAGAATAATAACCATGCAAGTGCGCCCTCATATGGATTACACTGATCACTTTAGATCTAATTGTTTCTAGGCTTATGAGTTTCTCTGCCAGTGATGAAAGGAAATAGATTGAATGTTCCTCTGTACAGTTGAGTCTTATTTAAAACTGGATGAGTCTTGTGTTGCATTGACCTGAGCGCGTTGGTCACTTGTTCCCGTCACCAGTCAGCACAACCTCCAGGAGGCGTACACAACACAGCTCAAAAGCAAATACCAGTTTCCCAGGTTATGATGTTTGAAACTTAGGAAATGTCAGTACATTCGCTGCAATGGGAAATGCCAGTGTGTTAATGACACAATGGTGCCAAGCCAACGCCGAGAAAGTCAATGCCAAATCGTCAGGTTGTGATTCCGATCTAATGGGCGTGACCTCGTGATGTAGAAAAATCAAATATTTAATCTGAATTGAATCCTCAGGGAGGCCACATCATGACCTTTTTGCGTGTGACACAAGAAGCAGTTCCGTGCCCTTTCACCCCCACCTCCATTGTGAATTTGGCCCCAAAATGAAATCATCCCGTCCGCCCAACACGAGTTGCTCCCTTGCGGACAATAGGAAGCGTGACATCTAAGTCTTTTTTTCCCCACAGAAACGCACACACACACACCATTGGAGCCCACCCCGTTACCACTTCCACAAAGCATTACTTAGTGCTTTACTCAGAAGGACGTCCACTCTGGGGTTTCTGGCAGCAATTCGAAATTGGCCTGCAAGGCTTTTCTCTTTTCACTGCACTCAGCGGGGACTGGCCACCTGCAAAAAAAAGTTGCAGACTGTGCTTGCTCAAAAACACTGAACACAACAGGCGTTGACAGCGCAGAGTGTCCAGGGTCATCAATAAGCAGCGCTACAGAATGGGTGATGGAAGCAAATCCCGGGAAAACAAGCAGCACGCAGGTCCATCTGGAATGAGGTGTCAATTCAGTTAGCGAGGCGGGGAGCTGCTCAGGTGGAAGACAACCCAGGATGGGAATACTGCGCACTGCCAGCCAGACGTGAAAGCTGAAAAGAATACCGTTACTGCATTGCAGATTCATTCACAACAGGCGCCGATCCAGGATTTTTTGGTCAGGGAGCCCAGACCAAAAATGAATTCACTTTCACTTTTGCATCATTTGCACATGGCTCTGCTGCAGTTCAGATTTTGTGTTGAGCCTTTCTTGTTGCTGGAATGAATAAACGGAACGCAGGTTGTAACTGTACAAGTGCACAAGGGTGGGTGGCTCTGGGGCATCACAAAAGTGATTTGCACCTGTATAATCCCTGCATTCTCCGATATCCTGAGGGGTACCATGCAAGCATTTGTGAGATTCATTCCTTTGGTTGGTCAAAATTCGGCTATTTTACAATGTTCTGTGAGTTCCTTTGGGACAAGGAACACAGGTCCGAATCTTTTCTCACACAAACATTGGTTAGAATGGGCAGTTTCGTTTGGGCCCTGGTGAGTGGAAATGTAGCACCTAAAGTGCCGAAGTGCTGACGTCCGTAGCGTCCGAGTCTTGTCTGAGGAAAAAGCAAGCCATGCGCTGCCATGAGATACATGCAGAACTCAAAAACTGAGAAAGAATTCCTGCTCCTTGACACAGGGCGAGGAACAGAGATCTCACAGAATTTCTGTTCTTTGTTTCCGTTTGGAGTTCTCAAAACATTTGTCTTAGGATCTCAGGAGATTTGCTTTTTTCCCGCCGCCACCAAGCTAGCAAAATCACCCGTCATTGATACCTGGAATCCGCCTGTTTTCGCAGATTGCCGTCAACTTTCGTGACTCCGCCGCAGTTTCTTCGCGTGTTTCCTCGGGGTCTTTTGTTGCAAGAGCCGTGAACAACCTTTCAGTGCTGTGATCCCGTGTCAGAAAGCAACCCGGGCAGCGAATAGGCATTGGCAGCTACATCATAAGCAAGGAATATGATCTTGCTCACTGTAACAGAAAACCAAGTC
>JAAUYG010074251.1_pt1 | contig 10438 bp, 2 predicted proteins | sample 7278091 | NCBI WGS metagenome assembly JAAUYG01 (sample SAMN14350201, study PRJNA611818) | marine sediment metagenome | isolation source: surface marine sediment (0.6m) | place: French Polynesia: Moorea | collected 2018-08
CTACTATACATACAGTGTAATCTATCTTTAAACATAGTTTAGTTTATTTTTAACGTTCTGGTCATCCAAAGAGCAATCTGTAGCATTTTATACCATAGTCGTTGTAATTTTATCATCTGTAATTTATGCTTTTATTGATGTGGTATTTTATAATGCTGGGCATCAAGGAAGAATTCCTAATTGATCCACCCAGGATAAGGATATTTGAATCAAAAAAATAAACAACAAAAAAAAAAAACAAACCACACAATGAAAATTTAAGTGTATATGCCTCATGCTTTTTCATACTGTTTATGATGCATCGTTATGTTGTGTATGTGTCCTGTGTTCTATTGTGTCTTTTGCTTTTTCATTTTGTCAATGATGCATTATGCTGTGCGGCCCGTGTTCTTTAGTGTCTTGTTTTTTTCATTTTCTGATTGTTTTGTATGTTGTGTGTCCTGTAGTCTTTTGCATGTCTTTTGATTTTTCATCTTAAAATCACCGTCATGTATGTCGTGCGTCATGTATCCTTTTGTTAGCATTACCTGATGGTGACAACAGAGCTGCTGTTATGGCGCTGGCGTCCGTCGTCTGTCTCCTAAGAGCGTTTTCATATATAAACGGCTGGCGGATTGGAGTTAAAATTTTGTGAAAAGGTAGCAACCGCCATCTCCTGACTTCTTCTTCGATTCTTGATTTTTCACGATTTTGTTTTATTAGGTTAAAATTTATGAACACTACCTCCACAGTAACTGTTACTAAAATTTTGCAACCATACTTATTGCAGTGTCATGGTAGTTCAGGTAGCAACATGTAGTTTTTTTCACAAAAGTTAAAAGACTTTACATTTCATATTGTAGTCAATAGGAAAGTCGCAAATGGCAATATCTGGAAAACGGATTATCATATGATAGAACGAAACAGACTGCAATTTGATCCTCGACATATTAGTAGAACATGTATGAGGGTACCTTTGTCGTTCTATTGTGCAAGGTCATTTGGGGTTCATTCGGTTACGGGTATTTCAAAATGTTCAATATGCAGCTACTCCTACTGTTAACTTTTTACAACTAGAGCTAACAGACCATTTGTTTAATAGTTTAAATTGTCTATATCTGCTAATGTCATAAACAAATGACTAAAGTCCATGAACCGCTACCCAACACCTCTTAATTAAAACGCGCTTGATGGATACAGTTTTCTTAGACTTTAGAAATAATATTGACACTTAAAGCATTTATGACGAAGTAAGCTGTGATTTATACTTGGGTACGAGCCTTCTAATAGATCTAGTAGTTACAAGACATTAGGCGAAATTTCACTGGAATCTATGACGCAATTCCCCGTCTGCTAAAACATGCTGCTTTTTTATTCTGCATCTGAATATAATTGCATGCAGTGCTGAATAACCTCAACGGTAAAGTTCATTCACGTATTTTTTTAAAAATAAGATATGCAATATCTCCTATCTAACGCATCATGCGCATATGTCTCGGAAGGGCGTTGTAAGTTTCGACCTGGGCAGCATATGGGACAAAGAATGTTCTAGTACTACCCAGCTCGAGTGATGGCCATTAATTTCAGCTTCCTCTTTGATAGATAAATGACGTCATTACAAGGAACCGCCGAGGCCGTGGTACTTCGGTGAATTCAATAGTTGGCAGGAAGCGCGTTCTCGGGGCCATTGTTGTACGAGTGAAAGGCTGCAATCCTGACCTTGTGCAGTTAGGTTAGACGACAGCAGGACAGATGACTTTGTCGCATCTCCACGTCTCCCGAGCGGCTGACGTTTGACCGAGACAAATGGAAGATACCCACATACACACGGGTGATCCCCATGGGTGCGTGGTCGCAGGTTGCCGTTACCTGACAACCTAGCCATGCATCCCCCGACAGGAACGTCAAGGCGTGAAATGGATTTGCTTGCAGCTGACGCGAGATGGTACCACATTCTGACAGACTGGAAGAAAAAAAATAAAACACCAGGTTGGGGAGCTGTGTCGTCAGGCGATAGACATGTAATACGTGGGCTATTTTTGTTATTTTTTTATGATTCTTTTTGCACCGAGGGAATAGGAATATCTGTAATAAAAAAAACCCGCTGATCACAGGGTATTCAGATCACTGGGCAATATGCAAATTTGCTATAAAGCCAAGTTACTGTTATTACATTATATATTAGAACTGACGACCTAGTGGCCTGGTGGTTTATAGTTTTCGTTAAAATACTGCCCCTGGGACACCTAAAGGTGACATATTGGATTCCTGGCGACTGATGACGGTAAATAATTCTTTTCGTAGATAATGTCGCTGCCACTTTTTTTTCTTCGCTTCCTCTGTCTGGTCAATCCCTCCCAATTGTCCGCACACAGCAGCCTTGGCTGTTACTACTGCTACTGCCACTCCAACGTACTCACCCACTAGTGAGTGAGTGGGTGAGTACGTAAGTGAGCAAGAATTTCAAGTAAGTAATTACTAAGAAGTGAGTAAGTATGTAGTTTATTTTCGAGTTCCAATATCATAACCGCGAGTGCATTATCACCTTTATTATCAACCTTGGCAAACGCGGTCTTGTAAATAGGAAAACCTTTATTTCATCAATGTCAAACAATATATCGCTGTCAACTGGATTACGGTATGTACAGAACTCATGCAAAACAATATACACGCTAAACGATTTACGTGGAGTACAGTGGATATACATTTCACATATATTTTTTTTTTAAATTTCGTTACTCCCAATAATTTTTTTTCACAATGTTATAGTACACACTTCCAGCAGCAGGGAGAAACAGGAGCACCGAAAAGATTATCCAACCCGACGGACTAAGCAGAAACAGCCAGAAATGCGCAATATCGATATAGCACTGTAGGTGAATCACAATCAACAGCAAAAAAAAAAAACAACGACTAAACGAATCTTTGGTCTGCAGGATTTCCACAGCGACTGGGGGCGCGGGGGTGGGGGTGGGGACTTGGAATTCTTTGGGGAAATTGACGTTCAATTAAGTTGCCGTTTATGCGTTGAAATTTAGGAGCCGTGGTGTTTTTGTAGTTTACGTGGTTTTGTTTGCTTGATTCTAAGCAGCAGTCGTTTCGCTTTTGTTTGGCATCCAAAAATATTCAAACTGGCCTGCCTTGCCTGAACTTACAAGGCTTTCTTGAACAACCCCAACCACGCAAAAAACGCAATAATTCGGTTTATCATAAAACAAAGGCACAATAGAGTTATCTTTTTAAAAGCAATAAAATCCGATAAAAGCAGCCGAACACATACTGTAATCCGCAATGTGCTTTCAGGGTATACACTTTTTGCTATACAAGCAAGAAGGATAAACCAGCATACCAGTTTTAGTAAAAGTGTTTAAACAAGTCCGTCATCGTTGTCACATATAAGGTATAAACGATATTCTACATCAATATAAACGAAGCATACACCGTTGCTGCACGTACCAACTTAACGTAAAGATGACGGCTTTAATCTATGCATGCCAAAGTTACATGTTACATATTCCACATATGCTCAGTATTTTACTTTATTGCATGCACTTCTGTAACATTGAGAAAGTAATGGGGTAGTGATAGGTACATATATATATGTAAAAATATAACGTTACTATTTATGCTAAGCACGATACACACAAAATGCCAGCGAGTGTAAAGGTCCCATCATCAATGCCATGTATTTATAATCAGTTGTGACAGCACTGCACAGAGAGCAGTCACCGGCTCCTTCTCCGACACTTCATGAATGCAAGAATACACAAGCGGCAGAAGGGTACAGGTTAAGCATTACAGTTGAAACGCTACTTGGAAACCGAAAAACACTCTGATATGTTCCACATCGCTATACACCAAGCACGCTGGTGGCACAACCTTTTGCCCGGCCGAAAAGGCTATTACAGTTGTTGGCATGACTAAAGTTCTCATAACTAACTGTGAATTCTTTATGCTACATGCGGACACACAAAGTAACCCCATTCGGCATTTCCGGTGTCTGAGAACCATTCCACCGAGGCTTTTTACCAAGTCGTATTGACCCTATATTAGCGAAGAATATTAATGGCCGAACGCCCATGCGTTAACCAGACCAATTGGATGCAATGGCATTTAGTTAGTGACAATGAGCATTATTCGAGCTACCATGGTCTTATGTTAATATACAAAGACCGACACATAAAAAGAAAAATAGAAAGAGCCACTGCAGGTGTCCTAGACAATAGCTAAGTTTATGGTTTTATTTGAGCCAAATCTGTGTCTAGAATGTTGACATATAAAGTGAGGGAATGCGACCTATATCGTACATGTACTTTCCCAGAAGCACGACGCCTCCCACCAGGCACATAGTATGCAAAAAGTTTTAACTAAATATAAATCCGGGTTACGAAAGATAAGATGAGTTAATATAGACACAAAGCCATAGATGCAGCTCCAGCGGGATATATGATAATTCAAATCAAGGGATAGTCGCAGTGTCAAGGGATAATCGTCCTAATAGACAGTACCATTACAATGCCTCAGTGTACAAACAGCTGCTAATATTAGACCACGCTATGTTAGGGTTTGCTCCTCGTCAGGTGTCACACAGTTGTTATGCTCAAGGTTACAAAGGCTCAAGGATACAAGTTGTTATGCTCGAGGATAGAAGAATACAAATGTATTCCATTCTACTCCAGGGGTGGCTTCTAGAAGTAGCCAGTTTTTATTAACTACGCAGATTATTTCGCATCTTTACACAAAGATGCATCACAGCCAGTCACGTTTTCTTTTTGCAGTCAATATTATTGTATGCACAATCAAGTGAAAAACGCTGCATTGCAGAACCAAGAATGCTACCCCAGGCATGCATGCGCATAACCTGTGATGACATTCTCATAGTCATCGTGACACAATCAACGTGATATAGTCACTGTCCAGTCTGATACCTTTACGGACTGTGCCCCTTTTCATCCGTGCGTATCGTGGTAAAAGGGTGGGCCTCATGAGGTGTGCGTGGGACCTGGGTGTCACGTGACATCGCTCTAGCGATGACAGTGAACAGTCTTGTAATGAAGAGCAAAGCGACTACACATATAGTCGCAAGCGGCAGCCACAGAAGCAGCACGTTCTCGATCTCCGAGAACACCTTCATCAGAAAGGCGTTGGGTCCGGTAGGGGTATATTCCGCAGCCTCAAAGCCTGCTCTCACCAGGTTGATGATGGCGAGAGTCACCAGAGCGGAAGCCGACGCCGTCCCCGCGAAGTTTCCGCGTTTGTCTTTGTAGGGTTGGACATGCACGTGATGCAGCAGTATGACGAAGCAAGACAGCAGCATGCACAACAGTCGTATTAAGCTGTCGTTGACAAAGGTGAAGAGAAGAATAAGCACGAGTCGCCGGCCTATGGCCACTCCAGCCCAGCAGATCCCGTATTTGCTCTCGGTGAAAGGTCCTTGAAGTATCTGAATCACAGCTCGACTGCTCTCCGACAGGTGGCGTGGGTGTCTCTTGGTGGCCTTCGGGTGGCGCATGCGCTTTATGAGCCACCAGTTGAGAAAAGGGAGGGGGAAGACACAGGCGGTAAAGAACTGGGGCAGGGAGATGTGGCCGTGGTACAACAGCGAGGGGCCAACCATAAGGACGATGAAGAAAGGAGTGAAGCAGCTGATACAGTACGCCATGACCCCGTACTGCCAGTACTGGTAGCAGGTGACAGAACCGTCTATGAAGAGGACCGTCGTGTCCTCTACTGGCACACAGTTGAGCAGTGTGAACGTCGTCGTTCCCATCTTCTGGAACATGAACATGAGCGCCAGGATGAATCCCGAGGAGAGCCTGCACATGAAAGTCTTCTTCTTACTGCCCTGGGTCCCCGTCTTGGCCCCCCGGCCACATTTCATGCTCATTAGCCAGCGGTAGAACACGTAGCAGACGAAGAATATAAAGATGACGTACGGCACTATCATAGCTTTGGCCAGCATGTTGGGCACCGCAGACATGTCGGGCTTGATGCAAACTTCGTTGATCATCTCAAACAGGTCCAGCTGCAGCTTGAAGAGTCCGGACAACAAGGACTTCATCAACTGTTCCGTCTCGCTCTCTATCGTCGTGTGGACAGTCTTAACGTGCAGTAGCAAGGCATCCTGGAAGTAATAGAATACGATAATGAGGAATCCAGAATCCGCGGCCTTGAACTGCGGCAAATCGGTCCGGTCGTCTATGATTTCGTCGTTGGATGCCGTTTCCTCTGGGAAGTTGTCTGTGTGGTTGTTATCTATCAGAGTTCCAAACCCAGAGTCTCTTAATTCCCGAAATTCTTCCATGTCAATGCCGTTGGATATGTAGTTGTCTGGTTCCTGTTTTGATGGGGTATCGGAGGTTTGCAGCCTCCCGTTCATACAGGGTTTTCCATTTGCGGGCTTGTTTTGTTTCTTCTTCTTGCACAGGGACATGCAGACAAGGGGCTGGGAGAACAGGAAATTCTTCAGGTCCACCTGGAACATCAAGAAGAACGTGTAGAGAATTCCGGCTGCTATGCCCATTGGCCAGACCCAAAACGGTCCGCACTTCTCGTTCTGTATGCATAGGGGTGAGAAGATTGCTTCAGAATAGCCGTTCTGACATCTCCCGCATAGGATCCCTTCCCTTTTGTCCATACAGGTGTTGATGTTGGGACAACCCGGGGACGAGCAACAATAGCTCTTGGGACAGTGCTGAAACCGTACCGCCCTGTTTTGGTAAGTATGGCCCCAGAAATTCGGCACGCATGTGATGCCTTGTACACAGTGGCCTCCGTAAGGACAATCCTCACATTCTATCTCGTGGTGTATGTATTTACCAGTATACTGAGGTTCCGGTACTGAACCATTGATGAGAAGAGTGAAGTAAGCAAAACCACTGAATACCATAGTGTAATTTAGATAGCCATAATCCAGACTGTATTTGTTTCTTGGACAAGACTCACAGAAATATGACAGTTGATCCAGCTTGTAAGATCGGATCAGCCCTGTATCTCTGACACCGTAAGCTGAGGCGTTGGTGGCTCTTAGGTTGTAACCCACTGGACAGTTCATGTAGGCATTAGTTATGTCAAGGGACCAGTGGTTGCCGCTATGCCGTAGAATGGAGAGACCGTTTCGGGCAGTGTTCACTTTCAGAACGACTTGGTTAATGGTCATCTTACCGTCAGAGTACAGGATATCGCCTTGCAGAGCATGATCGTGTTGAGGTGTGTTCTCGAACGTCGTGTTGACGACCAGGAGCTCACCATCAATGTCTACAAACACAGATCCACCTAATAGGCGGGCAGAGTTGTTCTTGAAGGTGCAACCATCCAGGGTGAGATTGCCTCTCTGGTTACGTATAGCGCCCCCCTTTCCTACCAGAGATATCACTCCAGTGCAGCAGTTGGCATTCAGGTGCACTTCAGTCCCTACCTCCTGAAACGCACCCAGGACTTCGTCTATGGGGTAATCGTTGCGGTATTTCCCGGCTTTGTTGCTGATAAACTGGGTGTTAACAACCCCCAAATGGGACGTTTTCTCTATGAGAACCAAGATGGCACCCCCGGCATGCATCGCCATGTTGTCCTGGAACAAGCTGTTGCGGATCTCCAGCGCCTTGAATGGACCGACCACAGTGATGCCCCTCTCGTTGTTAATGAAGCGACATCTGTCGATAAATGCTTCCACGTATGACGTGTCGTTGCCACGCCCAAAGGCAGTCGACTTCAGCCATATGGCAGCATCGAACAGGTTGATGACGCTCTGAACCTTGGTGGGGTGAACGAGGCCCTCGAATGTGTTGTTAAAGATCCAGATGTCACCATGAAATGCGCTGAAGGTAAAATGTAGTCCCCCAAGGAAACGTAGTTGATCTGGGTTGTTAGAGAAGATAGAATGTGTGACTTTGAGGTTTGTGGTCCTGTGGCTCTCCACGATGAAGGTTGTTTGATACAGCTGGCTAAGAGTGATGTGAACCAACGTGTTTAAACTGGTGATGTTGTTCACTTTTCTGTTCGTGCAAATCCCATCTTCGCGACATGTCTGAGTTCCATACCAATGAGAGCTGCTGATGTATATGGCTATGTTCCTGCAGACATTAGCAGACTCCACGCTCGCATTTCTGAATATGACGTCGTGGATGTGCACTTTGGACTCACTGGCAAACACCAGAATGGTATCCACAAAATGCAGTCCACTAAGGCGAACCTCCAGGCTTTGATTGGAGGGAAACGCTTTTCGGTTGACCTCAAGTGTGTCTGTGGTTTCATTGCCAGCAGGGGCTGAAGAATCTGCATAGGGAATGTTGCACGTAATTGTGGGTCTCCCTTTCGTTCCTTCAAGCAGAATGGATTTGTCAAAATAGTGCCAGAACTCGCCAGTCTCACTGTCACACAGGTTATAGTCCGGCTCGCCGTCCTTGTCCGGATTCCCTCCCTCAACATGGATGACATCACCATTGCCAGCCTTGGACATAACGTGACCCAGGCTACGACAGGGCTGGTCCTGATGTCTGCAGGAGGCGTTACGTCTGGCGTCCGTGGACACGTACCAGTGCTGAGCTTCGGGGAATCGTGCATTCCATTCTTCGGGCCAGTCTTCTCCTCCTACAGTGGTGACCTTTGGGGCAGCAGTGGTCCATGGCGCCATATAGGGGACGATGGCTTCAATACCGTCGTCTTCTGTGCTTGTGTTGCCTGGATTGTACTCGTGCCCCAGCTCATCCACGCCGCCTCCTTCGTCCGCGATGCTCGGCAATGTGGTCCTTCCATCTACGGGATCCAGGAGCACCATGGTTGCCTCGGGGTAACTTCGGGCTATGGGTGTGTCTTGGGTACTGCTGGTGGTGGCGGGCGGACGATCTGTAGATGGTGGAACATCTGAAATGAACAAAAACAAATCAATAGTTATATGACCCATATTAGGTCAGTTAAGGTGTATTATCGATCCATTAACATGAAATTTCTGACAAAGAAACCATGAAATCGCTATCAGATAAATGACCGAACGAGTGTCTTTATTCTCAATGCGACTATTTGCAAAGTATTGCTTTGCATAAATTAGAAAATGTGGTACAGCTGTATTAGTGTGCCTTGCAACAACGAAACATGTTAGATTATTTTATATGTCTTTTGACGGGGACATTGCGATTTGCTACCTACTACCGGTAGTGGGTTGCATTAGTGAAAAGAAATATCCGTCTTTATCAAAATGCAATACCGATATTGGTCGATAAACTTAAGGGCAAAAGTTGCGGATTAGATGAAACGGAATTACAAAACTGACAACCTCCCGGCGTGTGAATTACTACAAATTTATATTCATAATTCTCTTATAGACCGAGGTAGTAACGTGTTATGTCTTTGTATGTTTTCTTTTTCTCCTCCAAAAAGGGGTTACTCCCACACACGCCATTCAGTATTGTGTATAGAGCTGCACGTGCCAGGGAACTAAACCTACAACGATATCCCTCTCCTCTCCACAGAGATGATGGCTAAGTGTTGCAAATTATCACAGCACACAGCCGCATGCTTTTGGTGAAGCTGTAGCGACGACCCAGTTGTGTAATTAGTATAGTATTTATCATTAGATGTTCGGTTAATGATAATATAGCGAAACAGATTCCTATTATCAAGTTAATTATGAAGAACAGATGCCAGCACAGTAAACTCGAGTGCTTGCTGTGCATGCAGGCTGAGTTCCATTTTCATGACATTTTATGCCTAAATGTAAATTGTTTATAATGCGACTCATACTCTTTACCCCTTTAATCATCAGTAGTAAAAAATGCATATTGACAGAGGCAGACGAGACGGATGCAATAATCCCATTGTTAAAATAGGATTAATACTCGAACAAAACAAAAGGAACAATCTGCATACGTTATGACCACTGGGGTCACATTTTCTGCATATTTTACTGCAATACGATCTATGTGATTGCACGCATTACGGCCGGAAAAATAAGGAACTTATGCTATAAAAGAAAGAAGCCAGTGCCTGGAGTTATTTTCAGGGCGGCACAATACTGGCTTAAATTACGTCTGTTACGCATGTTATCGGTATCTGTGAGGCCCGCATGACCTCCCGAGTCTGAAAGAAATGGCATGCTTTTATGCTGTACAGATGGTCCTGGGCCGGGGATTATGGAGCTAATAGCCTATTAGGAGACATTACAGGAAGGCAAGATTGAACACCGCAGGTGTGGCGGTGAGCCGAGCAGGCTTCCGGCACTGCCCAGACTGACATGCCTCAGGCCCGGTTGACTCTAATACCAAATGAGCCAATGATGCCACATATGGCGTCCAAGACACAGATCAAGGCTTCCTTGACACTTCAAGCACCGCTGTCTCTTTCGACTGGTGAAGCTCGTCTCTACACCCTACGGGGGGGGCCCCCCCCCCCCCCCCCCCCCCCCCCCCCCCCCCCCCCCCCCCCCCCCCCCCCCCCCCCCCCCGGGGGGGCCGCAGGCCGGGGC
>JAAUYG010146965.1_pt1 | contig 10438 bp, 14 predicted proteins | sample 7278091 | NCBI WGS metagenome assembly JAAUYG01 (sample SAMN14350201, study PRJNA611818) | marine sediment metagenome | isolation source: surface marine sediment (0.6m) | place: French Polynesia: Moorea | collected 2018-08
GGGATTACGGCGTTTTAGGGGGTTTAACGCCGGTTATTAGCTGGTGCTGCATTCTCTGCTACGATCATGCAAAAGTTAGGACCTGATGTGAGCGTAGTTAAAAGCAATCTGTACATCATTGATGACAGGCAGCAATATGTGCTGGAGATCGTCATACACGGCCGTCTGAATAAATAAAGGAAAAGTATTTAATATCACAAAAAAAAGTAATATTAATATTCGTTTTTATTGAGAAGCTAAATTACCCAGTTATCTTTAGTCAATCACATCAGGCGGTTTACACTTCGCAGAGTCTTACACGGGCAGTATTGGATTCTTCCATGTAGCCATTGTGGGAAAAATGCCGCCGTAAATTTCGTCCGTTACCTAACAGGTTTGGTCCATGTTTATAAGGCGTATAAATAAGTACCATGAAGAAAAGCAAATGGACGTCATTAGTAGTCACCTGCTTTGGAGATTGGATGCGCAACAATTTTTTGCGTCAAAGAAATTATTAGACATTAGACAGCGCAGGATATGTGCAGTTCATGTAGACGTCTATGAAGATAGCTTTAGGAAGGAGGTGACGGTTTGTGTGTTCGACTCTGGTTAAGGTGAAGATCGTGTGAATGGTTCGATCAGTCACTTGTGTACCGTCTCGCTTGTGTCGGGCATCTTTGGAACAGTCTCCCGTCGTCGAAGGGTTTAATATTATACTATTTGCTTGTCGTTGATAATCAATGACATGAAGGTTTCTATTACCATGAATCATTTCACAGGACCGATTTGTATACTGGCAAAGATAAACATTTATTTTACATCGTCTTAATGTTTAGCTAAATATTAATCTAAACATAAACATTGTTCTAATGGCACACTTTCCCAATACTGTACTGGCAGAACTTCTCCGTCGCCGCGGCCCGTGGTAAGAGACTCGTATTCCTTGCTGTCTGTATTTGAAAATGTCAGCGACGTTTGGGCTTCTTCTGTCAGACTCGGCATATTAACATACTCTGCCTGATGTGGTGTGTTGCTTGAAGTCAGTCCCTTATTTTCGCCTTAGTAAAATACAATTTTTTTTTATTCTAAATCTCATCAAATACACAGTACACATTAAGATTACTTCTGATCATTGCTTTTCTTTACAGTTCTAAATATATTTATTGCTAATATTTTATTGGGATTCACATAATGACTGCATGGGTCACCGTGTAGGTAAACAGGAAAGACATACAGGGTGTAAGCAACACAGAAGTTATCACGAAGGTAAGAAAAAGGAAAATGAAAGCATCTTAATAACTAATAGCAAGTAATGGGGTAAGGCAACTTGTACAGTGGAAAGCTTAGATATAAGTCAATGTTTCATGCAATACTGAAGCTTACTACCTCAGCAATATCCCAGAGGTACCTTGGGCATCACTCTGCATCAAATTTTAATATAGGTAAACAGCCGTAAATAACCCAGTAGAACCTGGCACAACCAAATATCATACCTCTCTTCTTCAGTAATCCTCTCCGGTGCAACATAACAATGACTACTGCTATCACGGCTATCAGTACAATACAACCCACAGTGACACCAACGGCGATTCCAACAGTAGGTTCTAAGTAGGAAACAGGTAAAATACAACTAACACACAGGCAAAGCGTCCATGTCTTATAATGACAGGTTATTTACAATGCGCACTTGTCAATGCAGATTTATATTTGGCCGCATTATCAATACTTAATAATATATAGAACACATCATAATATATACCGGTAGAACGCATCCTGTCTACTGTTTTAATTAAAAATATTCGTTTGTTTCTCAAAAACAACCTGTGGAATTCTACATTCATATAACATGAACAGTGAAGTAAATAAATGCGCATTATAACAATATTCTAAAGTATAGTAACACTCTGGTAGAATCTATATAATTATACTGACTTTTGGTTAAGAACATTTATAGCAACCAGTCATACTTGAACCGTCCCCAACCACCAGCCAGTCCTCATCCTCATACTGCTGTACAACGTCGCCATTGTCATACAGATAGAAGTCAAATCTGTAGAGAGCAGCTCCAGCGGGAATCTCTGCTCTCACAGGGACACCATCATCTGGATTCAGATTTGTGGTATTGACACAAGGTGAAATCAGATCATCAGCGTCACAGCTCAGTATGTCCACTCGGGTCACTGTCCCTGTGATCTGCCAGGTTATGATAGCATGATCTTCACTGAGCGTAATCTGTATGGTGTCCTCGGCAATCACTGGGCAGGCTAGTATAAAAGGGTACAACAAAAACGTCAGCGTTCAAAATATAACGCAGAAGGTTTACACAATAAATTACACAACATATGGATAGATGCTGCAACAAACCTACAAGTACTGTACACTGGTGGTCTTCCGACACATACACATGATGGAGGTAAAGATACTTTTGGCTTTCAATCCCATTTTCACCAAACGGTACCAAACTTACATATTTGTATACTGGGCAAACCAAAGATGATGGATAATGAAATGAAGGTTGACATTACCACAGGCTATACATTGTACATGTATATCCTGTATCTAACAGCCAAACATTGATATTAGACAGAAAGTTTATCTACACTTTGTGTACAGTATCAAACAATGCACATGCTGCAATCGGTATATTATTAGAAGAGATATATAACAGCAGAGAAAATAGATTCTTGCAACCATGAATTTCACCACTGCATAGATAGGCTATACAAATCATCGCAGATGTGTTTGGCTTTTTACTGTCATTTATCTGATCTACTAAAGATGAAGGATCTCTTTCAGACAAGAATGTTCACCATTAACATACCTGGTGTGTAAATATCCTCAGCTGTAACCGTGGCAGAAGTTCCCAACAGATTGACAGCTGTTACATGGAAGCGATACCTATGACTTGGAAGTATGCCATCTGTCACTTTCCAAATTATTTCTTCATCTCGGGTGTCCTCTATATCACTCACAGTATATTCTTGAGAAGTGTTGAGATCAGTGTATGTTACAGTGAAGGTTTGCTCTAAACCGCCATTGAATCCTCTCAGCCACTGTAACGTTACACTGACACACGTCTGGTAGGTGGATTGGACGTCATCCGGGGCTTCTGGGACACCTGACAAAAAATTCAAAACTATTGGTTTACAGTATTGAGAAGATAGAGAGATATTATACAACATAAAGACAGGAAATGGTTTAATGAATCTGTAATAGTGACAGGAGGATCCATATTTCTTGAGCTGCACGTAAACATGTATAACAGGCATAATGTAGATCTACTTTGCATAATATACTATACATGCTATGCGGTAAAGGAGTACCTCCATCCAGTCTTCTCATATCTAACGGTAACAGAGATAGCTCAACATGCTGCAATGCACATTAGGTCTCATGAGAATATCTTTCAAGTTAACTTTTCTCTATAAGGATACAGTGGAATTTAGGTACATTTGCTGGTGAGATTCAGCAAATCACTGATACTGAGTGTTATTCTAGTATTTTTTTTATTCACTGCTGTTCATCTTATCAGTTTACAAAGAAAGTTTGGTGTCCCAGTTTCTCATACTTAATTGGGTTTTTCTTGCTTATTATGCAAGACTTTAATGAGGGCCTGATGATTTAATCTAGGTGTATCACAGCTCATCACTTTCATCCAACCTAATGCCATTTCATATCTCAAACACCGTGTTAAATTTACCTTCAGAAATCAACATCAACAAGGTTGATGTGGCTTCTCCTATCCCATTCCATGATGTAACCGTGTAGTTCCCAAACAGACTCGGTGTGATGTCATTCACTGTGAGGAGGACATACCCACCGTGGACAGTGAAGGTGACACTACCAGGCTGCTCAGACTCTGACATACTGCTGTTAATGGACACAAAGCTCCAGTCCCACTGGTTTTCTCTGGGATCCGGGTTGGCAAAGTAGACCACAGTGAAGGTGACATTGTCTCCTACTGCAGCACCAGCGGCACAGTCAGACGGTGTACAGGAGAGGTGGTGGGGACGGCCTGTGGGGGGAGATAAGGCAACACTGGGCAATTCAAGCATTTAGCCCACACACATATATCGGTAAGCATTTTTGCAGCTGTATTCTAGAACTTAGAAATATTTTCATCACAACATATTACATGTACATTATGTACATAGAAATATTATGTAAACACTACAATGTAGTAGACCAGTCAGTTCTGACCGGAATATTTTTACACGTAAAGTTGAAATATATTATGTTGTATTTTAAAGTTTATTTCCTACATGTGACTACATTACCCAGAGATATAATATCAGATATCAATTTTTGTTGCCCGTAGACCTTGTACATGTAGAATTAGTTGTCTAGTTTTACTGACCTCGTCCTTATTTATACTTTGCCAAGGAACAAAGCAGCCATTGCGCTGTAATGCTGATCACATAAATACATGCACATGGTATAAGTTTCACATTTATACTATCTACTCCACTAGAATAGTAGCCTGTTGTCAATAATGGACAAGTCAAACGATGAACTTTGAACTTTGCAAAATGCCTTCTTAATAGTGGGATTACTCTTTACAGTAAGGCCCTGCAATCCTTACACTTAACATCCAGTTCTGCCACCTCTGTTCCAGGAGATCCCGGTACACTGTTATCAGCACTGCACTGGATCTGACTCTGCTTCTGGCACGGTGCACTCTGGATGGTCAGTATGGATTCTGTATCACTGGAATCTATCTCCCCATCTGGTTCGTCTGAGTTATTTGTCTCATTACGCCATGTAAAGTCATTCCTGCTGGGGTTACTATCAACAGTACACACAACAGTAACTGTCTGACCTTCTACTACTGAATCTGGGCTGACATCGATACTGACATCAGGGGGATAGTGAACCACAACAGTAAAGGTGTCAGTCAGGGTTCTTTCTTCACTACGAGCCTCACATGTGTAGTCTCCAGCTTGGTCTCTCTTTATCTCCTCCACAGACAGTTGTCCATCTGTAGTTTGAACGTCGCTACCATCAGGGTCCCTCCATGTATAGGTACAGAAAGGGTTACAGTCAGCAGAGCATTGGGAAATTACAGCATCATCTTCCACTGGGTACAGTGGACCAGGGGGATTCAGGTCAACACTGGTAGGTCCATCTAAAATGCAAGCCCAAGCAACAGTACAAGAATACACATCTCTTTTAGGGATTCGGGTATTATACATGTATAAAGCAGAGACATACATTGCACTCATTATACTGCATATGTCCTAATAGAAGCGCAATACATAATACACATGCAGGCATCCACATGGTAAACATACACTATTGGTAAAAGGACAAATTCACCCAAAATGCCTGATTAATCATCAAAACGTTACGAAACAGTAAAATTCGAGCAATATTGCCGCACATGCGCAAATCGCCTCTTCCTTGTAAACAAAGATCCCAGTGGTTCTTGTTACTGTATACATGTATATGCGCATACCACTGTTGTAGGTACCGAACAGTACTACTATATTATTGATTTTTTTAGATGTGCACCCAAGCCCTTGCACTTGCGCACTGCACTTCTATTAGGACAATACATGAGATAATAGTTAGATTAGATCTAAACATGAAATAATTCCTCCCATAAATGAATCTTTCTGCCACATTAAATATGAGATAATTCCTCCTATAAATGAACCTTTCTGCCACATTTTATAAACTACATGTACTTTAAATCATCAGGCATCATCACCTCATGATGACTTAGTGTTATGGTTTAAAAGTGATGATACCGGGAAAACTGTCTTACATTTAACATCCATCGTGATGCTGGACTCATCAGTAAATCTAGAGCCCTCCTCCTGTCCCTGACATCTGTACTCCAGTCCGTGGTCCTCCCTGCTCACTGACCTGATGCTGAGTCTGCTGTTCCCTGGCTGTGACAACTGGTAGTCGGAGTCTCCAGGTTCTATCTCTGTACCATTCCTCCACCACCTGTACTGGGTAAGGGGGATGTGGTCAGTGGGTTGGGAGCTTGAGTCGTTAGAGCAGGTCAGTGTTACAAGGTCTCCCTCTACTGGATTTGTAGGATTGGACTCCACTGATACTGACACACTGCCTGGAAAGAACACTATTTTGGTATAGATATCCACGGACATAGAAAATGCTGTATTTACCATCACTTGGCATTTAAATACTCATATTCTATTAGATATAGCAGGACATTATAAAATCCACAGCATTACAGATTTCAGAGAGAGCAATTGTGCATCATTGGTAATGTATAACATGTACAAAATATGCTAACACTCAACAGCATTTGCATTGCATCACACATATTAATAATGAAATTATCACTTACCATAAAGGAACAGCACTGGTGTATAATCTTCAACTATATCAAAGAGGTATTGGTGCCGACAGCCATATGTTCCTGCATCAGCCAGTCCCAGTTCCCTCAGGGTGAAACCAACACTTCTGTTCTGAGCAGTGAAATGATCCATAACACGTCCCTGATAACTGTCAGCTATGTCTGTGGTATAACCACCATCTCCATGATGTTCAAATTGAAGAAAGTAACTATCTATATTTCCAGCATAGTTGTAATAAAATCTAGTGGTGTCTCCCTCTAATACTTCATTCTGTAACACCCAGTCCATTCTCACCTCCTCGTCCGGCTGTCTTCTCTGCAGTGCAGGTGGCACAGACTCAAAACCTAAAACAACAAGCTAATTCAGCTGGACAGCTGGTTGCTGCGTAATGCAACGGTGCATTGAGGTTGCAAAAGCACCTATGGTATCCAACATCTTCAACGTATAGGGGTTAAAAGAATCAAATAAAAAAACAAAATTTATATGTTTATATCCATACGTGTCCGGGGTATAAATGTATCTAAGACTGAGTGTCATGATGGATGTGTTCCCATTTTACAAGGGGAACTACAAGCCTTAGGGCAATCTGCACTATCCTTAATATTTCAGAAGGGAGACGACATATGATCTGGCTAATTGTCGAGCCATTAGCCTGAATGATGCTGATTACAAAATATCAGTTTTTGCTTGGTAAGTTGAATTCACATTATTATAGATGGCGTAATGTCCAGTGTCTGAACGGTAAAGTGCCAGGAAAACAGTAATAGATTATTAGATGATGTTATTGAGTAGAAAGCTTTAAAACATAAGCGGGCTATTATTTTCTTAGGTTTTAACCTTCGATTCGTTATAATTTTATTGCTGAACTATTAAAACATGTGATTCTGGCTAGAACTTCATAATCGGATAAAACACTATAAAGTAAACCTATAGCTTGCTCTACGAATAACCACTGACAATCTGATTTTTTCGAATTAATCAGAGGTGTAAGGTAACGGTGGCCGAATTCTGCACTATTTATTTTATGTACTGAAATCTGTGTACCAAGGATACACAATAACACGACATAGAACGCTATGAAATTCCTCCTTGTAACGGACACAAAAATTTAACTAAGTTATTACAATACGCCGATGAAGTGATCTAGTCGTTTACAAAAAAGCAACATTTAGTATTGTAACAAGCCCTATAAGTTAAACCTACATAGATGTCAAGGTCTCTCTTTGGGAACACAAAACCCCCAAGAACGTTCAATATTTGGGAATAACCTTTTCAAATCCTATAATGAAATATTTAGACACATATATGGGAATAGACGAAGATGAATGTTCCAGTGTGAACTAGGAGGAAACGGTCATAGGTATTGCAAGGCAACGGGATTTATTTTATTTCAGCGACAATCACAAGAACGATTACATCGCAAAAAAGAAACACATGAGACATTCAGTTTTTTTAACTGAATGTTTCATTGTGTTTCTTTTTTAATTATGTATTTCGACACAGCATTCCCAATATACCTAGTGTACATCGCAGCTTTAAAAAAAACCATATATATGATCACTAACGTATCTTTATGACATTCATTCTGCGTTTCAAGAAGATTTAAAGAAGAGTATTTAAAATCTACGATCATGAACTTTTAGTATATAGCCTAACGACGTCATTTGGGTGAATTACGTCTGGTGTGTTAAGTGAAGTGTATAAGTATCCATGCTACTTTAAAAATAAGTTTAACTGCAAAACCATTTGGTTACAGAATCCCGATTGTAAAAAAAAATATGATAGTGATAACGATGAGCAATTACCAGCATTGCAAATTTCCTGTTCTCCGCGCTGTTGCCAAACTTTTTGGAGTAATTCTACAGAGCTACATGCGATAAGACACATCTTCTTCCACCTTACTGGTAAAACTCAAGTCTGATTCTCAGTGTTGTCAGTCTCATGGTCAAGATGAAGAAAAGGGAAAGTGTGACAGCTGCTTTAACCTACCTGTGCATCCAACGAATAGGACCGCAGTCATATATGTTGTCTTCAACAAAGCCATGTTATCCGATGGCATGATGTGCTGGAAGAATATAACCCAAATACAGATATGTATGCAATAATCTAGTGCCCAGTGTGTACAACTATGTGAAAATATGTAGATAAATATCAATGAACTGAAAATTGAACCAAGAGGCATGGCACATGGACAGGAAAGCCAAAATATTAAATTAATATCTGTTTGTCAATAATCTCATTATAACGCTCCTCCCATTTGTTTTTTTGTTTTTTTTTTTTTTTTTCTTTTGAAAGGTAAATATAAGCCACGGGCATCACCTGCATGGACGCACCTTGCAGATATCTGTCCACTGTTAAATCTGGCGCAAAAATTGGTGCCTTTCTGATAGTGCGATACACACCATACATTTACTATGACGATTGAACCGTGACCAGCCTTTCCAAGTGTGATCCTCTTATACCGTAAAAGCTTGATAGTACCATGTGTATCTGGTTTTCTGCCTGAAAACGTCTTGGTGCAATTGGGTCCTAACAAGTCCTTGCACTACAGCAGACAAAATACTCAATAGGGTAATAATAACCACAAAACCATCTTGATTATAACAAAATATAACGAGTGTGAAAGAACAAAAAGAAGAGAAACAAATGAAAAAGTTAAAATGTTATTACCAGTTAACACGGCTCAGTGTATTGTTTTACTAGTTGGACGAAATTTATTTAACGTTCCTGTTTCTTTTCCCACACATCGAATGGAAGCATACATTGTAGGAGCCACAGTATATTGTCCTTGCTGGTTAACGCTCAGTGCACTGTTTGACGCAACATAATGGGGAAGGGGAGGAGAACCCTTTGGTGTTCCCGTCTGATAGATACTCGACCTCACATATTTGTGGAGGGCGTTTACACATGACCTCCATATCACAGCTGCTTGTGGGTGCAAGAAATAAAAAAGTCCTAGAACTTAGGTGGTGGTGTAGCTGATCTCTCCACATATTACTTATGATGTTAGTGGTCAGCAGTAGCACATGCCTTAACGTTATTCTTTTCTGACATATAATGATTAAAATATAAGTCACTTTGAATTTGACATTTCAATGCAACTCATGCTGAAATTTGATGGTACTGCTGCGCTTAAAGTGTGACTTCCTATTAATATTCAATAGCATATGGTTTAACTTTTATTTTTCTATGATATAAATGTTTGAAAAAATTAGGCACCTTTTGGGCTCTACATATGCTACACACGACTACAATAAAATATCATGTGAAGGATAACATTAATAAAGCCAAAATGTTAAAAAAAAACATTTGCAAAGTTTAAACGAAATCTCAGACAAATAATTTTGGACCAAATTTTACTCCAGACACACCGGACAGTCGTCGCGTAGGTGGGTGGCAGACAATGGACCAAGTTTACTACAACTCCAGGCTCTTTACTGATTACATCTGTACGAGCAGCAGTCATAATCATCTCTACCGCGCATAAACTCTTTAACGATCGACACATATTTGCACCGAGAAACGACGCGATATGACGTCACCTGAAACCCTTACCTGTTCTCAGCCTAGTGACGTTATTGTCCAAAGTTGTGTATACATGTCCGTGTGAGTACAGGAAACCTTACACGAACTGCACGGTTGATTCCACGTCAATTCGTGATATTAATAAATGAATAGCTTGAAGCAGACTGCAGGATGTTTACAGTAGAGGCTGCATGCATGTACACGATGCATACAAAGCTATACTCTCAACATGCTCAACGGTGGTACTAAGGGCATATCTCAGTATGTGCACGTTATCTTCCTGGTATATTTATATGCTGTTCATGCTCTACTGTTGCCATTGTGTAGACAAACAACTGAAGGGTGTCGCATCGAATGCGGTTAAAAATTAGAACGATCACAGCTATGCTACTAGTAACCCTATTCAGTAAGCGAGGGGCTCCACAAAGATGTTTGTTTTGTGACTGCCATTCAATTCTTGCTCGGGCTTCTCTACCGCAATGTGATTGATGTTAGTGTAACAGGCAACTCGAACAAGGGATTGATGTCGATGTATATGCCTTTTATTCAACTGGGTTCGGATTACGGTATCGTCAAATATCAAAAGCCGTCCTACAATAAATAAA
>JAAUYG010235450.1_pt1 | contig 10438 bp, 9 predicted proteins | sample 7278091 | NCBI WGS metagenome assembly JAAUYG01 (sample SAMN14350201, study PRJNA611818) | marine sediment metagenome | isolation source: surface marine sediment (0.6m) | place: French Polynesia: Moorea | collected 2018-08
ATATGACCAAGGTAGTTTGGCTTACGAATGAAACCGATTATTCATACTGAGAATTTGTGGCGCCAAATACTCTCTATTCAGCTTATTTTCGCTCTACGCGCAGCGATTTCCAACATACGGGCCAATTTTCAAAATTCCCATATATGCTCATGAAACCCGAAATTTAAAAAAAAGTGCCAGAAGTTGCATATGACCCCTCTTTCTACCCCAGGGGGTCGAAATTGAGCTTATTTTCGCTCTACGGGCAGCGATTTCCGAGATACAGCCCGTTTTTGAAAATTGCCATATTTGGGTATGAAACCTGGAATTTGAAAAAAGTGCCAGAAGTTGCATATGGACCCCCTTTCTACCCCAGGGGGTCAAAATTGGGCTCATTTTCGCTCTTTACGGTCAGCGGTTTACCAGTTACAGCAAATTTGACCTTTAATTAGTCTAACTAATTAGGATAATTAATGCAGATCATCACCAAAAATATTCGGTAGTGAGCCCTCACAGAGACCTACCAGACTGCCAAGTTTGATCGCTCTTCGAACAACCTGTCTCAAGATATCATGTTAACGGGTCGGTGTCCGGAAAAAAAAGAATAACAAAAGCAAAAACAGTAGATCTGCATTTGCATGGAGATCTAATAACCCACTATTAACACAACCTACAAACGCAGCCCACTAACCCAACCCACTAACACAACCCACTAATACAACCCACTAACCTAACCCACTAACACAACCCAGTAACCGAACCCACTAACACAACCCACTAACCCAGTCCACTCACACAACAACCCACTAACACAACCCACTAACCAGACCTACTAACACAACCCACCAACCCAGTCCACTAACACAACCCATTAACACAACCCACAAACGCAACCCATAACATAACCCACTATTAAACAACCTACAAACGCAACCCACTAAGCCAAACCGCTAACACAACCCACTAACACAACCCCTATTGAGACAACCCACAAACGCAACCGACTAACCCAGTCCACTAACCCAGTCTACTAACACAACCCACTGACTCAACGCACTGACCAAACCCACTAACACAACCCACTAACCCAGTCCACTAACACAACCCACTGACCCAATCCACTAACACAACCCACTAACACAACCCATTCAATAACATTACCCACTAACCTAAAGTACTAACCCAACCCACTAATACAACCCAGTGACACAACTCGCTAGCTCAACCCATTAACGCAACTCACGAACACAGCCTTCTAACACAACCCACTGACCCAGTCCATTAACACAACCCACAAACGCAACCCACTAACCCAACACGCACTAACCGAACCCACTAACACAACTCACTAACGCAACCCACTAACCCAGATCACTAATACAGCTCATTCGCTGCTTATACGCACGAAACCTGAGCAAACAACGACTATCTGGCGCCGAAAATTAATTGCATGTTGATCTAATATTTTATTTTCAATTACTATGTGCTTTCAGAATGAAATAACACAGACCACAGTCTCACACCACAGCCAAAACAGAAAACTGACAGTGGCATTACATTACATTAATAATTAATGGTGTCAAATATAAAGTTTTCACCTGTGGGAAAATAAACCAGTTGCAGGTAGTGCCTGCAAAATTAGTGACAGACATACAATCGTTGTCTGCATGAAAAATATGTTGAAACATGAGAATTGTTTGGGGGCAAACCAGACCCAGAGTATAAGCATTGCATGGCACGCTAATAGTATTAGACAGCAGGTACTGCGAACGTAAGGTAAATATTTCCAGAAACTCCGAAGAAGAAACATCACAGGAGGTAAGTTGTCAGAAGAACGACGTAAATGGCAGATAAATACATAAATATATAAAACAGATAACTTCCACCCGATTTTACTTATGGACAATACAATCAGGTCCAAAGGTACTGGCTGAAAAAAAAAATACTGTTCAGTAGCAGGCACTAGATGCAGTAAACTATTTACAGAGTGTTTTTTCGGTTGTGGTTTGTTTTGGAAACGTGCTACATTTATATTATCAGAAGGACAGGAAAGCCATGCAGAAAAGAGGAAGAGAGACATTTATCAGAGGGATGGCATTTTGTTTGTTTGTTTGTTTGTGGAAGACAAATTCAGAATTATAGGTATTACCTGGAAACGATTTAGATGGCAGGAACGCAATGCCTGAATGTTAGAAAATACCTATAGAAACACCTGTGTTTGCTAATTTGTCTTTTTTTTTCGAAAAGAAACACCAACTGAGTATACACAATGCATAGAACACACATCTTGTCAGTAAGACAAAGGTGGTAGTGGCGGAAATAACATCAAAGCCTACAAAGGTACAGAGATAGTAGTGCCAGTGTGGCCAACAGAACAAAGATACAGTCAAGCTGTCGTTGTGATTTAGGAAGGGAAGCTGTCGCTGTGATTTAGGAAGGGACACAGTTAACAACAGACATTGCAAATGTTTGCTGAAACTGTTTACTTATTGTATCTAGATTAACGGGCATCACTCGTATTGGAAATCAATATTTTATATATCAGCATAGTTTCCAATAGTGGGCAACAAACAACAGCAGGGGGTCATACAATGTCAATGAGACATCCACTGTCAATGAGACATCCACAACCACAAACAACAGTAAGGGTCATACACTGTCAGTGAGACATCACAAAAACAAAGAACAGTAGGAGGTCATATACTGTTAATGAGACATTCACAACCACAAACAACAGTAGGGGGTCATACACTGTCAATGGGACATACACAACCAAAAATAACATTAGGGGTCATACACTGGCAATGAGACAGCCAAAACTACAAACAACAGTAGGGGGTCATACACTGTCAATGAGACATCCACAGCAACAAAGAACAGGAGGTCATACACTGTTAGTGAGACATCCACAACAAAGAACAGTAGATGGTGACGTCATACACTGTCAATGAGACCTCCACAACAACAAAGAACAGAAGGGGGCTATAAACTCTCAATGAGGCATACACAACCACAAACAACAGTAAGGGATCATACGCTGTCAGGGAGACATACATGGGCACAGACAACAATAGTAGAGGGTCATAAAACTGTTAGAGAGAGACACACGGGTAAAAACACCAGTAGATCGTTATACACATGAACAAAAACAACAGTGGAGGGTCCATACACTCTTAAGAAAACATATAGGGACAAAAAAAAAAAAAAACAACAATAGAGGGTCATGCACTCTCAGGGAGACATACACGAACAAAACAAGGAAGATCCGCTGCACGGACACCAGCAACAGAAAGTCATACACTGGCCGGAGACACACGGGCCATACACATTAGAGGGTCATAAACTGTCTAAGAGACACACAGGGGCACAAACAACAGTAGACAGTCGTACACTGTCAGGCAGACATACTTGGACACAAACACATAACACTTCAGCAGAAGTTACTGTGATTGTTTCTCCCTCCCCATCAAACTGTGATTCTAGCTTACTCATGGACCCATACAGAGAAGATGTTGAGGGAATCAACAGCAGACCAGCTAATTTCGCTGTGGCAATCCGGCAATCCGGTCCAAGGATCATCTAGTGGCCTTCCGGGTGGGCCATCTGATTCGAATTCCTACTTATGAGTCGTGTAGAAGAGCATCATTGAAAGTATTTTACAACCCCCGCGATACAGGGTTTATGAGGTCAGAGCAAAGTTTCAAGCAGGATCTAATGCATGGAGTTGACATTCGGCTCAGCAATCGCTCGCTACAAGACAATGGGTGATAGGAGAACACCTTCTCCAAAAGGTCATCAGATGTAGCGAGAATCAAACGTTCTAGCAGGGGACAGCGATGTTTCTGTGCCCAAGTACATGTTCTTCTTCCTGGCAATTCTTGACCCTATCTCAGATATGAGGTGAGACATATATGGCGCCAGAGGACCAGACACTGTCATTCAGAGGCTTATACTGAAATAGGCATCAGTACATGGCTAGGCATTGCAGGCATTGACATGGAGGGCATTGTCAGAAAGTCACGCATTGTCTGAGAAGGGTGCAAAGGCTCAGACACTGTCAGTGGGGAAAATGTGCTCTCATGCTGGGAGACGTTGGAGGACCCAGACACGGCAAGGTGCTTAGGTAGTGACGGGGATGGACACTACACTCATGATGAACATTGTATCTTTAGAAAGCATACAGGGAAGAACTTGCCAAGGAGTCAAGAAGCTTAAATTAGATACACACGCAATCTGGGGGAAACTTGTTATGGGACAAAAATAAATAAATAAATAAATAATGGGAAGGCATTGTCGTACACGAGACATCTTGGGATCAGCCCTGACGCAGATTCAAATATTGTCAGAAGACCCACCCATGCAGGCGCAAGTCCTACCAGAGGGCCAGGAGGGTTTGGGCAGAAAGGTATTGACGCGCATTACCAGAGGGTCAGATATTGCCAATGAGACGTACAAAGCTAATGTACACTATCACATGGACATACAGCATCACAGGGGCGACCACAGCCACCGTAAGTTCAGTCAAGGGGAGAGACATATACGGGGACAAACGGGGGTGCTGTGGAAGAAATGCTGGAACCCCACATTATTCATCAGATGCATTCACCCACGAAGAACGAGGATGGCACAGGCATTGCCAAAGAGACATATACTGTCACTGACGCGCATATTAGTACAAACAACAAGTGACCGATGGTTGGACCTTCTCAGGCATGCATGCATGCATGTCTATAAAGGCACAAATTGTCAGATGTTCAGACATTTTAGGTGGACTTTCATCAGCACAAACACCATCAGGGGGTCGAACATCATCAGCTGAGACGTACTCACGTATCAAGACTAGAGGGTCCGGCATTGTCAGGCAGAGGAACATGCTGGACATGAAAAGTATCCAGGCACAGGCACTGTCAGGGGATCATGCATTGTCGGAAAGTCATGCACAGACTGTCAGAGAATTAGGTATTATTGTGTGAGATAAACACACACTTATATACAATCACAATCAGATGTTTCAGCATTGTCAGGGAAACATGCACAGGCACCGACACAGTTTAATGGCCAGGTAGTACTAAAGAGACATGCACAGGCACTAACATTGTCGGATGGTCCGGTATTGTCAGCAAGGTGTGCACAGACGGAGGCTCCGATTGCCGGGTATTTTCAGGCAAACGTACACAGTGGGTCAAGTATTGCCAGAGAAATGTGAACAGACACAGACACGATCAGAGGGTCAGGTATGGTTACGGAAACGTGAACAGACACAGGCAAGGTCAACTCAGGAGGTCAATCCCCTCAGTCATCCTCTTGTACCAATCATGACAGCACCAACATCAATATCACTGGTTCAATGACATGTTTGGAGGGTAGGGTATCGTTATGGGAACACATACAACCACAAATATTGCCAAGGGTTAGGTACATTTGCATGGACAGACGCAGCCATTACCGGAAGGCCACGTGTAGTCAGGTGTAAAGACACAAAGGCGATTAGAGGTCCTATAGGACATATATACAGACACGGTCAAAAGTTCCGACAGGATCAGAGCAACGTGCACAGATGCAAGCATTGCACTCCTAGTCAAATATGTGTCAAGAAATCGTACATAGGCACAGAAAAGATCAGAGGTCCAGATATTAGTAGACACACATGCATAGACTCATTATTAGGCTGCAAGCCGGTCAGATGTTCAGGTATTTCAGAATATACATGAAGAATGCACATGAAGCAAAACTGTATGAGGGTTAGGTATTTCCGGGAAAAGATGCACAGACACAGATACGACCATACGTTGAGATAATGTCAGAAAATGGCCCACATGCACAAATATTGTCAGAGGGTGAAATATTGTCGTCAGGGAAAAGTGCACAGTCGAAAGACGTGGTCGGGTTTTCATATATTATCAGAAAAATAAAACTATGCATGGAGACAAAATATTCAATATATGCAAGGGGCATTGGTAGATGCTCACACATTGTCAGAAAACATAAGACAAGTGAGGCACTGCCAAAGAGTGAGTTGAACATTTTAGGGGAAATGTCTATTCCTCCGGTGATTAGATATTATCACGAACAAAACGTCTGGCCAAGGATAAGCACACAAACACAACTAAGATGTCTGTATTAATACCCAATGATTGATTGATTGATTGGTTTATTGATCCATTGATTGACCGATTGATTGTAATTAACAGTTGTCATTAGACCACTGCAGAAATGACAACTGTGGAAAGGTAACGACTGGGGAAAAGAGCAGAGCAATAGAACAGAACTCGATGCAACAGGCAAAGGAAACAGCACAAAACCAGACATCAAATCATTGAAAACTTTGACGAAGCTATTCCCCACGGATGCTAAATATCAAGAGCTCGTGGAATTTCCCATTTAAAACAGTGACTCTCTGGCATGATCAGAGAATGATTCATTGGATATTAACCGTAGTGTTGGTGCCTTAATGCCTGTCCACAGGTTACAGCAGTCGTGGGAATGCAAATAAACCATTCGTGATTTCATATTAGCATTAAATCACACCGCAAGCTAAACGTTACCGATGCCGGTAACACGAAGCGTCTGATAAGTGTTTAGCTCATTCTGACAAGTAAAGGTCCTGGCCAGTGTTAATTATGGAAATGAAAGCACGGCTGTGGCGATGAGCCGAGAGAGCGGGCGTCAGGCGGCTCAGCCGTAAACGGTACATCATGTCAGTGATAGGAGCAGCTGGTGTGTGTGCGGATCCTCTATCAGTGAGACTGCACTTGGGGACAGGCAGGTAGGGGAGAATGATAACGTCCCAGGGCCCGGATTAATAAGGCACGGTTTGCCACAGCAATCTGGCCATGGCGCCAACTGTGATTGCTACTGTGGGGTGAGGTAGCTGGAATGTTCAAATAACACTTCCCAGCCTTTGCCTGGCGACATAGGGAGAGTGATACCTTCCGTCTGATATGCAAGGAGTTGTGTATACATAATTCTGCCCAAATTGTGTCGAAAGTAGGAAAAGTTAAAAGAAAATATTATTTAATTGTTTAGAATACATTCCAGTACACTGCACGAGTTATCGTAATAGCACAATCTTTGTTGAAGATGTTACAGGGGAGTTATAGGGTTTGGCTTGATTGTTAAAATCTCCTGCTGTTGGCTTCCTTTTTCTCTTTTATTTTTCTCAATCTCAGACTCCAGACTGAATATCCACAGAGTGATTAAACTTTGAAGAGGTATAGAGCTCCATGAGTGCCGGCCACGAAACAAATCTGGTGGAGATATCTGTTATCCAACTTAGTTACCCCGTAATTTAAAGCTCACGGTTGCTCTATGTGGCAAACGAAATTAAGCTCAGCGACCAGGCCAACCGCCTTCATTCCGACAGGGAAACCAAGCTTCTTCAACGGTGTGGAACAGCTAGAACTCTTTATAAAAGGACCTGATAATCCGTATAGAAAAGAAGAAGACTGTCAGCGATTATGTTCTATTTAACTCAACCGCTACATATAGTTTAATCTTCACTCAAATTTAAGTTCACCCATATCTTGACATATACCTCATAAAAAGTATCGGCCATTAAAAGCAAGTCACACATTACGATTAGATGCCACACCTAAAGCATCATTGAGTGCCAAACAGTGATATTATGTATTTTATATATATATATATAATTGCTAGTAACACTGAATAAACACTATGTATAGCCATGGAATATGATAGAGTACTACGCAGAATTTACGAAAAGTTCAAATTTAACGCCATGCATATTTGAATAGTTGTTGAAGGAAGCGGCCTTATAGCTCCATCCAATCCCAATATAAAATTACAATGTACGTATTAGAATAGATAGTTTCTATTGTTATGCAAGTTGACACGAGCAACTCAAATTGCCATTAGGAAAAAAATGGCTATTGTATGACCTTGAATAGCAGCAAATTCAACCACAATGCGAGATGCTACTCAACTGCAGTGCTGTAATTTCTTTACATTATACAGAATTACTATACATTTGCACATTTATCAGCATTTGAGTCACCAATATAATGGCCTGGGGTCTCTCCTACAAGGAGACTCCAATCACCCCATGGATGAAGTTTAGAGCAGGTGACATTAGATGACTTGCTCCATGTAGCGATATCTAACGAGGCAGACGCTTTGGCCGACTGACCGCCATTCAGTACCCCATCGGCACCGATATAGGATAGGGATGTACATGTGTGTTTAATAATTAATGCGTGCTTTTAACGGCTTCGCTTCTGGTGTAAACATTAGGCAGGCGGAGAGCTGAGAATTATAATTTACGGGGATGAGACGCATTGCCGCCGCCTTCTATGGGTTGTTGCTGCCAGTGGTAATGCAATATGGATTATGTACTGTACAGATGACACGGATATATATAGCCGCTTTCCCTCCGCCTACCATAACATCGGCATTGAACTAAGTAAGCACTGCCGATCATCACACCAGTCACGCTTGCCTAGTGAAGAGTGTATCTGTCTATATTTCAGACTAAGGTAAGCCTAACACCTATCAGTAACCCTGGTCTAACCGTGACACGTCATAGGGGTAACCCTGTGTTTCGCTACGACTGACTGCTACTACTACTGCTGCTCCTCCTCATTATCCCCCTCCTCCTCCTTGTCCCCTCCTCCTCCTCCTCCTCCTCCTCCTCTCCTCCTCCTCCTCCTCCTCCTAGTAGTAGTAGTAGTAGTAGTAGTAGTAGTAGTAGTAGTAGTAGTAGTAGTAGTAGTAAGTACTGTGAATATTCCCAGTAATCTAATTTTGAGTTAATGCTCGCTGATAAGACTCATGGGGGTTTGGTATTTAATATTTCTTGTAGTCCGTAAGCATAATACCTATAGAGTACACAGTGTTAGATTATTACTTATGATGTCCATGACAATTACAGAAAATCACACAATAATCGAGTCGTCTGTCACATCGCATGCAATATGTTTTTCGCCGTTATCCGCTGTGACTAGTATGTACTTATGATAATTCAACAGCATTTCTTGTTCAAGTACTTACGGTTGATTAATTGCCAGGGCAAGGGCTTTGAGCACTGTGTGCTGGCCTGCCTAGTTCAGGCCTCGCCGCGGCAGCTGGGCGGTCCCACCCTCTTCTATTAGAATCACCGCCTTCAAGGACACCAACAACAATGGGAGTTCTTCTCGATCGCATGAATCGCACTTCAAGAAAAAAAAACAAAAAAAAAAATAAAAAAATAATTGCCATAAGATGACAGTAGTCATCTTATCTACAATACGATCATTCCGCCGATATCCGGGTCACTACGCAAACCCCAGACGACCTCATTGCGTGACCAAGGCCTGTAGAAGACAGGTCGAAAGGTCACAGTAGTTTCAATTTCTGTTCCAAAGTAAGCAAATCCCTTACTATCCATATGGATTCTTGGAACCATGAGCAACATCTTTCATAATGACAATAGTCGTTTTTACATCTGTCGAATTGACGGTCTTTAGGTTGTTAGGAAGCATGTGATTTTTGTGACGTTGTAACAGAGTTGTCGAGCAGGCCGCGTCTTGACGTTTGTGGCCTGCTGTTTGCTTTACTAAGATATCTATTTTTGGCGAAATGTGTGTGGAGGAGAAAATTTTGTCCGACATTCCATGTTTCAGACAGAAATCCACAGTAGCAACTTGTACTGTAAACTGCTTCCAATGGGTCTGATAATGATGCCATCCGGCGATCGACTGCATAGAATAGTATTCCCGCTGCACCGCTTAATTGATCCTGAATGGGTATACCCATTCATTCATCCTGGGTGGCTCCATGCATTTATTCAACCTGGATGACTCCTTGTATTCATTCATCCTGGGTGGCTCCATGCGTTCCTTCATTCTGGGTGACTCCTTGCATACATTCATCCTGGGTGGACTAATGCATTTATTCGTCCTCGATGGCTCCATGCATTCATTCGCCCATGCATATTTTTTACCTTCTGGTTTAGTTTTCTCACACGTGGTGTTGGGTTTGCCGTGTTACCTGTAGTACATACATGTAGTGCTTTTTTTCAGATAATCTAACTTGTTCACGTCTGAGTGTGGCTTGCAACGATGCATCTAGCGATACATCTTGGTCCAGCTTGATGTTGTATTCTCCTGAAATACACCTTAGTTTGTCACCAAACACATTTTGAATTCATTAAGCACGTAGTCACATTCTGATTTACAATGAGTTGAATGTCTACTCTTTTACCCACCTTGTCAACACTTGGAATACAGCACTGTGCTTTGTATGTATATACCATAGGTACATGACCTAATAACCTCCACTATACACCCAGGTAATCCACTAATATAAGTGTCATTTGCAGTGATACACCGACTGTTTTGAAAGACAGTATGCTTTGATCTCACCCCAGCGCCATATCTCACGGTTGATAGGTATGGCCTTTGCATCCATGCATATAGGCCAATGATTTACAACACTGACACATTTCGACATCAAGTTTCAACAC
>JAAUYG010067097.1_pt1 | contig 10437 bp, 11 predicted proteins | sample 7278091 | NCBI WGS metagenome assembly JAAUYG01 (sample SAMN14350201, study PRJNA611818) | marine sediment metagenome | isolation source: surface marine sediment (0.6m) | place: French Polynesia: Moorea | collected 2018-08
CACCATCACTTTTGACGTCAAGCGAGTTTCAAAGGTCAAAATCAAGGTCAATCTCATTTCAAAGCCTTATATCTCATAAAGGAGCGGAGATAGGCCCCATATTACTATTATCTATCAATATGAATCCCTGTATGGCGAGTCAATGACATCATCACCTTTGACCTTGAGCGACTTGAAAGGTCAAGGTCACTCAGATTCAAAGCCTCATATCTCGTAAAGGAGCTGACTTAGACCCTATGTTAGTATTAACTATTAATAGGAAACACTATAAGGCGAGTCCAATGACATTGTCAAATTTGATATTGACCGACCTTGAAAGGTCAACGTCAAGGCCACTCAGATTTTTAGTAGTAGGATATCTGTATGGAATAGATATATTTCCCAGCGGTAATATTACGACCTTTCTGGATGTCACAAAAAGGTGTTTGTTGGCGGGCGGGGTTTTCCGCTGTCCCAGCGGTCTTTCTTGTTCTACATGCATTTCATTTTCTCAGTAAGCACATGCTGAAAACCTTAGATTTATTATGTGTCCCAAAAAATAAGGCAAAGTTAACGAAAATTTTACCCAAGGGATGTAATGTCATATTTTCTTGTAAGTTTTTTTTCGGCATTTTTAATTAGTGCAAAAAACTTTTGGGGGTTAATTCGTTTTTTTTTTCAATGAGATATTCAGCTATAAAAGCTATTCAGTTTTAAAATACAATTTAAATTGACTAACATTTTCCAGACGGGCGACTGATCATTTACTGGCTACGCAGAAAGTACTGCTTGACCGAATAAAAAGGTTATTATGGTTCGGTTTTAATTGTTTATCCATTACTACTGGTTAGTAGAAGTTTGAATTACAATTCCATCGGCCAAAAATTATCCCCCCCCCCAAAAAAAAAAGGAAATTTCCCCGTGTTGCCATTAGGCCATCATCAACTTTTACAAATTTACCCTACTACCCTGCTGTGCAATTCACACCAAATGGCAATTTTAAGTACAAAAAACTGTTGTTATTTTTTTCCTTCGTTGGCTGTTTACGCGCAGAGAATGTTTTGTTAAAGTGAAGGTGCAGCCTACGCTCGAAAGGCTTTTGTCGACGGGACCTGTCGGGCGATAATCTGCCGCTTCATTATTCACCGTCGACGTTTCGATTGGTCTGGATTGCCTGCTGATGGTTGGACTGATCAGGATCACACGCACAGGAAGCCTAAACACCTGGCTTACCCGGCCCCAAAGGCGGGAAGCTCTTTCTGGAGGTCAGCCCAGCTGTCAGCCTCCGGCGAAACACCAAATATCGCTCAGTCACACCTCAAATACGACTCTTTCAGCAGTGTCTGCATTGCAAGGCAGCCCACGCTCGCTCCTGGTACCAGAGTCTACCTTCGGGGCAAAGTTAAAAGTCCTGAAACTGCCAACAAGTGATAAAGTGTTAAAGGAAAGCAGGGCAGCACGGTGTTGTAATGAAAGAAAACCTCGGCAACTTTTAGCTCCCAGCCTACCCGCTCCTTCAAACAATGTCAAATTACTTTCTGGTAGCTTCCGGTAAGTTTTAGTTGCGATCCCACTTTAAACGACGTACAACAAAGACGAGGTTCATTCACAAATAATTTCGAGAATAGTTTGGAAGAAGGAATATTAGCATTTTCAGCTCTGCGTCACTGTGTCAACAGAGCTAAGGTCATGCGGCAAGCGTTAGTCGTCGTCGTCGTCGTCATCGTCGTCGTCGTCCATAAAACGCGTTTTCTCTGATCCCGTCGAGCAAATTAACGCCAATATTGGAGGAAAGTTAGGTATCCAGTATCCACCAAATGTCCAGACCAGTTTTGTTTTGTTTTTCAAAATTTTGGATTTGTGTGTTTTAAGTTTTAACAATTGCTTTTTGCCTTTTCATTAACATGGGAACAAATATTTTAAAAGAACCCTACTTATTCTATAGTTGTGAAGCGTTTGCGACCAGGCATTTTCACAGGCTCCTTGTGGCGGTCCCCATTAAAGTTGGCTGGGTGTTTCGAATACTTTCTTCGTGAGAGCAATTTTCTTTTCGGTAACATAGAACCCCATGGGGGAGGGTGTGGGTGGGTCAAAATGCTACTCCTGCTACAGCTGTGAAGTGTTTTCAGTCAAAGATTTTTATAGGATCCTGGTGCTGGTTTCCATAAAAATGTGTGAGTTGATTTTGACCACTTGTTTCACCAATATTTTCTTCATCAGATCAATTTTGTTTTCGTTCCCCTATGGTGGAGGGGGTGGCAATTTTCAAAATGCTGCTTCAGTCTGTGTTTTCAACCAAAGGTTTTTACAGGCTCCTGGTTGTGACTTCCATAAAAAAATGTTTGGGTTGATTTTGACCAAAGTTATTGAAAATTAAAATTATAGTCAATGGCAAAACCAAATATTGCAATTATCAGGGACAAGGCTCACCATAGAGCGAAATGTGTGAAACGTGGGACTCATGGAAACTAGTACAACATAATACTATATGAAAGTACTTTGACTTTGGACTGTTCAAGGTCATTTTGGGGTCGTTTGGTGCACTTTGGGATTTCTCGGAAAGTACGATGTTCAAGATGCCATTTTGTTCCCTGCAACAGTCCACACAATTGTTACTTTTATGAAATTTGAAACAAAGAAAGAAATTTACCATTGCGGAAAATGGGAAAATGAAAATTTGGAAATAAATTGGAAATAGGTTATCGAAGGCCGAAAGGGAATGAAGTGTGGGGCTCCGGGGGTGGGTGGCAATAGTAGAACGTATATGGTCCGCGTAGTTTCCAAAGCCATTTAGGAATCATTCTGTGCACTTTTCTCAAAATGGTGTGTCAATCGAAAACGTCAGGACGCAGAGCGAAACAGATTAAAATTTGGGACTTAGGTGTAATGAGTTGGCACATATAGGGTACCTTTGGTCTTCTAGTGTTCAAGGTCATGTTGAGTATACATTTCTCAAAATGGCCTGCAACTCGAAAATGGGTATCCAGCGAAACGAAGTGAAATTTGGTACTCGGGGGTAGTAATGGTATATGTGGAAACTTTGACCTGATTGTATTCAAGGTCATTTACGGTCATTCGGTGAACTTGTCTCAAAATGGCCTGCAACTTGAATATGGCTGGCCGTAGAGCGAAACAATGTTAAATCTGGTTCCCGGGGCTAAAAATATATGGGAAACTTTCGACCTCGTAGTGTTCAATGCCATATATGGGTCATTCGGTATACTTGTGTCAAAATAGCCTGTAAATCTATATGCCTCGGCGTACAGCGAAACGGATTGGAATTTGGGAGTTGGGGTATGCTAATAGTACATATATGGGGTACCCTTGATCTCATAGTGCTCAAGGTAATTTGGGGTCACTTGTTTCAAAACGACTAGTTGTAGAGCAAAACGGAGTGACATTTGGGACGCAATGGCTCTACTTACACATATATGGGATACTTATATATATATATATTTAACCCTTGGGTGTTCACGAACGTTTTAGGGTCATTCGGTGCACTTGTCACAAAGTGGCATGCATTTAAAATCGTTTATTGTAGACGAAATAGAGTGAAATGTGTGATTCAGCGACACCAGTAACACAAGGATGACATACCTTTGACCTTGTAGTGTTCACCTGTCTCAGGTCATTTGGGGTCATTCAACAAAATCACTTGGTTCAAATTTGAGATGATGGGACATGTGTGTAATATTTTAGTTACCATACCAGCCATTGTTGCCAAGCGGAGTGTAGGGTACATGGACCTCTTGTTTATGGTACGTATTTCTACCTGAAGTATAAATTAGTCTCAACGGGATTTCCTAATTGTCTTCATAAGAACGTTGGGATAAATCCATGTAATTTGATGTATATGTAAACTGGTGGACAGTATTATATATTACCCGAAACTCACCAAGCAATGTTACACATTAGGTGTTCTTTCCAAGTTCTTGCTATGCAGGTCCGAATTCAGCAATAACTTTTTAAAACTTTTTTTTCTTAAAACACTGTTACAAGTAGAAGCAGTTAAAGTACAGTTGTGTAATAATTATGGCAGTAGTTCACAGAAAACGTTTCCCGCACAGCTACACGATCATCAAGAAAACTACAAGTCCAACAACAAAAACAACAACAAGTACAAGAACTACTGCTGCTGCTGCTGCCGCCGCCACCATCATCACCACCAACACCACCACCAACACCACCACCAACACTACTGCTACTACTACTACTATTGCTGCTGCTGCTACTGCTACTGCTACTACTTCTGCTGCTGCTGCTGCTGCTGCTACTACTACTACTACTACTACTACTACTACTACTACTACTACTACTGCTACTACTACTACTACTACTACTACTACTACTACTACTACTACTACCACTGCTACTACTAAACTACTACTACTACTACTACTACTACTACTACTACTACTATTACTACTACTACTATTACTACTACTACTAATATTGCTACTGCTACTACTACTAGTAGTAATTGTAGTACTGCTACTACTACTGCTGCTGCTACTACTACTATTGCTGCTACTACTGCTACTGCTGCTACTGCTACTACTACTACTACTACTACTGCTGCTGCTGCTACTACTGCTACTGCTACTACTACTACTTCTACTACTACTACTACTACTACTACTACTACTACTACTACTACTACTACTGCTGCTGCTGCTGCTGCTGCTGCTGCTACTACTGCTACTACTACTACTACTACTACTACTACTACTACTACTACTACTGCTGCATTTCAGTTAACATTGGGCCTAATTAATAATTTCAGACATTTATTGATACATCTCTGTCGGCAACCGTCTCAAATACAGTAACCAGCTGGACTCCAGTGAGAAACATGGTAGCTATAAAGAAATGTCGACCCCCTCATGAAGTTGTAAATGTCTGTTTATTGGAGTAATTGAAATTCAACACACAATACAGACAATCAGTGATCCACAGAAGTAACGCCGTTACTGAGAGCTTGCTATGTTAACAACTGATACATCTTGTCACTCCTCCTACTTCGTAGTAAAAGAATGTGCTTGTATTCTCGCTTAACAGGATGCGGAGGCACACATGTACTGATACTGGATTACCTTATGGGCAGTAGTAGATAATTTAACAGTGGTAAAAGCAAGGGTAGCCATAATGGCAGGCTTATGTTGCAAATAATAATCTTTGAGGGATATATTACGACAGAACATAGCAAATACATTCATGCATTATTATACCACTTTCCAGTTACATCTGTCAAGTCGTCGAACTTCGCAATGTTATCACCCAAACAATTTCTGGCACTACCACTTGTCTGAAGGGCTAACCTAAACCCCAATAAATGGTTAATACCACATGAAACCCCCGGAGGCCAGACCTACATTGTTAGAGATACGCAGAGCATGGCTATAGCATGTCTATACAGTAAGCATGGTAACTGATAATTTGCATTTTTGTAAAATTCCTTCTAGAATCAACAACACACAATAGGTATGCTATCCACTAGAATTATGCGGCAGCTATCAACACATCTTATTGTGTACTTACAATGACGTGTACATGTACGCTACGCTACCATATGCTGGCACTCTTGGAATTTAACATTTGTTGAACACCGATCAAACTGTCACCGATTATAATCCATTGGTCAAGCGCATAACTGTATTACGTGTAATCTAAAGCACACCAACGTATATATCTTACCATCTAATGTACATGTTTAAATCCAATCGCATGTTGGCGTATGATGTAATTAAAGAATTATGTGTTCTCAGACTGATGACTGGAATGCCAGCTTAGTCCATAGCGGCAATCTTGGGATCTGGCACAAAGCACTAACCAGCTGCGTCATTTTGGTATCATAGCCTCATGGAACAACACCTTATACTTGGAAGCATCGCGTTGAAGATAGTGGATCTTGTTAAGCAATGACCTGAGTCGTTTGGCAGGACGTGAACCGCATTTCCAGGAAATTTCTTCAACACCGGGCTGTAACAGTGAAAGGACAGTATCCAGGTCATCCATAAGGCCATTGAAGCTGTCATAGTGGATTGATTCGAGAAACATGGGGTTCCACAAACATTGGCCGACCATAGGCCACACTGTCACACGGCTGGCCTGGATATAGTGTGGCAGCAACATATCCTGCCAGTGACAGCCAACGGTGTCCAGTTCAGATTGGATCTTATATCCCTCCACCAAGAGAGTAGCGTGCAGTTCTAGTCCCTGTATCTTGGGTCCACAGATCTGCTGTAGCAGGCCCCAGCATGCTGTAAACTCCTCCAGTCTGCTACACTGAGTGCCGTGGTAGTTCAATGCTATCTGCTGGTGTGCAAACTGCAAGATATTGAAACTGCTTTTCTCAGAACTATCATCTGCAGACAGCACACATGCTGAATAAGCTGCCCATGCATGAACAGTGGTACAAAGCTCTTTCCCAGCCAGGCCCTGTACATAGGAGAGCACATATTTACCGTATACAGTATCCAGGGCTGTCCCAGGAGCTGTGATCTCTAACAATCTGGAAAAATCGAGCATGGTATGGCCTGATGGGACAGGCAGCCTACTAGGAACCATGTCAGAGCTGATGTCACTGTCACAAATGTTTGAACTAAGTCCGACAGATTGCAGTGCTTGGCCATACCAATTCTGCCAATAAACCAGGTAATTCTGAACAAGATCAGCCGTCATTGTACCACAGTAGTCTTCTATAATACCCCTAATGCAGGTAGAGATAACAGACCTTGGAATACAAAACAACGATAGTGGGGTCTTTATCTCCTCCATGACAGGTTTGATATCCCATTTATAGAACAACACACGTTTATATCGGCTCATAATATCATCGAGAATGCCCATGCCACGGCAACAATGCGCTATATGAAAGTAGAGCATTACCAGCAAGCGTTTGTCATAAAGGCATTGCAGGGAGCGAACCAAGTTCTCATCTCGTTGTTCCTGATGGCAGATAAACTGAAAATCAATGTGTAATAACGAAACCCAATTTGTTGCAGCCAGGCAGTAATACTTAATGCCACTTTCCTCCAAACATGTTTGACTTCTGTCATAAGTATGACACACATGATTCAGAGAATCCAGGGCATCTCTCAGGGTGTTGTTCCTGTCTGTTGCATTTGGATCATGCTTGGATTTTTTCAAGCTACCTTCAGGAGACCAAGGATAGCCGTAGGATGAAAGTTGGTTTAAATACAAGCCACACCGAAAAGCTATCTTATTCCGAACAAGATTGTTTCCACAGTCTATTGTGACATTGTGCACTGCGCTGGAACTCTGGCTCTCCTGGACACTTGCGTTGTCAAAGCGATTACCCGGTCTCCTTATGACAGAACTTCTGGCCCCCGTTACCACTAGCAGCAAAACCACAATCCTTTCCATTTTCATTGTGATTTGGAGTTGATTTGATTTGATTCAAGTCAATGGTGACCTTTAGAAATTATATAGCTTACTGGGATGGGAGAATTTCCTCTGCTCTTCTTGAATAATCTCGAAGGGGTTGGAAAGCGCTTCATCAACCCAAATATATGTCAGTTATTGTCAGGTTAAAACGCATTTAGTGTGTGGTGTCCATCGCAGTCTGGTCTGCCGCTGTATGGCCTAAGGTTGATATTATATATAGTGTGTTGAACCAGGAAGCCCAGAGTTAACCAATCACATTCTGGATCAGTTATTGCTTCCTCTTGTGTAAAGTGAAGCCCTGAATTGTATTAAATATTGAGTTATTAGTATATTTGTAATCGCTTCCTCTTCAGGGTAAATGTGAAATACGTTGTAGCATGCAACGAAGCCCAGAATTAACCAATCCCTTTCTGGATCAATTATTGCTTCCTCTTTGGGTAAAAAGGAAGCCTGGGATTAAAATATTAAATATCGAGGATTAGTATAAAGTTCCTCTTCAGGGTAAATGGGAATAATATGCACCCAGTCAGACGGTACGTCTGGACTGGATTTCCCTGACACTTGAGCAGGGAGCTAGGACCCGGTATTGAGTGATGGGGTGGGCCGGGATGGAGTGGTATTGCGTGTATGTGTTTGATATCATTGATCTATTACGTCAGCCATGGTGCAATATACGACAGTGAAAATATATCTGGATTTTACTGACATACATGTTCATTACATTTTCCTTGTTTACTCTTATCCCTTCATTGTGACGAGCCTTTGAGGAATGTTTTAATTTCTGGGTTTAAATATTCGTTAAAACTGGCTAATAGATAAGCATTAGCAACGTGTGATGAAATGTAGAGAAAAATATAGTTAATTACAATACATATATAAATCATAAGTTACATTATTATAATATAAATTACATACGGATTTTTTGTACATTATGTATATTAACCTCAGCAACAAAAGTTTTTGTTTATTTGAGGTTTACTGACATGAAAAACACACAAATGATCGCTGGGTCAGCGGAAGACCCCACCCAATTGCTAATTCTCTACTAGTGTCTAATATTAACAACATGCTAAATACTATAGCCGCCGGAAAGTTTCTTCTTATCTGATATCATTAGGCTAAAATTTCGAACTACCCACTTATACTCTAACCCCAGGACGATTTTTCTCAAAATCTGACAATTCGTCCTTGGGTGAGAGGGAAAGCTCCCACCAAAAACAAGTTGTTTGGTTTAGTAGTTTCTGATTTTTTTTCACAGGCAGGCAGGCAAACAGACAGACAGACAGACAGACAGACAGACAGACAGACAGACAGAGAGAGAGAGAGAGAGAGAGAGAGAGAGAGAGATTTGATTTACTTTCTAAGCCAAAAGCGAAATATGATTTACTTTATAAGCCAAAAAGCCGCTTTCGCCACATCTCCAGTATAGCTTTTGGCCTATAGCCGCCAATATGGCCACAAATGGCATGCCACACCATGCACATATCTATGTACACCAATCCCGTAGGCCCTACTTGGGACAGTAGACCTCTGGAAAGTCCAGGTAGTTGCAACGGGAGATAAATTCAAATTTAATTAGGTTGAGCACTCACTGAACGCCGTCGAACCATCGATACAGCCCATTGTGAAGTCCATACATTGCGAGTGAACATGGCCAATAAAGAAGGCTGCAGACAGCGCCGATAGCGCTTGCAGGAGGGGCATCCAGTTGTATGCCAGCTGGCACTGAAACAAGTTTGCGGCTTTAAAAATATCATGAAGACGGGACAGTTTTAAGGATTCTGGACATGGATCTAAGTATTCGCTATAAGCTGTCACCAGGGAAGCTTTTTCTTTCATCTGTGCAGCACGGGTTTTTCTCATTTTTGCATAATGAAACAAATAGGAAATTTTAAGAAGCCGAAATGTTAATAGAAGAATGCTGGGGTAAAAGTTTAGGAGAGACGATTTCTTTCAAAGGATTAAGCTTCCAGCTTAGGTGGTTGATGTAAGGTGCCCTGGCTGGACTGGATAGAGAAATACACTAAAATCGCGGGGAACTGTGCATACTTTTTCTGTTAAACTTGTAATAGCTTAAGTTAAACACATGAGGCTCGGGGCCTTGACGCTCCGTTAGAGGCAAACACCACTTATGACTTTGTGCAGTTAAATCCTGACCAAACTTTTGATCTATCAAGGTATCACAAAATACCTTCAAACTTGAAATTAGAAATTTTAGAATATTTCTACACAACATATATACAGGCCAATCCCAGGCGAGTACACATTGACTGCATCGGAAAAGTTCGTTTGTTATCCCTGGGTTAAAGGACACTAAGAAAATATATGATAAATTTAAAATTTTGAAAGTTAACATTTCTAGATCCTGTTTCCAAGAGTCTCCTCAAATTTCGCATATGCTTGGTGGTGTTGACGGAGAAGTATCCACGTATTCCTGCGTTATAATTAAAATTGGTGACAGCGGCGAATATGGTAATTGAAATATTACACATATGTTCCATCATACCAACTTTCCCACAAATTTATAAAAAGACTGCAAAACCACACTGATGACTACAAGACCAAAGCTGCCCCTATATATGTACTACCAATGTGCCCGAGTCAAGCCTTCACTCCGTTTCGCTGCACGATCAGCTGCTTTGGAGTTACAGGCCATTTTGGGACAAGTGCGCCGAATGACACCACATGACCTTGGACACAAACACGGCTAGAGACGCTATATAATTACATTTATGCGCTACCAGGGTCCCCAGTTCATACATTTTACTCTGTTTCGCTCTACAGTCAGCCGTTTTCGAGTAACCGACCATTTTGAGACTACACCCACATATGTATTACCAGCGTCTCCAAGTCACAAATTTCACCCCTTTTCGCATACGTCCCACCGTTTTGGAGTTAAAGGGCATTTTATACTTCTTTCGTATCGGGGCCCCATGTCTTAAGTGAGTGAGTGTTATCAAAGTTTAACGGCACATCAACACCAAAAGGGTCATACCGTGCCAAAACAGGTGATAACGATTACAACGTCAATTCAAGTCGCTACAGTCTAAG
>JAAUYG010054213.1_pt1 | contig 10436 bp, 8 predicted proteins | sample 7278091 | NCBI WGS metagenome assembly JAAUYG01 (sample SAMN14350201, study PRJNA611818) | marine sediment metagenome | isolation source: surface marine sediment (0.6m) | place: French Polynesia: Moorea | collected 2018-08
ATGCCGCGTGAACGTCCCGTGGCTGCTGAATGGTGGTGAATGAATTATCACTGTAAACAGCAGCATATAGTAACTAACAAGTTCACAGCTACCCAGCCGCTTTAGATATATAGGTGACAGAAATGCGAAGGTCGTCATGCTCCACTGCTCAGGCGTTTATCGATTGGCTCGCCTGGAAGCCCTATTTAAAGGTTTGGCCGCTGACTGCCGTCTCAGGCGGGTACTATAAAGTCCAGGCAGTCTCTCAGCTCTCAGACTCGAAGCTTCGCGTATCTTCCAGTCATAAATACTTCATCAGCGGGGCTGCAGGCACCAGATCAGAGGAATCGGGGGAAAGCCGCTGCGGCGTCCGTGGAATGAGCACTCTGGAATCAGCATTGAAGGAGATCTGTCGGAACGATACAGACGTAAAGGTCGGTAACGGCGAGAAAGTTTGAACCCAGGGTTAGAGATTTGGAGCCGATCGCAAACGTGGTAAGTTTTGTGGTGGAACTCACGCTTAGTGAGTGTTGTGGTGTACTGTGTGGTAGAATGTAGTCGAGCGTGGCTGGTACCCTGTCACAGGGGGGAGAAGTTTTGTTTAGAAAGTTCTGGTAATTGATTGGTTGGTTGCTAAAGAAAGCTCTGCAAACAGCAGAGCCAGTCGTATGTACTACTACTATTACTACCACTACTACTACTACAACCACTACTACTACTACTACTACTACTACTACTACTACTACTACTAGTATTGCTACTACTATCCGTTACCGTTGTATCATCTTCAAATAAAGTTTTTACCTCCGTGACCCCAGTGTATTTATGGCTGCGGGCAGGACATCGGTCACAAAGAGTATAAACTAAATGATCTAACGTCCTTTGTTATCGCAAGTGACTGTGTCTACCTATAAAGGTTTCTTTTCATTAGTGTGTGGAATTGCCTATAAAGATGCCTCCCTTGCCATCAACCGATGAACGTTACTGTCATGGGCGGAAGACCACACATTGTGGCATGACGTTTTCCTTACCTCACACGAATACAATTTCCACGAGGCTGTCCCCGCGACACTATCAATTGCCGGCTGCAATTAACACTCCCAACCCCAAAGCTCGCCGTAAAACGCTAAGCGTGGAAACTCTAATCGCCCTAGCCAGTCTAGCCACGTACCCTCGCTAATAGATACGCCGTTGCCTGGGTGCAGGCAGGTTGTGTTTAGCACTCAATTTAATACTCCATACAACCACAGTATTTCCGACTTTTATGAACACAAACTTCTCTTTATTCTACATCGTATGGTATTAGACACCATCTGTTTACTTCCCTTGTTCCAGCTTCCCTCGGCGTGCTCATTGGCCATTCAGTGCTCAATCTCCCATGCTGGGGATGGCCGCGGGTTTGCCGGTTGACTGGCAGTAAACAACAAATCCATGGGGAGGAGAATTAAGTTTAATCCCTGTACCTCCAATGCCAGTGGACGTCTATCGGTACAAATGGGATTATCTTAGCCATATATCAACCAGGGGCTGGAAGGCGGTGCCACTTTTTGCAATGAGGCAGTGTACCCTTCAAGCAAAGTTGTTTGCATGCTTGGAATTTCCAGTAAATGTCATTGAGACTTAGCTGGTAGGACTAGAAAACGTAATTTGCATGGTTGATGACGGCTACCGACATTGACGCTTGGGTGGGTGGGGGTGGGGGTGGGGGTTCTGCCAGACTCATGAATAAAAAACTAATATAACAAGACGAATGTGATTCTGCGGCAAATTATTGACAGCATAACAGGAGCGCCACTGTTGTAGTTCATACGATCAGCAGCATTGTAGATCATCTTGGACGGATGGTCGTTATTCACGTAAGACGTTGCATTTTAGTTCAGAAAAACGTTAGAGTATTGAAGAGAAAAAGAAAGAGTCGAATGGAAAGAAAACCGGGGAACGGGAGTTACAAACAATACCTACATGCGCATGCAAATTTGGTTAAAGGAGATCAGGAACCAACCGGAAGTTAAATTCTCCCGATTCCCAGTTCAGTAGATGTACATGTAATTACTAAGATGCAGGACACTTTTCAAACTATCCATACATTAGCATGGAACTGGACCATTTATAACACAGCGTTTTATGGAACTTAAAACGTGTTGCACATATCCTCACTTCCTACCCCACAGGTAGAAAATTAACGAAGCTTACTTTAGTTCCAAGGGAATTGTTTTCCATCTAGTGCCGTGATATTGAAAGAGCAGCAATTATATGCTGCCAGTTACTACCAATTCCGAGATAGGCAGCTTCCTGTGGTCCAGAACAAATTCAGCTACAGGCAGAGAATACCCTTCATACCAGTATTGCCGCTCAACCTTGCTGGCTAATTAACTTGCAAGTCTCCCACCTCCCACTCCCACCCCCTCCGGGTTTGTTGTACTAAGTTGATGCATGATCTCCAGTACCACAACCTTAATTATGTTGTAATGGTGGGCAAGCAAACCGGACAGAGAGGTCACCTGGGCGCAAGCTGGATGGAATCTCATTTGTCAAGTTTGGTAGCAGAGGCCTCGGACAGTCGCTTTTAGTGTGAGGTCTTGCAATGCATCCCAATATGGCTGACACTAGAACTAAAGGTGAAAATAAGAAACACAAAAGCTCACAAAATAAAGTCCAATAACTTCATTTATGCAAAATAAGGATTTTGTAGCAGAATGAGAATCACGAGTTAAGATATAATGTGGCTATAAAAGGCAACCACTTGGATCACAAAGTGATAGGGGTATACATGGGTCTATAAAATATCACATGATTCGACTTTTATTTTTTAACAGAGCACTGCGAATCGCAGATCATTATTTAAGACCCCTATCTGAATCGTATATCAATATTTAACAGCCATGGCGAGTCGCAGATCACTCTTTAGCAGAAAAGGTCTAGTCACATATCAATTGTTAACAGCCATGGTGTAGTCGCAGATCAATCTTTAACAGCCATGGTCTTGGAGATCGGAATTTAACAGCAACTGCGAGCCGTGGATCGTTATTTCACCGAGGGACTGGCTCATCAGATCGTACTTTTATAGTTGGGCTGGCTCGCGAATCGGCAGTTAACACGGGCACCAAATCGCTAATCGCTTTTTAGTGAGGTGTGCAGCTCGTGAATCGCAAGATAAGGATTTGGTCGGTTCGATAGAGCAATTCGCCAAAACGGCCGGTTCGCGCGATTCGGTAGATCCGATTTTAACCCATGTGCAACCCTGGTAATGGTCTTTATTGTTGTTTTTCACAATTGAATATCAGCATGAAGGCAAGGTTTGGTCGAGAAACAATAACGCATACGTAACATTCTGCTGGAAACAAGTCCAGATTAGAATTAAGAGCAATTCATCCCCTTCCGGTGTCTATTGTAGCTTTTATTAACAGTACTGTACCCAGCGCCAAGATTGTCCACATTTTGTTCAAACAATAACTGTCATATATATTGTTAATTTACCAAGATTAAGAAAACGCCAGACTGGGGACACACGTTGTCAAAAAAAAGAGACGTAGGTTTTTATCCCAACTTCCACTGTATTTTGTATTGTTGTGCATTGTATCCGCTGTCCCATCTCCTCCCTTCATGCCCCAAAGCGTTACCGACGCATCGAGTGCCATCCTTTGTGGAAAAACGGCATCTTTAGTTAGGATTGCCTGAGGGTGGAAGGCACACTTCGCCTCATTCTAATGATCAGAAACGAGGAAGCCATTAAATTTGCTTCCCCGCGGGAAATGAAGGAGCGGAGGGAAATGCTTGCCTTGTTTTCCCTGGTCAACAAGGTCACCTCGGATGCACCATCCCCTGAACTCAGGGAGGGATGGAACGCGCGACGTAGAGGCGAGTCTGGGTCTAGGAAATTACTTATTAATCTGACGGATCTATGCGGTTAACTAGGGCCTGGTACCCGACAAAACGATGGGGGGATTCGAGGAATACGCCTGGTCTATTTTCATGCATATTGTCCACATGTTTACTTCGCTTTTGATGGAATGACTCGACAGGGATGGTGTTTGCAAAGCACGGATCTTGTATTGCATTTTAGCAAAACAGCAGCTTTCACCAGGCTCCTGTTCTTCTAGAGTATGTGTTTGACAGTAGAAAATGTCATGACGTATGGAGTGCTGGGCAATGGGCTTGTTCAAAACAAAAACAGGAAACAGGGAATGACAATCTGCTACACTAATTTCTCTTATCATAGAAAGGCTCCATTTAACCCCACCTTTGGCACCTTATTTCTGAAACATTCGTTTCGAGCCAACTGTGAGACCCTGAGGAAGTAATGCAAATGTATGTGTTGGCCATAAGTAAGGAGGTTTCTAATAAAATTGAGACTTAGATGTGCAGTGTTTATTCCTTTGACATGTAACGTCAACCATAGATAAAGGAATTGTTTGTCATAGGTATTGCGAAGTTACGGGTCCAGTAGACAGCATGAACCCTCTGCTGACGCCCACATTTATCACTCTTCAATGTATAAGAAAATTGGAGAAATGTGGGGTTGGGTACGCTATTACTGACATAGCATAAAATACATTTGAGAAATTTATAATTCTCACTTTATAGTAACTAATGCCAACAAAGGCAAAACCAGAAATTTAGAGATTCCTGCACACCATCTCTAGTAACAAACAACAAGTGGATTCCTTCATCTCAGTCTTCCTGACTGTCAAGGCAAAACGCTTTGATCTTGGTTTTCAAGGTCTGACGATATCCTGCCAACACCCTGGGATTGAATATGACAGGCCGAAGTCATTACATGTTTAATGCCCAGCTGATATATTACTTGTTGAAATATCCCAGATGTGAAATCGGAACCTTGATCAGATTGAATTTCTTTGGGCATACCAAATTGAGTGAAAAATTTGGTGAAGCCTTGATAATGACCTGGGGATGAAATCGTCCTGAAGGGAATGACACAATGATTGTCAACAAGCAACTGTTCCCAGAATTTGTCTTTGGCATAGGGACAACGCAGTCAAATAAGCACCCTGCCAAATGGTTCATCAAACGATGGCACAGGTTTCAATGGGGCTGGTTTGACATTCTGATTTGGTTTATCAACCATCTGACACACATGACAAGTTTTCATAAATTCTGCCACACTCTTTATCAACTTTGCTAAATAGACATTCTCATGATTCTATCCTGGACTTTGTTTACACCAAGATGACGAGCTGTTGGAAGAACATGTGCGAATTCAAGTATCTCTAAGCCGTACTTTGAGGGTAAAATAATTTGTTTGTACACCTCCCACACATCTGTAGCAGGTATTTCACGAGGCCTATACTTTCTCATCAAGACACTATCTTTTACAAAGTAACACATCGGCCTTATCTGTCTCCTCAACTGACAATGCCTTGTTATAGAAATCAACCAACTCTGTGTCTGATTTCTGAGCCTCAATGAGCTCTTCTCTGCCCTTAGGCAACTTTAGGTCAACACCCTTGACTAAGGTTGTCATCACATACGGCACAGTAGTAGGGTTTCTACTGACACTGGTCCACAACAATCACTCTACACTGTTTCAGACAATGTCATATCATCACTGTCACCCTGTACACCAATTAACTCATTTTTGACTCCCTCTCAGTTTTCGTAGCCGTAGCTCTGGTTGCAACACACTATGGATACAATTCTGACTCAACATCGGGCATTTTGCAAGACTCATCAATCACAGGACATATGTTCATCTGTTTCCAGTGCAAGATCATTTCCAAGAAGCATGTGTATACCCTCAATAGGTATTTTGTATGTAATACCAACTGTCACATCACCAATTACAGATTTGATTTCAGACACACTCTGTGTAATGGCAAGGACTGATAACCATGTATCCCCAATACACTCAACCATTACACTCTTATATTTGTGTCATATGACAGTGGTAACACATACCTCAACACAAAACTATTTTTGCTGCGCCTGTGTCTCTTAATGAAATCTCTAATTTCTCAGTTTCTGCCACACCACATATGACACACTGCCATCAGAGACAAAACACGCCACCTTGAAACCTTTCCAATGGTTTAGGTACTACATGTGTTTCTTTAGGCAGTAACATTGGCTCCTCAATAGCAATTCACTCTGTTTAGAGTGTATCAACCCCGTGGGGGTCTTTTGAGTCTGAGTCTCTTTCTTCAATGACCAACAGTCTGAGATAAAGGACCAGAGTTCCTACCATGATCACAAACTGGACCTATTCTACCTTGAGGCTTCCTGCTAGGGCTGTCTGTACAATAGCGCTTATCAGGATACAACCGCTTCCTGAAACAACTTACAGGTCTCTGGATACTCATTTTATGCATTACGCTTCCTCATCAGCACACACAGCTGCTTTCCTAAAAGGTCTGTAACCTTGCGCTCGTCCAGGTGAACTCTAATTTCACAACTAACACCACGTTTGAAAATTTCAACTAAAACAAATTGTTCCAAGAGTCATCAACTTTCATTGACGTCAACCACCTGTACAACGCGTTTTCTTTCCCTTGAACAAACTCTACATGCGTCTGACCACCTTGTTTTACCAGTTTTCTGAATTTCGGATGGTACACTTCAGGGACCAACTCATAAGCTTGAAGAATCCTTTCTTTGACTAACCGACAGCACACTGAGAAGCCCACTGTATAGGAATACACCTTGTGTTGCAAGAAATGTCTTACGACGTTTTAACACAATCACGTATGGAAGAAAATCTTTTAAACACTGTGGAGGGAGCCACAAATGCAAGGAATCAAGCTCCACCACACATTGAATGTATATCTACTATAAATCTTTCTAAAAAGTAATCAAAGCGTGGATAGCACCACCTAGTGCATGTGCCGTGTGCAAAAGTGTCCCATTGTTATTTTGGTTTGTTGAAATGGACGAAAAGGTCTCTTTATTCTTATATTCTGTAAGCAAATGGCGCGATGAATCATCACTTTGGTCAAGTTCAGCAACCCTCTACTTTGGCACATGCTGTCACAACCGCCTACATCCAGAACGGTGTCCATACCATCCTTCAGCAGACTAAATTGGTTTAGTATCAGGTTCTTAGCGTACTCCTTTCTCGTTTCTCATTCCTCCATTGCGTTAGAGAAGTCCACTTCTGACACCCGAAACTCCCATTTCCGCCCTCCCCGGTGACTAGCATATCTCACGAAATTCAAACCCACGACCACGGGAGAGCAACACAGCAGCCGCATTTATTGCGAGAGGCCCCCTTTTTCGAATTCAACAATAGGATGTGGGATGTTATTGCATCATTTTCTTGTCACAGTGATCTGTAGGTTGCATATATTACCGTAATATGACAGAAGCCCTCCCCTTTACTTGACCGGAAATGATAATATACGAATCCTGTGACACAGCTAGACGACCAGAGAATATAAAACATCTGATAGGGTCCAGACAGCTGGTTTAAAATAAATTACGCACATTTTTGCAGCTACTTGATTGTCAACAGGGCTAATAACACGGTAAAGGCGTCCGTCGTCCATCGTCGTGTCTGTCCATAAAACTTGTTTTTGTACCAACAAATTGGTTTTGCAAAATTTTAGCATTTTTAATTTTAGCAATAATTATTGTTTTCCTTATTGCTAGAATCGAATCACATGCTAGAGCAAATTGACAGTTTTCATCCAATTTCATCCAAAGTTTACGGTGAATATCCTGGTAATATTGATGAACATCCAGGTAACCCTATATTACAAGGGCATCTGATATGAAGGTGTGTTTTTTTGTTTGGTTGGTTTTCCTTCTTTTTTTTTTTTCTTTTTTTTTTTTTTTTTGTTGTTGTCGTCGTTATACATGTAAATTTGAACTGTTGGGGGAGTAGCATTTTGATATTAAATATCCTGTCTCATATGGGTTCTATATTAAGAAAAATGTTAAGGTCCATGAAAGTTTTAGTAATTTGGTAGATCACCATTACCCGAAAACAATTTCAAGGCTTTAAGCACGTTAGAATTTGCGACAAGAAAAGACCATGTCGGCATATGGTATTGCTCCCAATGTTTTTTTTTTTCATGCCTTTATGCCACATAGCAACGGCCGAGCCCTTGGTAATATGCATCTAAAATTACGTAAACATAAGACCACATGCGCTTCTTCTATTGGCTGAAGAACTAACCGGGATCATCGTTCACTATAATGTCAATGTGCAATATAGCTATATATTGCACGAAAGCTCTAACGGTAAAGAATAGGAGGATTTTTTCAGGAATACGGTAGTCCCCCTCTAATAAGGCCGCCCTATTTGCCAAGAAATTATGGGCACATTAGAGAGGTGGCCTTTGGTGAGGAGAACTAGCTGTATTTACAATAGTAGTGACACAGATTTGTGGCCACATTAGAGGTGTGGCCTTTGTAGAGAGTGGCCACTAAGACAGGGACCACTGTAAAATAATCGGAGATACTAGCTATTTTATTCCTTATCGATGTTCAAAATTTAATGTTTTATGGCACTGTTAAATTTGACATTGAAGTCAATTGGACATCCTAAACTGTGGAATATCTCAAAAGAACGGCTAATGGTAGAGCGAAACGAATGGAAATGTTGGACTCGGGGTACTGTGTGATATATATATATCTCGGTTGCATTTCATACATGTAGGCTGCATTTCATATACGATTGTTTAAGTTCAATTTGGAGTCATTCAACTCCACCTACTGTTTTCAACGGATTTCAAAAAAAAAAAACCTTTACGTAAAGTATAATAATCAGGAGAGGTGAACTAATGGCTATTACTCTTAGATATTTTGGCCAAATATTAAACCGTTTCTGTAATTTGAAACTTTTCTTTAATACAGTTCTAACCGTTTGGGGCTAGACATTTCAAAAGGCTACTCCTACAGTTTCTAATCGATTTCCGACAAACTTTGTTAGGAGATTAGTTCTCACTGCGGGCTATCATCACTTTAAAAATATTACACTTTCACATTTTAATATGGGAGCCAATGGAAAGTCCTAAGACATGGTATATCTCGAAAATGGCCTATTGCAGAGCCAGACGCAGGAAGACTCGGGGTGTGCCACATATGTAGGGTGCATTTCATGCCCGATTGAGTTATGTTTAGGGTCATGCAGTGCACTTCGAAAAACATATTGATGTTGGGATTCCCAAGTGATTTTTCTTCACACTTTTCATCCGATTTCAACCAAATGTAGCATAATTTGTGTTGAGGGATGCTTACTTGTTTTTGTTTTTGTTTTTTTTTTTGTTTTGTTTTTTTTTTTCAATTTGCCAAAAAAGCCACTTTGAAGACTTACCTCAGGTATATCGTCATTAGGAATAAGGCCAACTTCTTGAGATCTTACAAAAAGGTTAAGCACTACGTGAAGGCCCATGGACCTCATGTTTGTGTTGTTACTTTTAGTTTTTGCAGTAAGGATCATAATGTAATTTTATCGAATATATCTGAAGTGTTTCGTGCGCTGCCAGTGGCACAAAGGGAGCGATAATGGCAGGAATTGAAGTAAACACTCGACCATTTGTTCTTTCCCGTAGCCTTTTATCTTTTACATTATAGCAATTGATGTCTTTTGTATTGTTTGTTTAGTTTGTTTCAAATTATAGCACATATAAACAGTTGATATAATATATCTGTGCACCGTTTGCTACCATTTGAACTACATGGGTGTGAGATATTGGACGGACACCATGTAAAAGAATATTTAAAAGTATGAATACACAGACGCAGGCAAATGGCAACCAGAATCAAAAAACAATGTAAATTAAAATGCAAAAAAGACAAGAGTGATATAGATAATCAAAACGTTGGTCATCAATCAGTCCTTAGATTCTTACTAAGACCACAAGTAAACAGTAATGACTACGCCTATATTCCTTGGCGTACTTTATATTTGTAATTGACAATCTGCAAACCCTAAACACCAAGAGCATCTCAGGAGTCCAATGGTATCATGTTCGAACACAGATTGATGGCTTTCGAGTTCGAATCCAGCAGGTTAAAGCATTCAAAATTTTCAATTTTTTACGATTTTTTTCCCGTTTTGTCAACATGGGGCCCTATGGGAGCAAAAATTTCAAAAACGCTACTCCTCTTACGGTGTTTATTCCAGCTCGTACCCTGAGATCTGCAAGCAAAAATCTGATAGAGATTCCTCCAACCAACCTGAAAACCCATGGTCCACGATCCTTTAGTGTAGCTGCCCCGACCTTTTGGAATGCTGTACCCTAGTCGATCAGATCTATTATGACAACAGAGACATTTAAATCACAACTCAAAACCTACCTGTTTGAGAAAGACTTTGGCCAAAACTAGCTATCTTGTGGACTTGTAGCGCCTATGAGAAAGTCATTGACATTGTATTTATGGCGCTTAGATCGATAATTATTATTATTATTATTATTATTATTATTATTATTATTATTATTATTATTATTATTATTATTATTATTATTATTATTATTATTATTATTATTATTATAATA
>JAAUYG010152762.1_pt1 | contig 10436 bp, 11 predicted proteins | sample 7278091 | NCBI WGS metagenome assembly JAAUYG01 (sample SAMN14350201, study PRJNA611818) | marine sediment metagenome | isolation source: surface marine sediment (0.6m) | place: French Polynesia: Moorea | collected 2018-08
CAAACCCAAACCCTTGCCGCCCCCGCTACCCAAACCAGAACAAACCCCGTCTCCACCCGAGAAAACACCCGGAAGCGCCTCTAGTGACTTCCAGGCTAAGTTCCTGGAGTTTAGTCAACGCGGGAAACCTCCGAAAGATGGCGGTGGTGACGCCAAGGCCGCAGAGGCGAAATCCAATGCGGAGGAAGAAAGAGTGAAGAGTTCCACTTCCGCTTCCAGCAGCGCCAGAGCGACACCTGACGGAGATCAGAACAAAGACACGGAGAAAATACCCCAGCTGGATGGAATTTATGACTCAGATAGTGACAACGAAGGAGCACCGAAATTACAGCCAGATTTAGAACTTCTGAATAACAGCGAAGATGTTGATGATTCTGACGAAGAAGTGTGTGAAATCTTAAAAGCAGAAAACCTGAGTGACTGGGAAAGCGCCAGCAAAAGACCTGACAATGAAGACCCAGAAGAGAGTCCCGTGGAAGAAATGTGGGGTTTGGTACAAGTTGATGGGCCAGGGGATCCTCCGGAGCAACCCACCACAACACAACAGCAGCAGGGTCAACCAAGTGGGGCAACCGGATCGCAATCGGGTCAGCCAATGGGCCAACAAAGTGGCACTCCCCAACAGGGTCAACCGGGTGGATCCCTGGGACAACCAGAGGGGACAGGAGACCCGAGACAGCCTGGTAGTGCACCTAACAGTGCACCGCACACCCCACAGTCCCTCAACATGCCGAGTCCTCAACAGCACAAACCGCAGATGGTCGGCAGCCCAGTGGGTGCGATGCCCGTTCGAGGCCCCGGACCACACGCGGCAGGGAATGTGAGCGCAATGCCGGGGCACATGTCCCCGCGGGTGCCACCGCCTGCCTCACCGCACGGGCCGGTGCTTCCTGGGTTCCGACAGTCTCCTCACCCCGGCCAGTCCCCGCACCACGGTGGACCCTCGCCCTCGCCAGGACCCATGGGCATGTCCCCGAGACATGTAGCGAGCATGTCGCCGCACCCTGTGCAGTCCCCGCTGGGTACAGGAGCACCTCACTACCCTCCCGTACCTTCACCAATGGGTATGCACGCCCCTTCAGGGGTACCCTCGCCACACCCATCGCAGAGCCCACACCACCCTCATTCTCGCTCCACGACACCTCAGATGTCGCCACGTGGCTCCACGACGCATTCCCAACCGGGCACACCGCAGCTCACCCCGACCAGTGCACCGGCCACGCCTGGGGTGTCCACGCCGACGACACCGACCCCGCAGACCCCGACTTCGGCAGGGCCGCCCCTCCCGGGCGCGGGACCTGCAGGCCTTCCCGCCGGCACCATGGCCCAGGCCCCGGGCTCTGCGCCCCAGCCGCTTCCCGTCTCCTCGGCGCCCGGGATGATGATGCGAGGACCGAGGCCTCAAGCTATGCAAGGTGAGTTGGTTCAACCGGGTGGGACAACCGGAACGCGATGTGGAACAGTTTCTTTCCTTCACGGGCAAATGGAAAAACAGAAAAGACCTTCCCATAAAGAATGCAACAGAATGATTTGGTCATGAAACAGAACAGGCACGATGATAATCTGGTCAGACGTTTTGCTTTGAATAGGTAAACATTACATTCTTTCGTTTGTGTTTCAGGCATGGCGGGTCAGATGGGGATGGGTCCGGGCGGACCGGGACCGGCGGTGAGTTCTGCCGCGGGTGTCGCAGGTCCGGGAGGTGGCGGCACGCAGCCGCTGTCGCACTACCCCGGCGCGCCGCCCGTGAGCTCCGGCCCGCACAGCTCCCTGTCACAGCTCGCGGCCATGACGCAGGCGCCCCGCGCCACGGAGGCGATGCCTCCCGGAGGACCACCCGGACCAGGGATGGCGCATCAGAGACCCGGGATGCGACCGGCCTTCATGCCGGGACAAGGTGAGCGCTTCCCCTTCTGCTGACACCGCCCTACTCAGCTGTGTGTTTTGTTGTTGAGGAGGCCAGGTGATGCCACACTTAGGCTGAACGTCAGAGTTAAAGAGTACCTTGGTTCCTTTGACTGGCATGTTGCAAGGCTGAAACAAAAACAGTTTTCCTCTCGTTTTGTTGCATTGTCTGTTGCATCTGATGTGAAAATTACAGAATTTTTTTCTAAGCTCCGCTTCAGTGAAAATGCTTTTTGCAAACACAAACTCGAATCCACAGGGATGTTTTTTTGCACCAATGTGGTGATTTTACCAGTTTGGTGCGGCATCAGTTGCTCAATTTGACCGTTGCACAAAAATCGCACTTTGTCCGTGTTTTGCAGGAATGCCAGGACAGCAGCACATGCAGGGGATGCCCGGGCAGGGTATGGGCGCAAGCCAGGGCATGGTACCGCGCAGTGCAGCAGGGGTGATGATGAACCAGGCGCGCAGCATGGCTCCCACCTCCAGTGCCCCTCACAACATGTCCGAGCAACAGGTAGGGGAAAAACACCGTAGGCAGGGTTCTCACCAGGACTGGGAAACATGGAAATTTGAACAGACTTTTTCCAGTCAGGGAAAAAGACCATTTTTGTCCAATTTCTATCACGCGTGGAAAAGTCAGGGTAAAGTCATGGAAAAAGACTCGGGGACAAAAGTGAGAAAGAAAATACGAATTTTTGGTCACAATGAAGCAAAACAAACAAGTGACCGTATGGGTGACAACGGCAGTTGGTACGTACCTATTACCTTGTAAAATTTGATGTTAATCAACTTCACAAAGTTAACAACTTGTTTCTTCTTCTGTTGTACTTTGCTGATGTTTTATGTTGGTTCCACAGATGACGATGGCGGGACAGCAGGGTATGGGGTACATGGTGCGGGGTGGTATGCCCCCGGGTACCCAGGCCGCCAACATGTACCCACAGCAACCAGGCCAGCAGTTCCAGCGAATGCAAGGTAGGAATCGCTTCCATGCCTCAGGATCCAAGATTCTCTGGTCCATGCCGCGAGTCTCTGGTCAGAGCAAAGGGGCTACACTGTATGTCCAGCCGTTTTCACATTAAACTGACAAGACAAAATCTACACTCCAGTGTTTTGCTGTTATCGAGTTTGCAAAGGCTGTGAGCCAAATTTTGTGGATTTTTCTCAGCAAACCAGTGCTACTGTGCTGGTCTAGTCCTGTTCAGGTAACACCCCAGATACCCCAGGTACTTTCTAAAGGCAACAACCGCACTCGTCGGACTGGGCAAGCCAGTCTAGCTTGCTTTGTACATTCAGGTCTCCAGGTCAGTAAATTTGCCCTCGCCACGTGTTGTAGGTATGGCAGGCATGCGCAGCATGGCGCCGGGACCTCAGCCTGGTCCGGGACAGATGATGGGACCACGCGGCATGCAGCCCCAGCCCGGACTCATCCCGCAGCAGTACCAACTCAGGGTACGTGTTGAAATAGTCATACCCATCTCTGCAACTGCAATAAATAGACAATCTGGCATGCATTTGCAGGCACTAAATGGTTTTCTTTGCCTGAGGGAATGGAAACACGCACTTATCTGGCAATCTCGGATTGATGTTCTTTGGCTGAAGCTGGCTTTGACTCTGTTCGGCCTCGCCACACTGCATTCCCTCCATCACGGAACTGAACTGAAAGGGGTCAGACCTTGACCCATCCTCTTCATCTAATGCCTGGCACCCAGCCCAAGCAATGCCGGATGATTACGCACAGGCATTTTGTTTGCGTTTCACTCAGTGTCCAGCTTTGCTTCAGTTTGTTTGGTGTTCTTCCCGTCCAACAGTACCCCTATGCAATCGCAGCAACTGCAAGAATTGGCGAAGATCTCCCGTGTTTGTTTGAGCTCTTGTGAAGGATTCATTGTGGCCTTATCTGGTTTGCAGGGAATGCGTCCAGGAGTTCGGCTGGGGAACCCGGGGGTGCCGCCGGGCGGTCAGGCGGGCCACCCGGGGATGCCTCACCCGGGGCCGGGGGCTGGACCCGGACCCGGAGCCGCGCACCCGACCAGCCAGGCCGGGCCCAGCACTCCCGGGATGCCGCCGCGCTACCCCGGAGCCGCGCAGGGAGGCGCCCCCACCGCCCCCGGGACTGGCAGACCTGTGCTCATACAGGTAAGTCGTCATGTAAGTGCTCTTTATCACGCTCTAGATATGGACTTGTTTAACAGTTTGCCACAAGAGTTCAGTCACTGCAGTTGAGCACCAAGCCCTTGATACTTTCCATTGAAGGCAGATTCAGACTGGACCATTTTGTAAGACTTGTACCTTCAAATTTGTTTCACAACCCAGCGAGTTTTTCACGCTCTGAGAAGAAAGAGGTTTTTGTTTGAGGACTGCCTCAGCACGGGAATGCGAAGTGAAAATGTGAAACGGCCTCTCAATCATGACATCTAGAAAATGTGGCCTTTACCACGTTCGCCAGGGCTTGTGCTCCCAAATTCATTCGTTGAAAATGTAGCCAATCGGGTGTTGAGATTTTGATGTCACGTGACTTGCAGGAGCAGCCGCTGCTGCTGGAGGACCTGCTGGAGCAGGAGAAACAGGAGCAGAGGCGGCAGCAGGAGCAGGCGATGCTGCAGCAGAAGCAGGAGGCCGGCATGCTCACAGGTTCGCGCACATACATCAGTTTGGGGTCCTCTTTGAATTTCTGATCTCCACCATGTTTACCCTCCGAGACAAGAGGCCGGCATGCTTACAGGCACACACACAGAGCTACATCTGTGGTCAAAACGCCAGTCGAGTTTTAGGGGGCTTATCCGAGTTTTCTACCTCCAGCATGTTAACACGTCTCTCCGACTTACCGGTAGTTCATTCTCATGGGTGTGCGCCCTTTTACCATCTTCCAAACCAAGATAATTGTCTTGCCAATTTCTTTGACTAGTAATTCGTTCAGAGAAAAAAGTTTTCCTTTCAAGTGAATTGCCATCACAAGACAAGCAAAAGTTAACACAGTCTTGTGTGAACTTGGCAATGCCTCTTTCAATAGGCGAAATTATTGTTTGTCGTTCATCGCTGCCTGATACTTTTGGCTTTCTCCAGACTTTGTACGTTAACAATCCATGTTTGCCCGGTATTTCTCATTCCTTTCGGGCAAACGAACACGGTCAATCTACTCTTGGAAAGCAATTCCGCAAAAACTGGAAACTGCATTGATGAGATGATTTTGTTTTGTGATTTGTACAATGAGATGGAATTGTTCCGTGTTGTACTCAGAAGGAGATTACGACAAGCTGCGAGGAGACATGTTCGGGGAGGCGGGACCCCGCGGGCCGGGGCCCATGAGGGCTGCAGGCTACCCGGGCGCACCTCGCATGCCCAGCCCCATGGAGCAAGCTGCAAGGTACGTTGAACCATTTTCCCCAAGGATATCCTGGATCCTTGGATGCAAGATGACATCTTTTGTCGCAAACAATGGCACAAAAAATTTGCCGGGGGTGGGGGGGAATCAAAAACAAAAAGAAAGAAAGAAAGAAAAAAATTGTGTTGTTGACAAAAAATCTGAAGTTTGTGCGTGTTTCTGTTTGCAGGATGCCGCACCCAGAAGGCTGGCCTCAGGGTCCGGGCGGGATGGGCAGCCCCCGGGATAACCTCTCCCCGGGCCACGGCGGGGGTCTGCCGCCGGGCTACCCTCCCGCGGGACCGGGAGGCGGTGCGGGACCGCGCGGTGCGGCAGGACCCGGCGGGGCCCCGGGTGCGACAGGCGGCAGTCCGCGCACCCCGTCCCCGTTCCCCAGCAGCGTGTCCCCCGGCACTGCGCCCGGACCCCCGGGACCTCCCGGCATGTACCCGCCGTCTCACAGTCCCGCGATGCAATCACCTCTGCCTCCACCTCCAACCAAGCCTCCCGTGCCAACCATTGGTAAGTCTAACTTTGTACGTTGTTTCTCTGCAGTTGGTGCTTTCCAAATTGCGCGCAAAATTTGCGCATCACTTGTAATAGCAATTTTGAATTTTAATTTTGATGGTGTGCAACTGCTTGGACAAGAGTTGGAACTGCCTGCAAAAAAGGCAACTTCCAGGTTGCGCAAGTGATCTCTTTTGGAGTTTTCTGCTAAGAGATGACCAGCAGGCAAAGTGAGAGTGGTGTCTCAAGAAAAGCAAAGTTTACAAGGTTCGCGTTCGCAAGAGAACCTTTTGAGGGGAATCCACACTGCGTTTATCCTGAATTGAGGAAACGAATTGCCAGAATTGCAGGAAAATGCACGACAATTCGTCCAGTTCCTGACAAATGCAAATTGGTGGCCGGTGTGGCCTTTACCTCTTGTTGCCATTTCCATTCACAACAGTTTGATCTCCTTGCACCTGCCTTTTGCGAGGTGTGCCGCATGCTGTGTGAACAGAGACTCACCTTTCGCTTGATACGCAGGAACGCCGGGCGAGCCGCCGACGGAGGAGGAGCGACGCCAGCAGGCGTTGTACGAGGACTGGATGATGCAGCAGGCGCAGTGGCTAAACATGAACATCAAGTACAGCGAGCAGCAGGTTGCCAAGTTCCGCAAAACCAAGAAGTCGCTCAACGCCAAGAGCAGACAGGTCAGTCAGTGCACCGGGGTCAGACAATGCAGACAGGTCAGTCAGTGCACCGGGGTCAGACCTGACCGCAACTGATGTTTCACAAAGGGACAGTCACTTGTAAGAAAAAAGGAAAGCAGAAAAGGCAGAAAAAGCTGCCCCTCCGAAAAGCAGACAGGTCTCACCTTTCACTCCTGCTGAGTGTTGTTGCTTCCTGAAATAATCACAACATCGCAATTGCTGCGCAGGCGAAGAAGAACGGAGGCGAGTTGTCGGAGTCGGACCAGGCGGAGCTGGATCGGACCAATCAAGAGCAGGGAATCGTGCAGAAGCAGCTGGACGGCCACCGCAAGCAGCAGAGACAGCACCAGTCATTGGTGCAGGAGTACCGCGCCAAACACCAGGTCATTTCAGCTTCTCTCAATGGCTCTGCTGGAAAAAAAGCACATTTGAAACAAAAACAAAACAAAAAATAAACAAAAAACGCTGCAATGTTTGAAACATCTGAAGCCAATTCCAAAATGAGGCAAATGTGAACAGTCCTGCTGCAAAAAATAATTCCTAAATTGCAACAAACAAAGAAATTGTAACAAATATGGGCCAACTGTTTTCTCTTTTGCTGCTAAAGTTGAAGCAAAGAGGAAGAAGAAACAGAACTTTACCGAAATGAAGAAGTCGCAGCAATGTGCAAGAATTCTGAGCTGCGCAGGAAATCTTAGTTGATGAGTAAATGTGATAGATTATCTGGGTCTTTGCAGGAACGCTACGGACCTCAGTCGCCGTGGGGCGGACCTCCTCCCCCGGGGATGGGACCCATGGGTATGATGGGTCCCGGTGGCATGCAGGGTATGCCCCCTGGTGGTGGTATGCCTCCCCAGCCGCCGGGTATGGGCCCGCAACCCCTGCCGGGTATGCAGTCTAACCGACCCCCACACCCTGGACAACCCAGGGTGCCAGGTCAGTACCTTTTTATTTCCCTCTTCAGAACGTAAATACGTCTTCGTCTTCCACAACCAGCCAACTGTTGATCTTAATTCCAGGATACGTTTTCAGCCATTCTTCAGAATCAAAATGGTGTCAAGGGCACTTGGTGTGAGACGTGAAATGCAAAGCAGATTTCTTCTGTTGTTTCTTGATTTCTGGTCACCCTCATTCACACAGATTGTGCAAGGACAGGTGCCAGGCTTCTGTTCTGCATGACGTTTGCTTGTGTGAACACTTGGCAACCAATAACTTCAGCGCCTTGCGTTGCCTCATGCACTGCGTAAAGTTGTCCAAAGGGGTGAGGTGCGTGTTTTGATGGTAAATTTTCTGCCTGCAGGTTCTAACCAGCAGGCGATGCGTCTTCCCTCCGAGCTGAACAGGGAGTACGAGACGTTCATTCAGAATCGTCTACGCATGCGCAGTCAGCCCAAGCCCACCATGGTGACCGGGGTGAGTCTCCTTAGCAACCGCGTCTCTCTCACCGTCACGTGACTTCACCTGCGCAGTCACGAGTCTCGTCCTCGTTTCTCTCGCTGTCCAATCAGAAAAGATCTTGTCTCTTTCCCTTTTTGAAACAATACGCTGACATTCATGTCCAATGACAAGCCAGTTGCTTGAGACAAATTTTGTCCAATCACAGAGCGAGTGTTTTTGGCCAACCACAACTCGCAATCACAAGATGCGAGAAAATGCGAGACCAGTGGCGAGAACTCGTCGTTGTAGCGGTGGAGTTTCGTTGGACTTGCATTTTCCTGCTGCAAGCAAGAAAAAACGGTTCACAATGCAACGGGTTTCACTCTCCTGTTAGCTGCTGCCGTTGACTGCTTTTCTCCATAACATTTAAGGTTTTCCTGTCTCGCCAGCCTCTCTCTGGGCTCCCGCCATTTGTCAACCCTTCTCAAGGTTTCCCCTTTGTTTTCAACACCGGGAATTTCATGTTCGAGAAAAATATTTTCCCCACAAATTTTGGAACCTTTTCCCTATTTTTTTTCGTCAAAAACCCGACTATTTTTGAGCATCTTTGGCGTTTCTGCGTGCTCACACTGAAAGTCATGCCCTGGTCCTACCAGCTCGCGTTGAAGACAAATGAAAATTCTGTTTTCTGAGAATTAGCCAAGTAATTCTGGCAGAAACGATGCCGAATTCAATTTGCAAGAATTCACACTCACAAGCATCAATTTTATTCTGGTGTGAACAGGGTGCTCAGAAAAGCACCAAATATGGAGGGCGGGGCCAAGAAGCAGTCAAAAACAGGAAAAGTGACTTGAGTAGGAAAGAAAAAAAGAGATGTAAACGCATTTTTCCGCCTGTGTGATGGATTGTCGCTCTTCTTCTCTTGCCTCCTTCCGGCTAGACGGGAATAGAGCCTTTACAGCAATCTGTTGACAAAATGTTCGCCTCGAAGGTTAGACTTCTATCCGCTTATTCCCACTGTCGTATCTCTGTACTCGTTTCTTGTAGCAATGGTTTCGTCGTTTGTTCTTTTTGTTTGTGGTTGTTTACCGGTAGTTTTGCTGTTGTCACATCAATCTGCGCAAACGCAAGTATCCACACTGAAGAGTTTGAACAAAGGACGCAGGAAATACTGGGGTCTATCTTGCAAACAGAATGAGCTGAAAACCTTACCAGCTTTTGCCCAGTTTTATGGACTTCTGCCGAAGCCTTTGATATTGGGTTTTTCGTTGTGAAATTGCTGTTTCGTCGACACGTGCATGTGCACTCCAGATCACAAGTTTTCCAACCAGTCCCAGACTTTCATTTGCACTAATTTGTTGTCATTTGAAAGGTATTTATTCCCCTTGTGCACTCCCCTGCTCCCCAAAAAAGAAGAAAGGAAAAGAAAACCCCGCACGTCATGCACACGCATGCCCCAAATCCTCCCTCCCCTCAGACGCACACAGGCCCCACTGGCTTTATGGCTGGATAAATATGCACTGTTTTTCCGGAATAAGCCCAACCTGAGAATGAAGCAGGTTCCGTGTTGTATTGTGAAGTAGAATTGGTGCGTGAGTTGTTTTATGTTTGGTGAAATCGTGTGAAAGGGGGGGGGGTGAAATTACCCTCCCCCCCCAAAAAAAACAAACAAACTGGAAACATATGATGGGCCTTCATTACAAATTTTATCTGGTGAATTGTTTTGAGATGCAAGAGAGAAAGAAGAAACAGGACAAATGAAACTTGTTTCTGAGCCAAGTTTTGACTACAACGCAAACAAATGTGCTGTTTTGCAATGGTGGAATTGGACTTCCAAACTTGCCAATTCGGAAGGGCTTGAAGGGTGGTTAAGTGTGAGGGTCGCAAAGACATTGAAAATCTTTGTACACAACAGCACTGGCTTGGGAAATCAGCTACCCCATGGATTGCTTCATGACTTCTGAAGCACTGAAATCTTCCCCGGTTTCATTGCAAAACGTATTTTTTCCCTCCAAAGAAGCGCAAAGGTGAAGGCAGTGATCCTGAGCTGCAAAATGAGACGAAAGACTTTTATCCGAACCAGTCGATCAATGTGCAAAAATACCAATTAACCGTTGATATTTTGACTTGGTTTCATTTAAATGCGAGCTGAAATGCAACAACGCTAGGAGTGCAAACACTGGGTGTGGTGCCTGACATACCAAAGCGAAATATCAGAGGGAAAACGGAATCAAAATTAAAAATTCTCCCAGAAAAATGTGGGGAAATTTGTGTTGGTGGACGGGAACAAGAGAGTGATTCATTAAACAGCAAAGGCCAATAGCCTGGGAATAAAGCAGAATTGCAAAGCAGTTGAAGCAACAGATTTTCTATTTCAACACTGACGTTGTTTGGACATCTGCTGGTGTATTGTCACACTTCTGGCAAATTGGAGTGATGTTCTTAGTGATATTGGATCGCGACCAAAGTCAGGTGGGGAAGTTTTTGTTTCTTTTTTTCCGTTTTGGTTAGCTTTTCGCAATTCACTTTTGTGACGAGTACGCTTACAGCATACCTCACCCATACGCAACCTTAGTACCCTAAGGTAAAGG
>JAAUYG010076416.1_pt1 | contig 10435 bp, 4 predicted proteins | sample 7278091 | NCBI WGS metagenome assembly JAAUYG01 (sample SAMN14350201, study PRJNA611818) | marine sediment metagenome | isolation source: surface marine sediment (0.6m) | place: French Polynesia: Moorea | collected 2018-08
AATTTGCCGCCGCCAATAATTTTTTTAAGTTTAGGCCGTTATTTTCTTTAGTTGCGGCCGCCATATGCTTTTTTTAAGTTTAGGGCGTGATTTTTTTAAGTGGCGGCCGCCAGATACTTTTAAGTGGCGGCCGCCAGATAAGTTTAAGTGGCGGCCGCCAGATACTTTTAAGTGGCGGTAGCCAGATACTTTTTTTAAGTTTAGGGCGTGATTTTTTTAAGTGGCGACCGCCAGATACTTTTTTTTTAGTATCGGGCGTGATTTTTTTAAGTGGCGGCCGCCAGATAATTATTGGCGGCCGCCAGATAATATTTATAAGTCACCCCTGATACCAATGGGCTTCCGTAGTTGTCTGAGTCTTTTTGTGTTATTAATTTTGTTGTGCCCCAGCCCTTGGCGAAGGGGGGGGGGGGCATGAAAAAAAGAAACTTTTTATGGCAACGTCGGTTCTTAACAATTCAAACAATGCTGCAAGCTCTATAAAGGCTACGATTGCCATACCCATCCCATATCCCCACCCATCCCTCCCCCAGTAAGTTGGGACCTTGGAAAAGTTTTGAATGTATGTGTGTATATAGGGGACGCAGAGCAAGCAACAGTTAATAAAAAAGCCCAAAGCTACTTTCATCCTGTCCACAGAATTTGTATATCTCCCTCGATGTCTATGCCGTACCGGGTGACAGTGGCATAGTCACCCGACTGTTTTGCATAGGAATTGCCCCCCCCCCCCCACCACCACCAGGCTGCTGGGGTTCTTTTAGATAACTTCAATCAAATGAAATTTACCCTTCTTTTTTGTTACGAAGCATGACTGGAAGTGCTGGAATGCACTGCAGCTGGGCTGGCAATTGCGATATGTACTAGTAATTCTGTATCTCCTCTTGCAAAATCAATTTTTATTTTATGCAGCCAATAGATGTATGCGGCGTACCTTTATGGATCTGTGAAGTTGTTTACATATTCTTATTTCCTTATTTAAATTTTTCAATTATTTCCTCTATTTGTGCAGGAATTTCAGAAGCAGAAATGGCGCCAAGACGAAAGTTGATGCCTTGCTTTCATTTTAGCATGAACTTGGGTGGCACTGGACAAAATGACCAATGACCTTTACCATGACCCGTGACGATGATTGCCAAAATTGGTCCCGGAGACCTAGGAGGGCAGCACAGGACAAAGGGAAGATTTTCGACACCTGACCTTGACACAACCCATCAAGATCATGGTCAAAAATGGCGCCAAACCAAATGTGGTCGTGGGAGACCAAGACGGGCATTTTGTTTATGTCTTGGGTTGGTTTGAAGATGGACATTGAAGGCACAGGCCAAAGGATTTTCCCTATACGACCTTGACTACGACCCTCAAAGGTCATGGAGACCAAGAAAGGCCGTCTTGGGTTCATTTATTCTGAATGGCACAGTCCAAAAGGAAAATTCCCCCCCCATGAGCATGACCCCTTAGGTTATTGAAAAAAATGGCGCCAAATACCAATGTTGATCCTGCATACCAATCAGGGCCGTCTAGAATCTAGAATCGCCTGGTCCCGCTACGTGGAGGCAGGTATATGCTAACGAGTTACGATGAGTTACATGTACCATTGGCTGTTGGTTGGCAAGGCGTTCAACTGCTAACCAGTTATAGCTGGCGTCATAATTTCAAACCAGCAGATTTCCCCAGCAGAGTTTCATTAATCCAATACCTTCCTCTCCTTCCTGGGAAAGGATGAGGCAGAAGACCAGACTGCGTGTTTGTGTTCACTTGAGGATGGATCTGAATGGCACATCCCAGCATGCAATGAAGACAAATAATGCCTGGAATAACACGCAGGATATTTCCTTTTGTGAACAGATTTAGCTTAAAACATCGGTTATTTTTTTCTCGCTGTACTGTCTATTACTATAATACTGATTGGACAATATGGCTATCACTGCAATACTGACTGGACAATAGTTTCTCACTGTACTATCATGATCAGTACAATACTGACTGGACAATAGTTCCTGACCGGACTATCACTACAATACTGACTGAACAATAGTTTCTCACTGTACTGACTATCACTACAATACTGACTGGGCAATAAATGTAGTTCCTCACTGGACTGACATAAGAATACTGACTGGGTAAAAGTTCCTCACTGGACTGGACTATCACTACAATACTAACTGAACAATATAGGTTCTCACTGTACTGCCAATCACTACAGTACTGACTGGGCAATAGTTTCTCTGTCTCCAGAACTTATTTGTGCCACTTTCTTATATTTGTGGCTGATTGAAGTGAATGCTTCCTCACTGCATTGGTCGCAGCAGGCACCATAGTGTCGTTTCAATATGACACATTAAGCTACAGACAGACGGGTTGTGAGCTACTTGAATCAGTGTAGCCACCCGTCATTTGTGCAGAAAATTAGTCTAAAGCAGACGATCTGGTTTAATGAAACGATATGATCGTTTCATTTTTTTCGCATTGAGTACGCCTATGTTAAATTTAATGTTCACATTCAGTGCTTAACCGAATACCACGCTTCACTTTCCCCAGAGAACTCCCCCGAACCTCGGACGTGAAGAGATCTCGTATGCTACGCTTAACTCGTATTTTTAGACACCCCACATCTCTCTCTCTCTCTCTCTCTCTCTCTCTCTCTCTCTCTCTCTCCACTCTGTCTGAGCAAAGTTAATGTAACTTTGGGCCATTTTGGGAAGTGCGCCATTCTGATAAGGTGGGAATCAATATGCCTATATCAAGACAACAGCCAATGCGATAGCTGTGTGTTTCCTCGTGATATCTGAGTGTTTCCCACTTGTGCTGAACGTCTTTTATCAGACCTAAGACGTAGTGTTTGTGAAAAAGACTAAAGAGCAATTTCTTGAAACCAAATTACATCTAACATTTCACTTAAGTAAGAACAGGAGCACTTAACACCGTTGTGATTGCTGACTTAAATCCAACTTTAGGCTTAAGTTGTTTTTTAGATCTATGGTTCTGCTGTACCCATTTCGAAAGCTCTTGCTCGTAGTAGATTAGGATACGTGTGGACTGAAGTATTCGTAGAATCCCTTTCGACTCCTTAAAGTGCGAAGACTTTTTATCTGTACAAACACACTACATCAATGTACTGAGAACCGACTGTGAAGATTACAGCACTGAAAAGACTGACCTGCCGCAGACAATAACAACAAAATGCATCCTTGAAACAAAGATCGTAGACGAATAGAATGAGCTCGTTAATGTTAGTTATATCCTATGGAACCTAATCTTAACGGGACGGTTAAATGAACTATCACACCATTCTCCAAAACATCCACTGGGAATGAGGACTTGTTATTCGTGGAGCTTTGATTAGTTCTGAGTAGCGTGTACTATTTGATAAAGAATAGCATACATATTCAAAATACACTATTCAAAATATGCATTTTGTTCAATTGCTAATGTTACCTGGCTTCTCATAGATACTTATACTTTATCTCTAAAAAGACCCAGACTTCAAATTATAAAGTACTATTATCACGGCATTCCGAGGAATTTTCTGAGGACTGTACATAGTTCCATCGCAGTAGAAATGGATGAACATCGCCATGGGCGACAACTGGTAACAATGATCCTTTACGAATCATGTTCTGACACTTAACGAATTATTATCAACACAAAGGTTTTTTTTTCTTTGGTGGTGGTGGTGGTGATGATTCTACTGGCCATCTTCTTCGTCTTTCTCTTCCCCATCTCCGATTTGTATCTTTACAATCGGCAGGTCATCCATCTTCAGAGTTTCCACGCCTTTGAATGAGGTCTTACGACCCGATTTAGATCTGGCGTCACACTGGATGCCACCTTGCCCTTTCGATTTGAGAGACGTCTTCCGTTTCACACTTCCGTCTGATTCCACGGGCTGCTCTGCCGCGCAGAATGATGACCTTGTCGGGAGTAGGAGGAAGGGAGAAGGGTGCAAGGCGGGGTTGTTGTCATCTCTGCCTTGCAGACTGGTAGCACTGCCTTCCGGAAGTGTCAGAGAGGCATTTCCGGGAATCATGAAGCGAGAGAACGGAAGTTCAGCATAGACCTTTCCACCGGCGTCCATCCGTGGCTCGCTGTGGGTTTTGTTGACCGGGACGAAGCAGATGCTGGCTCTAGCCTGCCTCCAATCCCCTCGACCACCCTCGGTGGAGTTCTCCCCGGATGACGTGGTTTCCATGGCAGCACTCGCCGAACAGACGCTCGCTCGGGGACGCCCCTTCCGGCTCAAGAAGCTCGGCAGTTGCAGATGCATGCTTTTCCTGCGCTCCTGTTCCTGGGGAGCCGTCGCTTTCTGAGGACCCAAGCCATCGTAAGAATGATATAATAAAAATGGCTGGGCTTCCACCATTCCCGTTTTACCGAACGCATCTTCGTACTTGACAACAGGGGTCATCGGGATAGAGGACGAGGATGGGCCGTCGGCGTCAAAGATTATATGGGGTTGGGCTGCTCTGGAGGCAAGCTGGCGCATCTTCCGTTTGGCATAACAGTGCATGTAGAAACAGTGAATCAGCACGTACAAAACGATGACGCTGGATGCTCCAATCAGAAAGGGTGGCACAAGCCAGTAGCGTCCTTCTTTATCATACGGTGCTGATTTGCCACCGTTCCCTCGGCCACTGTTTTTCATGTGACCGTCGGATGGCGACGGCCGTCTCGTGGCAGACGATGCATTTTTGTCAGTCCTGCCAGCGCCGGAATTCGCTGAATGATCGCCTGATGCGTCTATTGAGGAGGCGATGAATACGCAAGAGCTGTTTCTGTTCTTGATTTCATTACCTTCCATTTCACACGGAGGCAGTTGGGTGAGTATTGATGAGGCCGGGTCCCCTATAGGACGTCGCATGCTGTTTCCAGAGTCCGTTTTCTTTGCTTCTGTCAAACACAGACCAAGGGGAACGGAATAGATCGTCAGGGAAATAACGACAATTTTGAGGCCTTCAAGTGAAGACATGTTTTTTTTTCTGTGATGGTTCCCAAAACGAAAGCAGTCACATGTGGCTAATAATGATGTCGGGGATATTCAGTCTTTTGACGTTGAGGACAGAAGCTGTGTGTCCGGAAATCACAATTGAACATACCTGACCGCAGAGGGACACCTTTCTTTGTCTGAAAAACAAAACACAAACATCATGACATAAAACAGTTGAGAGAGAGAGAGAGAGAGAGAGAGAGAGAGCAGGTTTACCTTCTTATTCCAGCTAATGTAAAGTGTAAGTTAGAATACTAAAAAATACAACACACTTCCCCTTATTTCCACTCCCAATTCCTGTTTGTTATTACGTAATTAGCACGTAGAAAACGAATACAGCCTCTCCTGTATTCTACCCAGTGCCTATCACATGCACGCATGGCGTTGTTGCCTGTGTTTCCTACCTTCTTCTGCGCATCCCATCCCATCGATTGTAGGACAAAGGGCGGTCGTCAATTTCGTTCTTATTTTTTCACATCCAGCAAAGGTTTATCCGATAACATCCACGGAATGACCAACGAGCAATAAAATACACCAGGCCGTCACGCATCGATTTGTTGACACGGTGATTGGTTATCGTAGATGAAGATTCGCTTCGTGGTGATAGGGATCCTCTTGTACCGATGACACCACATCACAGTGGCATGCTCTGTCGACTACCACGGTCGTTTCTTGTAGCGGGCTCTATCGTGTGCGGGCCGCGTCTGGCGCTCCGGAAAGGCTGGGCTATGCGGGCCGCAGCTTCCGACCAACCCCAAAGCCTCGCACATGCTGCAGCACAGCCGAGAAAGCTCCCACGCGGCAGCAGCACGAGGCACCTGACGTTCCCTGTCACATTGTCACAGATACCGCTTTCATCTATAAAGAGTTCCCTCTTGCGTCTTGTCCCAGTAAGAACCCCTTGCGATCACGAAGTTTCGCCACTCAAGACGTCTGACTCCCCACAGATAGGAAAGGAGCTTTGGAAATATCGAAGGGGATATATTGGAAATGACAAAGACTCGTGTTTACCTGTGTGCATTATGTTTGATCGATCAGGGAAGTATGAAGGGCTCACCGAAAATGAGGGGACTAAAGAATTGTAACATCCGAGATTATTATCCTCTAAGAGGGACCGGCGTTTTGCTTTCTTTGTCTCCAAGGTTGGAACGATTACACGGCGTGCGATACTGTAGGACGTTATCTCTCTAGTTACATGTACATTAGACGTGCGTGCTGAGTACCTCAAATGTTATCCGAAGCCGTGCTATAGAATTACCATAGGCGCTTAGGCCTTTGTTTTACATACACATCGATCCACTGTATTCATGACGCGACCGCTTATGGGACTTATTTCTGTTTTGTTATGCCTGTGCATTAAGGGATCGAGCCGTGGTGAAATTATAGGGGTAAAAAACCCTGATGTATGTTACATCGTCTGGTTATTATTGTTACAATGCTCAGTTCAAAGAGTGCTAAACCATTGGTTACTCATATACCCCATCCCTCTTCAAAATGGATCATTCACGTTAACGTTATTACGACGACAACAACAACAACAACAACAACAACAACAGCAGCAGCAGCAGCAGCAGCAACAACAACAAAGTGACGTAATATGAAGTCTATTAATGATATAATTAGTCTAATGTTGGGTTTGATAATGAAGACGTGTAGACAAGACATGACATGGCAGATTAGTCCCAGATACTATAAAACATAATTTATACATCGCTCGTTCTCATGATGCTCCTATCTTATTATAACAAGTCTTTTTCAGTTCGGTTGACTAGCACACTTTGACCTTTTTACCAGGCGTTACACAAAGATGTGCCAGTATGAAGATATGAGTATTTATACTCTTTATTTTATGGCAGTCACCTTACCAGTCAAGTACAAAAGTATTTGTATTTGAAAGTATTTAAACACTTTTCAAAAAGTATTTGTATTTGTATTGGTGTTACTTACCACGTGAAGTATTTTTGTATTTGTATTTAAATACTATGGAGAAGTATGAGAACATTCAAATGGTAGATCCTCTTGTGCCTTTAAAATTCCAGTCAGTAGGCAATGGAGTTCCCAGCTTGACACTACTTCCCTTGTCTTCCCCTGGCATATGCATGGATGCACTACTAAGTCCCCTTGTTCACCTAGGGATAACTAATCCTCTTGTTTGGTCAGACATACATGTAGGTGGCAGGTTCTGGCCTACCACTACTGGGAAAACTGGGCTTAGGTGGGTGAAGGTGGAGGGGGGTATATGTAGGATATATGAATATGTAAGGCATTGCATATCAGTGTAAAGGTGAAAACACTTTTGATCCTGTGAACTATTGCCTCGTTGCCTCACATTTTTAAGTCCATGAGCATGTTGCTTCTAACTAGGCATATTCCATGTACTAGGTACTACATGTAGATTGTTTTCAATCAGTGCCTTGGGTGTGCTCATCACCTATCGGGGTATAACATAACTAAGGAAGCCAGCCCAATACACATGTATTTGCATTTATATTTGTATTTGGTGAAAGCTACATGTATTTGTATTTACTACATTTCCGTGTATTTGGCCCCATGCCTGAGTCTTGTGTAGCCCTTGTTCAGGTTCATGGATGAAATGCAAAAACAAAAAAATCCCGTATTATCAAATCGAAAGATCCAAGCTTCTGTTTTGACCAAAAATGGAACCTTGGAACAAAGTGGAACTGCTGCCATGTGACACAAAGAACTGGTGCCACTTAGTGCTATTAATAGATAAACTATGCGAAGTCACGCGTAAGCTCGACAACACTTCTGGCAAATGCAGCTCACGTCTGTGTAGAGCAGGGATTTCTCTCGCCTTTGGAAATCAAGGGCAAGACCTCACACCACGGTGGTCATGTGTCGAGGTGCCACAATTCATGATCCCGGTCGTCTGTTAACATGAGAGCAGACGACAGGTCCAGAGACTGGCACCCCGGACGTTCGGCTGTCTGTTGATCTGGGACCTGTTTCCAGAAAACAAAATGACCAGTTTTAAGCCAATCTTAAGCAAGGGAAGACTATGGTTGCTATGCCTAGTTAAATTAACCTAATTTATAGACTTAACTCCAAACCCAGTTTTAAGCAAAAATCGCCGAAACACATTTAAAAACAATGGTGGTCAATGTGGGGATAAGTGAACTTAAGTTCATTTCAAGCCCTAAATGGCTCTTTTCTAGAAACACGCAGCCCAGGGCAGTGTCTGATAAATCTGACACTGTGCTCAGCTGGCCAATATGCTTCGCAAATTTTTGCTTTTCGACCACACAACCTTTTGAAAAATTAATATTCCCAGTGTGCGCATGACTATATTTACTATACACGTACAGTGAAACTCAGTTGTACGTAAAGACAACCCTAGGGACCAAGATGTACATGGACTCCTTATACACAGGTGGTCTTTATATGCAGGTTCAATAACATGGGGAGCATACGCCCGGGGACCTATTTTAGAATCTTTATAAGCAGGTGGTGTTTATATACAGGTGGTCTTTAGTGGATATGTGACTGTATAGTACATAGGTAAATCCTGGTTTGGAAACGATGAAGGATTGTTTCGGGAGGAATTAAATTCGAACGAAGAGCTTTAGTTTTTGAATGGTATTCAATGGACAAAAGATTAGTGTTAGGGTTTACTGGGTATTTAGACACCGTCAAAAAAAAAAAAAAAAAAATAGGGGATTTTTTTACTAAGTTTCTTTTCTCATTGATTTTGCTCATTATTTTGCTCTGATTCTCACAGTTTCTTACACTCCTTGATTTTCTATGTTCTAACCTGATGTGAACCTTAAAAGACAAATTGGTATCTCATAAGCTTTGTTTCATTTGTATATTTCACAGTCCCTATCCCGTCGGGTTTCTTATGGGAAACAATTTGCCTAACTTGGCTTCATACCTTTACAATATTTCGTGCATATAATTATTTATAGATGTACAAGATGGCGGACTCTTCTTATTCAACCCAAATGCCACCTCTGCTCTAAGCATAATACTACAAGTTAAATAACCTTCGTGGTCCCCGAGGTTCTTTACCCAGAGAGACTAAAGATCGGAATATAGATCATCGACATCTGGGAAATTGTGGTGTAAAATGTTTATCTTGTCCCGGCACTTTATTTCGTGGAATCGTTCACAGACCGCCGCATGTCGCGATATATTGCCATCATGTGCGGCTGGCCCCTTCTAAGGGGGACCCCGGTGTAAATGTCAGGCTTTAATGGCCCAGCCCATATCAAACGACCCTCAGGGGACGCGTCCTCAACAAGGGCAGATTTTACTCCACGAGGATTGGGCTGTGCAACACCTGCTAGCCGCATACGTGGGCGGAGTGCTATGCTAAGCCTAATCCATGGCCGCTACACCCACTGCGCAAGGATCCTATCCTCCACTGATGACGTATCTTTGACATGGAGAAAGGAAATATATGAGTGGAAACATGGGATCAGTTTGGATTTATCGCAAAGATTATTTGTGCACTTAAAACACCTAACACGGACGGTGTATGGATGTTTCACGATTTAGACAAAAACTGGAGGCATTGCAAGGGGAAGAAATCGAAGAAGGAATTGTCGAAAAAGACATAAAACTTCGTTACGTTTTTATTTCGAATGATTCGTCGATTTTCTTCTCTCTGTTTCTAAAAATGTTGGGGTAACGGTTAAGAACGTTGGATATATATTACGGTACAGAATCGGAGATCAGAGAGGGGTCATCTTCTGAGAGAAGTCCACGCCAGAACCCGCATGCTACACACAGGAACTAGACAAGGACCGGCATAAGGTCGATCTATATGTAATCCCAATGCACATAGTTTCAGTGGCACTTTATTCTTGGACCCTCCTAAAATAGAAGAAACCAAAACAAAAAAAAAAAAAACAAAGAAAAAAAAACAACAACAACAAACAAACTCGAAGTCGCCAGTGGAGTATTGTATTGATTAGATGAGCTTTTCAATTACGACATCTCTTTAGCGGGGATCAATGGGACTGCTTTCCTTTTGACACTTCCAATTTGGGTACTGAATTGCAAAGGACAGTTTTTTATCGCACTATACGGAAAACTGTTGCTATTTTTACGAGACGGCCGGTGTGGAGGAACGTGACAGCTTGTCAATACAGGGCAGTGTGTTGATTGAACAGGGCGTCTATTAAATACATGTATGTGATTTGATGTTCTATGACATTTAAGACCTCAAGGTTTCATGTTAAAAGAATACACAAACATATACCTTGATAGCGTAGTAAGAGCGTTTTGTTGTCTAGTAGTAGTAGTAGTAGTTAGTAGTAGTAGTAGTAGTAGTTAGTAGTAGTAGTAGTAATAGTAGTAGTAGTAGTAGTAGTAGTAGTAGTAGTAGTAGTAGTAATACTAGTAGTAGTAGTAGTAGTAGTGGTAGTAGTAGTGGTAGTAGTAGTGGTAGTAGTAGTAGTAGTAGTAGTGGTAGTAGTAGTGGTAGTA
>JAAUYG010219721.1_pt1 | contig 10435 bp, 4 predicted proteins | sample 7278091 | NCBI WGS metagenome assembly JAAUYG01 (sample SAMN14350201, study PRJNA611818) | marine sediment metagenome | isolation source: surface marine sediment (0.6m) | place: French Polynesia: Moorea | collected 2018-08
GTCGTTCCCAGACGTGTCATTTGACCCCGTCCACCATCTAATGTCCCCAGTGGTTTCCATCCCTACATGTATATACACAAGAAATGACCAAAGAACTACCGCCTTTTATTCCCGCAAAAGACCGGCGACGACTGTTTGCTAAGAGGCTTAGTTCGCCTGATCCGAATAAATAGGCCAAAATCGACTATTCTCTATTATCATGTACCGTGGTTCTTTGTGTGTGTGGTATACATTTACATGTGCAAGCTACTTCCGCGTTATTCCAAAAAGCATCGATATCTGCTGTACCACAGAGCTCATGTCTGCAGAGCTTTTGATCTGCCTAATGCTTAGCCCAACACTGGAAAAAGTATTTAGGTGATGCTACTAGTACATGCAGTTGATCTGCAAAACAAGCGTACATCACTCGTTTAATTGTTTAACGCTTGCAAACATTTACACTAAAGACTTCAGTGAGATCAATGACGAGTACATGAAGTTGATCTGCAAAACAATCGCACATTACTCGTTTAGTCGTTTAACGCTTGCACATTATAGATTTCAGTGAGATCAACTTAGTATGTTAATGGTATTGAAGGAAAACTTGGTATTTGTCAGTACGGACAACGTACAACCTACAACGGACAACCTACAGCGGACAACCTACATGTAAGCACATGTAGCCGATATTAAATGTGATCGTGGTGAGTTTGATAAACGACTTACAGCCCCCTTGCCGAGTATTTGTGCAGGTTCTGGAAAATGAAACTGTCGTATCTAACCGCCAACCACAATGCAAAGCTGATTAGGGTAAAGCTGCATGTAAATTATACTACGTAACAAGAGACTTTTCAAGATAAGATGACATACTTAACATGAGAGACTACGACTGCTATTGCCCTTATGGGTTATCCGTGACATTTCAGTTTACACAACATACATGGAATCAGCGACCCTATGCAGCCTGTTAACAGTCACATTACATTACCAAATAACGTAATTTGAGAGCTGAATTTAACATGACACGACTTAATAATTTCAGGAATAATGTTCCATAAAACATAACCATGCAAATCGCATGGTTCGCGAGTAGAAACAACGTTGTATCGTCTGCGTTGACGCTCGAACTCGAATTCTAATTCGTCAGATTTCAAAGTGTAAGAGCACTATATAGGTTTCTGCCTAATACACATGTACATTAGGTGGATGATGTTGATTTTGACTTTTCAAGGCAGTCCAAGGTCACATCACATTCTGATATGTCCTATCAGACGATTATGTTTGTAACCTCTCATGTAGCTAACTACGGATCACCGGTACCCTAAACGTTAAACTATCCACGGCTTGTCACCGTCACTTCAATCTGCGTGGGTTTGATTTGGCATCTCTGTGGGCATTCAAAGTCAGAAAAAAAGTCTTCTGGTGTAGTTTTAAATATATACACCACTGCTATGGACTGAATTGGACAACAAATACATACTTGTAAGTAATGGTTACCTTGATGTGAATGCTTTAATATTTGAATGGTTTTATGTGCCTTAAACAGACTGAAATTCATCTCATTTTATACACCTATACACCGATTTTCCCCTACTCTCAGAGTGTGAAACCTCAAAAATTGCATTTTGCCGCGTGCATGCTGTCAATATAACCTGCGCACGTGGGGCCTAGCAAAAATTGAAAGTATTTTGGATGTAGATAACTAGGAAAAAATGTCACACTTTTGTCGGATCGGTCGCCATCCGGTCAAAAATTTGACCTAAGCTGCCTAGCTACCAGAACTATTTCAATAGGGAGTATTTGGCGCCAAAAATTCGCAGTATGAATAATCGGTTTCATTCGGAAGCCAAACTACCTTGGTCATGTGACTACCCTTTAGCCAATCATATTGCGACAAATAAAAGCTCCACCAATCGTGAGATGCCCTTGTTTTCGCGCCTTTACACTTCTTTCGGGTGTCTTCAGAAAATTTTCCCGCCAAGGGGTTTAAAATACTCCCTATTCACTTCAAGCTGCACTCGATCTTATATATCCAAACGACGTACCTGTCGGTCAATATACATGTACATGGTACTAAGGCCCGCCCACTTTTGTGTTTATCTTGTAAACGACATTAAATAAATTATATCGCATGTTATGAGGTTATAACCATTGGAGATACAACCGACAGGCACTTTGCCATAATATACGAGCTTCATCCAGTAAGACATCTCCCGGAAACCTTAGCAATACGTGCCTAGTTGGGCTAAAGAATGAGGGACGACGACCAGCGCCCGCCTGCATACAGTGTAGTTGCTATGCAAAACCGCCGAAGGTACGTTATTGAGCAGCTATATATAGAAACGGTTGACTAACAGGGGAATCCCAATTTCGCTGACCTTCTCTGACTGTGATATAACCACACCGACACTTGGCATCAGAGTATTATGACGTGCCTGGACTGACATGCTTGCTTGTGTTAAAGGGTCTTCATGACTGAGCTTGGTCAGATATTAGCGAATATCGAGAAGATAAGCTAAATTGCATTCTGAAAGTGGAAGAAACTCTGACAGAAAAAAAAAACATCCTTCCTGAAAGCGGAACCTGCATGCACATGCAATGATAAATTTGAATGTGAAAGATACTAGACTAAGTACTTTGTAGAAGGCATTGCACATTTTCCAAGAATAAACATTTTAATCTATTGTTCCCAAGTGTACATGTATGTTATACTCAAGAAAAACCCAAGAGAATTGAAACATGTGTAGGTTCCATGTTTTGTGCAGTGTCATCTGTCAGAGACGGATATCAAATTAAATATAATACTGCTAAATTACGTTGTCAAATTCTCAACAGAAACGTTCATGTACATCTTGTAACATGAAAGCCCGTGAGTTACGAAATTATTTTTATACACATGTGCCTTTGTGCAGTTATTAACGTGAAATATGGTGTTTTGTCGGCTTTTTATTTTTTCCTATATCTGAATGCATACGGAAGCATAGAGGGGTGATAGAGAAAAAATATTTCGTGAAATTTTGCGAAAAATATCTCGTTATTTCGCGAAAAATATCTTGTTATTGCACAAAAATATCTCGTTATTGCACGAAAAATACCGCGTTATTTTGCGACAGTATTTTCTTCAGAGAATCACATACAGGCTAATATCTTGGCCAATGGCTTCTGCAGTATCAAAGAAATTACCTGGAGATAAGGAAAGCCAAACAGATTTATTTGTGTAATATGTCAATTATGGCACCCCAATTAAAGAAGCATTAAGTAATACACTTTATTCAGCACAACTTGTAACATTGTCTTCTAGACTACTTTAACACAAGTATATACAACTTCAGGAAAGGATCTATGACAAGAGGTCCATGTATTGAAGCTTAAAATTCAGGTAATATCAAAAGTAAGTTTATAAGTAGTATTTTTCAATAGGGCACGATGTTGAATTCCAAAATAAAATATTCTTTTAAACCAACAAAACACTTTCTCAAAAACTTTTAACATAAAACCTTGCAGGAAGTATGGAAATATTTCAAATTTAATAATCTGTGTTAATCTGTACAGCTCAAGTATAGATATAACATTTGTATTCATTTTACATTTCACATATTATGACCGTACACCTGTACACTAAAACATGTGCTTAATTCCTCAACAGAGCATTTAGCCTGGATATTTTCTCGAAATAACGGCATATTTTTTCGCGAAATAACGAGATGTTGTTTTCGCGAAATAACGATACATTTTAAATTCGCGAAATTAGATGTAACGCAAAAAGTAACGAAATGCATATTTCCTGTATGACGCCTCTATGCTTCCGTACATGCAAAAACACATCCATCTTTTTTTTTTTTTTTTTGCTCTTTGTCCAGTAACCGACTCTGTTAGCCCGGTTTATCTCAACACCGGATATCCACATGGTGATAACACTTGGATCGGCTGAGCTCAGATAGAACGCTATCGGTGTTTGCTCATATCTACCAAATACCTTCAGTGATAATTTCTACAAAGTGACCTAATTTCTGTATTTGGAAAACCGTTGCCGTATGGCGAACATGAGCTCTATTTGAACCCCTGTGATAGGCAGAGTATATATGTATCTGCAACATCTGTAACTTTGTCTGATGTCCAAATGTAACGAATATAAAAACCTAATTTCTAAAAACCGACATGTTTGTGACTGTACCTTGTCGTTTGTATGGGTGGCCAAAGTGGAATTTAATGCCTATTTTCTAATATTAAAAACATCTAATATTAGAAATTCATTTTCTAATATTAACGATTCATTTTCTAATATTAAACATTCTTTTTCTAATATTTAGAAATTTAAGTTCTAATATAAGAAAATACATGTCAATTTTCTAACATTAGAAAATGAGTTTTAGAAACTCAATTCTTAATATTAGAAAATGAATTCTTAATATTACAAATTGACTTTCTAATATTAAAAATTGTACGTATGTATGTATGTATGTATATTTATTTGGATCACACACAGGAGACAATGCACGAGATCATACACATCAGAATATAAGTTCAGTACGCTGTGCTGACCCAGGCCCCCATCCGTGAATCGAAAGATTGTAACTGGATAGAAATGTATGTCAAAGTAATAATTACAATAAGTAATACTTATCCAGCCAGAAAGGACCAGAGAGAACATAATTAACAATTAAATGTACCAACGATCGGTAATTCAATTTCTAATATTAGAAATTCCATTATATGCAAATATGTTGCATATATACTTTGGCACCCTACACATTTGAACATCTATGTTAAATGTGTGTCATAAATGTCATATCCTATCCTTTCCATTGGTTGCAAATAAGTTATATTCTTATCTTATCCTTACCTAATCAATTGTCCCTATCTGGGAAGCCGCTTCTGTCAGAGCAAATATTAGCTCCGTTCCAAGACCCAGACGGAGACCATATGTGTAACTGTGACTTCTGAATGTTGGAAGAATATATGCCAATATTGACAATCGGCCAGTATTTCAGTAACGGCTGTCCGGAAAGCAAAAGTAACCTCAACCTTGACCCATAGGGGTAAAATAGATTACATGTTCAACATGTGGAGATTATGCCAAGGCAAACGTTTCATGTATGCAATTTTCAAAAGTTGGAAAATGTTGAACATGCCACTTCAAATTTGGACCACCCTGAGGTAACAAGTGAGTACATTTGCAACCTCTGCAGCTGTGACCAATGGCAAAGTTTTATATGCAAAGAAGGATATTTTTAATACCATCTGTATCTCGGAAACGGCTGGGAATAGAGCGAAACTTCCGTTGGATTAGTGATCGAGAGAGAATACTGCCAGTCATGGATATATGAAATATGAGTGAGCGAATGAGTAAATCAGTCAGTAAAATTTACGTCGCTTTGACAATGTTATGGCTCAAGGTTTTTATCTACGAACAAGACTATGTATATGTATGTATGTGTTAGCGTGTTAAACATCTGTAAGTTTTCTGGTGGTCTGCATCACAGTATCGTTAATTGTTGCTGGCTAGTAGCGTTACAATGTAAAGACGACCGCCTTAATACCTGGGGCCGGTTTCTCAAAAAATCTTAAGTCCTCTAGTGATCTTAAGCATGGAAAAGACAATGGTTACCATGGTGATTAGTGAACTTAAGTCCATTTTCTAGACTTAAGATTTTTTGAGAAACTGAACCCTGGGCCTTAATTTCGACTTCAGCCTTTGTGATTACTGCTTACTTTCCCTCAAAATACAAACTGCCATGCAGGTCTTGAATTTGCCTGGGAATTTTGCTGTCTTATTCACTCGTATCACTGCCAGCGCAGTGTTAACAAGTGTGAATGCTGAGGCACACCGGGCCGCGGCAACGACATTAAAATAAATATATGTGACGAGCGAGGGCAACCGCCCGGATGTTGAAACATCCGCAATATACCTACTGGGCAGGATAACAATACTCTACGTTCGTGTGGCAAACACGCGGCGATTACAATTGACAGTGAACGCTCGAATGCATACTGCCGACTACCTGAACTTTAGTACGGTGCATATGCGAATTGTGCAGCATCACATGCAGCTAGCTGGTACACATGATACCCACTTTCACCGTGCTTTCACTGCTGTTTAATCCCAAGCGGCAATATGTGCCGATCATGCATTTAGGTCACCACGAATAAGTACTTATTTCACCTAGTAGGTTATGCCTCCGAATCGCACACGTACAACAGACCATCACAATTAAATTTCATAATTGACAAGGTATAAGGCGGGAAGATAACGCACCTGAGAATTGCTGGCAGTCCTTTGTGGTGAGACAAGGTTTCCCCTCGGCTGTGACGCGCTGATATAATCAAGTGTCCACAAAATGAAGGACTGGGAAAGCCTTGCATTACATCAAAGCAGATGTCTGAACAATGAAACTCATAAAAAAAGGTATGGGCACCTGGGCGACGCATGGTCACGTGGCGCCATGTTTATGCTACGCACACCCGTGGGTGAGTTTCGCGAAGCCATTGCAAGCCAGCAACTGGTCTATAGAATGAGTTGCAGGGTCGATTTCTGTTGTTGTTGTTGCTTTTGTTATTATTATTATTATTATTATTATTATTAGTAGTAGTAGTAGTAGTAGTAGTAGTAGTAGTAGTAGTAGTAGTAGTAGTAGTAGTAGTAGTAGCAGCAGCAGTAGCAGTAGTAGTAGTAGTAGTAGTAGTGAGTATCATCATCATCATCATCATCATAGATTTGCGTTTTAAATTTTCTTGTGGCATCGTTGGACTTGAATGTACATGTAGGTTAGCACACTCATACGAAATTTCTTGTGAGGCTTCAGAATTTGATCGGACTTTGAATGGCTCTAAGAGGTCAAAAATCAAGCGAATGCAACTTTAGGATCGGTTACTACAGAGCTACATGTAGGATAGGAGGTTGACTGAAAGGCAAAATGATTTGACTTGGGGGTAATTATGAAAGGCCAAAAACAAAATTCCAACTGAACTTGGCCATTAAACTTAAGACGGACCATCACTTATGCGACAGCTTATGAAACAGAGTAGAAAAAACTTGGGCCTATTGTTCCGCACTCTGTTTAGTACTGTAACCTCATAACCCATTACTTCAGTTGTTTTTGTTATGGAGGTTGAGAAGTTTGAACTGGAACAACTACTTTAAATTGGTATTTTTTTATATTGCCATTGCTTACACCGCACATTCCCATGGCTGGAATATAGTGGATCTTTTTTCCCGGCAGCGGCATATTATGGTTTTGAACCTTGATACAATATACATTGCTTTAGTATATCATTTTCCGGGGCAGCATATTAGATTTATGATCCTATTTTTCGGAATTAGAAACGCGTTGCTAATACTACGTGATGTCAATGTTAGTAAGGCGTTTTGTATATTAGTAATGCAGTTCAAACATTTAAAACGCGTTGCTGGTATTTAAAACGCATCTTAAATGTTTGCAACGGTGTATTTAGAGAACCATATGAGGCATCTTCCCAAGGCCCAAAATGGTGCATTTTGTATGCATAAGTCATAGAGAGTTGCAGTTTACATGAATTATTCAACCGGACAAATGGACATAACAGCAACCTCACGAGGCGCTACATATGCAGCCAGGTTTTTTGGGGGAAAACTGGATTATCGCCCAATGTTGCCGTCACTTCTACCAGGTAGTGATTTCAGACCTCGCGCATAGTTGTGCATGCTACCCATACTAAAACTTCAGTCACAGGTGGTATCCTGCAAAATAACACTTCATGTTTGAACGAACAGATACTTACCGTGTTCTAGAGCGATAAGCATCAGATATCATGAATGTTCTATATGTAACTTAAGGCAGATTTTTCCGGTAGAAAGCAACGAGAGCAGACGTGAATCATGCCGTCCCAGAATACCAATTTTCCGAAAAGCAAAACGGCCGTTGAAAGGTAGTTTAAACATTGCTGAGGGCATTTTCAGCTGCGCCAACTTACGCGTTATAAATACGATGTATGAGTGGCCCTTTTGTTTCAAACAAGAGCAGCTGTATTTCCATCCTGTCGTCTAGACATCCTCTTCACTGTCTGATAAAAGTTAATTATACTCTTCACTCACATGTGCTAGCACAGACTACAATATTCTTACGGACCCAGCAGCCAGGTTATATTTAGCGCCCCTATCCTTATCATTAACTCAACGAGAAAATATTATTAGGCCAGCGGCTTTGATTTTTATATAGTATTCTTCTAATTTATAAGGTATTTATGTATATGTAAAATGCACATACGGCCTAACAGGGTTGGGTCTTTTTGACTCAACAGTTACTTGTTAGCTTCTAGTTATGGCCTTGGTTTCATGTCTTCTTTTTCAGAGCCATTATTCACGGTTTCACTGATTTGCATTTTAAGACATGTAACGAGATATACATATATGTACATATATATCAGTTTGTATCTAATGTTCCCTTCACATCATTCTTTGGTCCGATGGAATACCTGTAATACTAAGCAACAGGGTACGATATTGTCCCACCGTTCCTGGTAAAGATCCCAACAAAAGAGTTCGGCAGACCTGTAGCCAACTTGATAAAAACCGCTGCCGGGTAGTGTAGTGGTTGAGCGTTCGCCTGGCATGCGGGAGGTTGGTGGTTCAATCCCCGGCCGCGTCAGAAAAAAGACGTTAAAATTCGAGTCTACTTAACGCTCAGCATAAAGGAGTTAGAGACCGATGTCCGGCTCGGAGTCATGATAATGGCCTGGGTTGGGACATAACTGCCTACCCGTGACGTGGTGTTTCAGTGGGCCAGCACTGGCCGCGTGTCAGACTAGCACAAGACGGGTCCAGTACATACACACTACACACAATACGACCTTGTTCAGAGGCCAAGCCATTGAGCTTGGTAAAACCTTGTTCCAGTCGCGACCAGAAATTTGTCAACTGGCTGTACTCGCTGTAATATTATACCTATCCCATAGCATACGACTGACGTCGGATACTGACGCTTAGCCGTTAGTAATTTCCGAGGTACACTAGGCCTACTGCATATTTATCCTATAATTTCACTGGTGTAAATCTTTTTTATCAGGTTATAGATGGTGGGAGTCAGTTTTGTGTCGGGTACAAAATTCTAAAAAAAAAACTGCTTCTACATAGTAAAGTCATTATAGCATTCACTGCACATTGCAGATCATGTAAATGAGTCCAGTCGGGTGGGAGGAAGTTCATACCGGCCATTGTCAGTGAGTGCAATGCTGATATTCTGATAATGCTGATAATGCTGATATATAAGTATGCCCAAACCAAATGGTGTACATGTATATTTTTTTTACATTTGCATTGACAGCATAGTTATTAAAGAAGAGGGCATATAGCTGTTTCATCATAAATTACAGCGTCCTCTATATGCATAGTACGGTACTACATGGCGATGACAAGTCGGAATAGGTCGATCCTCTTTTATGTCATGAACGATTAATGGTTGAGTGGAAGTAGTTTGGGGTAAGATACATTTCGGCATTCTCCGGTAGACCGTGCCAGTTTTACTTTATCTACATACTCATGATAATCAGGATGCGGATATCTTCACGTGAGTTTACAATCCTGTGCCTGTCGTAAACGACTTCGGCTTTATTCGGTAGGTATACACTTTGATCCCTGTTGATGACAACTGGCTCGATAGAAATACAAGGCAAGCCTCCATGGAGGTGTGGTAATGTGCATGTATATTTGTGGACCTAGGCTTGTATATATCTTATTTAGCCCATACATTCACACAAGCAACAGTTTTCAGTCATTCAGCATCGTGACTCGAAGGGGTTCTGTTGCGGTTCTTCGTACCTCACACATCCACAGAAAATTTACAATTTAATAAGTGTTCTGTTTTCTTTATGGAATGCCGCCCCCGGAAATCCACTGCGAGATGTTGGGAGAATATAAGATCACTAAAGAACTGACTCGGGGCGTTGTTAGTAATGAATTCTTGCATCGTGTATAAATTGAGATCATACAAGTGAACATTAAATTATTATATGGTTTGCCCTAACACGTTGTGAATAACACATTATCTAACTAACCTACTGTATTCGCCCCCCGTTTTCAGACCCTGTATTCGTGTGTACGTCATGTGATTATGCATGAGTTTGTATGTATTGTTTTCTAGCGTGTTACAATCGTCAGTGAACTTCGATGTGCGGTGGACAGGCTGTTATACTTACTTTACAAACAAGCCTGCCGTGTGACTCGACAAAATCTAATGGGGTGACGATAAGCAGATTATCTCTGCAATTGTCAACATTGACTGCGCCGACGAATGATATCGATATAAGTAACATGTGTCACACGTGGTGTTTAACACATGACAAGAAACAGCGGATCATACATACCCTCCACCTTTGAAAACCCTACTGGACTACAATCCATAGGTAGGATACTGGTGCCTGGTGGCACTGCATAAATGCTGTATTATTTTGCGTTTTCAAGTTTGTAGATTGTTCATAGTTA
>JAAUYG010059215.1_pt1 | contig 10434 bp, 8 predicted proteins | sample 7278091 | NCBI WGS metagenome assembly JAAUYG01 (sample SAMN14350201, study PRJNA611818) | marine sediment metagenome | isolation source: surface marine sediment (0.6m) | place: French Polynesia: Moorea | collected 2018-08
GCATAACATTAGTTTTAGAGCAGTTTATTCTTAATCGCCATCTTTCACACCACTTTTGCATAAAATCTAGCAACTTCTGCAGGTTGTCTTCATTTTCAGCCAACAAAACAATATCGTCCGCGTATAGCAATATACTGATTTGTTCCTCCCCAATAGCATGAATAGGCATCCCAACATTCATATCTTTTATCCCAGTAGCGAGATAATTTATGAACTTCAAGATTGAAAAAAGGGTTGGAGAAAGAACATGTGATTGGGCTCCCCATGTGTGGTTTCCTATTGATGGTTAACAGTAACTTGGGGGCTAACTTGGTTCCTTTACGAGGTATAAGGCTTTGAAATCCGAGTGACTTTGACTTTTCAAGGTTACTCAAGGTCAAAAGTGGTGATGTCATTGGAAGCGCCATATATATGCTTTCCTATTCATGGCTGATAGTAACATGGGACCTAACTTGGCTCCTTTACGAGATTTGACGCTTTGAAAGCTGAGTGAGCTTGACTTCAACCTTTCAAGGTCACTCAAGGCGAAATCTAGTAGTGCCATTTAACTCCCCATAAATGACTTCCTATTAGTGTCTAATATTAACTACATGTCTATCTCTCACCGTTTAGCAGTTATAGCCGCTCAAAAAAATGTCCTATCTTTTATCATTGGGCCAAAATTTCGGAACCCCCACATCCACCCTTACTCCAAGGCAATTTTTTCTCAAAATCTAATCACTTTATCTCTGAGTCAGAGGGAAGGTTCCCGCCAAAAATTAATTGATTGTTTGATTGGTTAAATAGTTTTTGGGATATCTTGTGAACAGACACACACAGACACAGACAAACACACAGACACACAGACACACACACACACACACACACACACACACACACACACACACAGACCAATTATTGCAGCACCTATACGCATGACCTTGTCCACAGATCATTCCACCTCGTTCTAGTCGCTGAAAGGCTGCACATTTGTCAGAGACTTTAAATTGCTCAGTCGTTTTCAATGCGTCTTAACACAGAGACAGCAAAATTTACGCAATGAGAGATATTATTTCGCGAAGGTAGAAAAAAGAAAATCACAAGCACCACTTGATTACTTCCCGGGCTCAGAAAAGTGTCATTGCACATATCCTGGTACGTACATATACCCACGCCATATATAGCAAGAACTAGTCAAAATGGTAAATCTTTTATTTTGTTAGTGGTTGAGAAATTGTCGATGTACGTGCACATCTGTATTTGTGATAGATTAATAACAATACACACTATAGCAAACTACTTTTAAAATGTACTAGCATACCACATATTTTTATACACGTCATTTACATTTTGAGTATGGTGACACGTATTTTTTTTAAGTTATCAATTTCTTTGCTCCGTGTGTTATGAAAGTCAACATTTAAGGTTGCAAGATATAGCAAAAAAGACCGTTGAGACAGCAGAAACGCGGAAACGCTGTCCACTCACAAACTCTCTTAACCGACATTCAGATAAAATGCCAATTGAAATACTGCTTAGCGTACAAAACTCCTCACACTTAAACTTCAATGACCTTGAACTTGACCTTTCAATGCGATATAAGTGGAAATGTGATGACGGTGCGACGGAATATCACATATAGGTCGTCCTATTAGTGTACAATAGTATCATATGCCGCAATACTAGTATTTTTTCTTAATTACAATGATTCCAAATATGCATGACTTGAAGTTGACGTGTCAGTGTTTCAGATCACATGTAACGTTGCTGTTGGCTTCCGCATAAATGACTATCTATTTGACAATGTGTTTAATATTAATATATCTCCTGCTCTTTTACGAGATGTAAGCCCACAAAATCTAAGTCTTTCTTGATCTGTCAATGTCACTCAGGTCAATTTTATTTATTGCAATATCATTTAAACTGGGTAGGCCAATTACATTTCAACACATATTCCCCCTTAGCAGCTCGCAGATTAATGGTGTAACTGGATTTTCCAGATATCACTTTCTGTTAGTGTCTAATAGTAACCACACGTTCATCTCTGGCGTTTTAGCCATTACGTAGGCTATTGAAATTCCCCATAACTCTTAACACTGGGAAGCATCCCCCTCCCCCACCCCCTCACACACTTCTGTAAGCCACATCAATTCTTCCATGGGTCAAAAGGAGACTCCCACAAGGAACCAATTTGGATGGTGTATTTTATTCATTTATTTATTTTTTCTTTCGGGGGGGGGGTGGTATTTTGTTCACAGGCAGACACACATCATCAGACACTGTCAGACACAGACGAACACATCATGTTACACAAGTATCACAAGAAAAGGTGCCCAGCAGAGCTGGCGGGTTTTAGATTTCTTGGTAACCTGTTGCCAAAATTTTGAACACCTACCGGTAGCGGCAAAAGAAAAAATGTCACTTTTATATAGATTTATCTTATTTAATAGTTTGATGTGGTCATCATGACGATCTTTCATGAACTGTAGTCCTGTTCTCTGCAGCGTTTTGTGAGGCTGTTGGAGGCCCATTTGGGGCAAATGTTACCAGTTGCACAAAATGACCAGCCATATTTTGTTTATGTATAATATATAATATGTATAACTCCCTATATACGGTTTGCTATTGATGTTTAATTAATGATATATGGCCTGAAACTCCTTCTCAAGTCTTTGAAGTCTGTGATCTAGAAATTGACCTTTGACGGCCACTCAAGGCCAAACCGTATAATGCCATTGGACTCCCCATATATGGTTTCCGTTTAATGTTTAATGGTAACATATGACCTAAATTCCCTTATTTATAAGGTATGAGGCTCCGAAATCGGACAGACCTTGACTTTCACCTGTCAAAGTCACTGAATGTTAACTGTGATGGTGGCATTTGAATCCCCCATATATAGGGTCCTATTACTGTTTAATGGTCACATAGGGTATAATTAGGCCCCTTTAGCAGATATAAGGCTTCAAAATCTGAGTAACCCTGTGTTTGATCTTTCAAGGTCACTCATTGTCAAACCTAATGGGGCATTTCCCCATAGTGAATTCCTATTGGTGTCTGATACTATATACATGTATATCTCCTGTCGTTTGGCTGTTATAAGCACTTGGAAATTGCCTCCATATCTCTTATCAGTAGGCCAATATTTCGGACCCCCACATATACCCACCCTTACCCCGGGGAGATATATGAGATATATTTCGTTAATAGAAAGACAGACAGAGAAACAGACACAGGGGATCATTGCAAAAAACCCCTGGCAGGTTTTTACAATGTGTGACATCATAATAAATCTGACTAGTCCATTGTCTGCAACACAATCAGGCATCACATCTTCGTCATCTGCGACAGCTGTGGTGTCTCTGCGTCCCGAGGCAGAGATCCGGGTGTGATAGTAATATACCATCTCGCACGAGATCAGTCTCATCGTTTGTTGTTTGCTTCTCAGTGATTGGCCAGGAGGAATCTTGAGCTCGAGCTTGCACCCGGCTACCTGATGCCTAAGTCCTCTAGGGTATTTCAGCATTGGCTACCCCTAGGCTCTCATCTAAGCGGCTCTTGCTAGAGAGTAGGCGGCGAGCTCGATCTCCAGACCCTGTTCCAACACTAGGAGCTGACAGTGAATTGATGCAATCCCTATATGTGGTAGCCTGTGGATAGTGACAGATATGAGCTGACAGAGACTTTCTATAGTCCCTATGAGGTAGCCTGTGGGATAGCGACAGATAGAAGCTGACAGTGACTTGTTAAAATCCCTATGTGGTAACACATGAGGTAGTGACAGATATGAGCTGGCAGTGAGTTGATATAGTCCCCATACGGTTGCTTGTGGGATAGTGACAGATAGGAGCTGATAAAGACTTTCTATAGTCCCTATGTGGTAGCCCAGGGGATAGTGACAGATAGGAGCTGACAAAGACTTAATATAGTCCCTATGTCGTAGCACAGGGAATAGTGACAGATAGGAGCTGACAGTGAATTGATATAGTCCCTATGTGGTAGCCTGTGGGATAGTGACAGTTAGGAGCTGACAAAGACTTTCTATAGTCCCTAAGTGGTATCACATGGAATAGTGACATATAGAGCTGACAGTGAGTTGTTCTAGTCCCTATGTGGTAGCACATGGGATAGTGACAGATAGGAGCTGACATAGACTTTCTATAGTCCCTATGTGGTAGCATGTGGGATAGTGACATAAAGGTGCTGACAGTGAATACAATCCCTATATGTGGTTGCCCTGTGGATAGTGACAGATAGGAGCTGACAGTGAGTTGTTTTAGTCCCTATGTGGTAACACATGAGGTAGTGTCAGATAGGAGCTGACAGTGAGTTGATATAGTGCCCATGTGGTTGCATGTGGAATAGTGACAGATACGAGCTGACAAGGACTTTCTATAGTCCCTATGTCGTAGCAGAGGGGATAGTAACAGGTAGGACCTAACAAAGACTTTCTAAAGTCCCTATTTGGTATCATATGGGATAGTGACAAATAGGAGCTGACAGTGAATTGATATAGTCCCTATGTGGTAGCATTTGATAGTGACAGATAGGAGCTGACAAAGACTTTCTATAGTACCTATGTGGTAGCACATGGGGTAGTGACCCATAGGAGGTGACAGTGAGTTGATATACTCCCTATGTGGTAGCATGTGGGACAGTGACAGATAGGAGCTGCCAGTGAGTTGATACAATCCCTATGTAGTAGCATGCGGGATATTGACAGATAGAAACTGACAACGACTTTCTAAAGCATCTATGTGGTATCACATGGGACAGTGACATATAGGAACTGACAGTGAGTTGTTATAATCCCTATGTGATAGCATATGGCATAGTGACAGATAGGAGCTGACATTGAAATGATAGAATCCCTATGTGGTAGCCTGTGGCTAGTGACATATAGGAGCTGCAAAGACTTTTTTATAGTTCCTATGTGGTAGCACATAGGATAGTGACATATAGGAGCTGACAGTGAATGGATACAATCCCTATATGTTCTAGCCTGTGGACAGATAGGAGCTGACAATGTGTTGTTAAAGTCCCTATGTGGTAGCACAGGGGAGAGTGACATATATATGAGCTAAAAGTGGGTTGTTCTAGTCCCTATGTGGTAGCACAGGGGATAGTGACAGATAGGAGCTGACAAAGAGTTTCTAAAGTTCTTATTTGGTAGCACATAAGGCATATTGAGAGATAGCAGCTGACAGTGAATTGATATAGTCCCTTTGTAGCCTGGTAGTGTCAGATAGGAGCTGACAGTGAATTGATAGAATCCCTATGTGGTGGCACAAGGGATAGTGACAGGTAGGAGCTGGCATGAAGTTTAAATGGTCACTATGTGGCTGCATGTGGGATAGTGACAGATAGGAGCTGACAGTGAGTTTATACAGTGCCTATATAGCACATGGGATAGTGACAGGGGCCGACAGTGAATTGTTACAGTCCCTAGGTGGTAGCCTGTGGTTAGTGACAGATAGGAGCTTACAGTGAGTTGTTTTAGTCCCTAAGTGGTAGCCATTGGGATAGTGACAGATAGGAGCTGACAGAGACTTTCTATAGTCCCTATGTGGTAGCATGTGGGATAGTGACAGATAGGAGCTGACAAAGACTTTCTATAGTCCCTATGTGGTAGCACATGGGATAGTGACAGATAGGAGCTGACAAAGACTGTCTATAGTCCCTATGTGGTAGCACAGGAGATAGTGACAGATACGACCTAACAAACACTTTCTAAAGTCTCTATGTGGTAGCATGGGGGATAGTGACAGATAGCAGCTGACAGTGAGTTGATATAGTCACTATGTGGTACGTAGCATGTGGGATAGTGACAGATAGAAACTGGCAGTGAGTTGTTCTAGTCCCTATGTGGTAGCACAATGTATTAATGTTTTGCTGGATTGTACAGTCTGAAACATGGCTCCTAGAAAGTGTGTATGTTCCAGCAGTATAAAATTTCATCTCAGGTCTTCACAGAGTCAACAGATGGTGACAAAACTTCAAGGAAATACCGGGTTAAGGTTAGTAATTCCTTTACAATAATGTACATGTTTGAGTAGGATTAATATATGTATAAGGTACAATGATATTATATACATGTATTACCGGTATTATAAAGACTTTCTTGTGTGCATATGTAACTATCTTGTACATATGTGTGTACAAATGCTCTGTGTTTGGGTGAGCGGGCTGCTGCTGTCATCTTAGCATTTCGCAATTATTTTTTTTTTTTTTTGCTTTTTCAGTAACAATTGGGACATTTCGTATGAGAGAATATTTTAAAAATAAATTGTGCTTTTAACAAGTATCACTGTACATATATTGTATTAATACTGTTACAGGCAAAATTGAGGGATAGATGGTCCTCAGCTGGAAAACTGCCAGACGGATGCGGCCAAAGAAGAAAAGGGCCACACCATCGGTGTTCAAACTCAGGAAGACCCAAACTGTGAACACAACTGCCTCTCCATAATTGCTCCTGCCTGCGGATGCAATTAGAGGTTTGTTAATCTCCATATGATTTTGTACATGTCTGCTTCAAAATGTGGAGGTTTATATATAATCCATCAAGTGTATTCAGTAATCAACCGTGTATTCACGTATTCGTGATAATAGCAGCCTTGTAGGAAAACATTGCCATTTTCAAAAGGTTTGTAGCAAAAATGGAATAGAGTATCGTCTCGTACATTCTTGTGTAAGACAAACTTCTTAATTGTTTCTTTCGGATGTTACGGAAGAAATGCACGAGGTAGCAAGTGGACCTTCATTGGAATACAAAGGTAAAGCTGTGATCCTTAAGGTGGCTGATCACTGCGTGACCATTTCACAGGAAGAATTCCAAAATGCTGTACGTATGTTTTCCAAAAATATACGCTTTATAATATATGTGTACTTATGTATTAAATATTCCATGGGTTTATTAGTATGGATTTATCCTTTAATATTAAATATGAAGGGTGCGATGCTCCGGCATGATTCAGCGTGTAATATGAAAAACTTATGTAAAATACAAAAGAAAATAATTCAGTGAAAGAGTCAGATATCTTCACGAGCCTGTGTACATGTATTACAATGGTAAAATTGTGTTATTATTCTTATTATTAATATTTTATATATTTTCATAATTTCAAATATGTCAGTAAATTCAGGTAGAACCTAGGTATATGGTTCAGGAACCAAGCCAGGGTTTGGCTCCCAATTAATAAGCTTAGAGGTGACAGCCATGTTTCAATAGGCATTAACAAAGGATAGCTTTAATACCCCAATACGGGTCCATTCACTATAACAAACATAAGGTAGCCAATATCTACTTGTCTGGTTGTTAATACCCAAGTGTTCTCACAGTTAGTCTGGGATGCAAGCAGATACCTAAATCCACCTTGTGTAAAGTTTTGGAAAAAAATAGTCATATTCTAATGTAAATGATATGTTCTTTTTCATCGGTATTGGATATTATGTTATTAAACATTTCATTTTGAAACACTACTCCTACTACAAATAGCCAAAATTGTCAAACTTCTCAGGTTTCTTTTCAAGGGGTTGGGATTTATGAAATTTTGAGTTTCCCATGCGCGATCTTTTTTATGAAATTTCAAATTCACCATTCACACTCAGAAAAGAAAATAGTATGTATGTGTGTGCACTAAAATATTTTGATATATTTATTATTTTCTAGTGCAGAGGAGGAAATTCCTGATGATCTGATACGCAATGATAGGTTTCTTCGTGTTAAAGGAAGAATATCGGACGGCACCATGATTTTTCATTTCAATATGTCAGTAAGACTTCATCATGATTGTCAAACTATTGCAAATATGTAATGAGATAAAAAATATACATATTTTTAATACAGCTAATATTCAACATGGATGATAGTATTATCAGTGAAATGCTTCTCAGCTGAAGACATACTTTCACCAAACATGCTCATTGTTCTACATTTAGTACATTATGCCGGGTGTTTTGGTTTTGAGTGACAAGCAGATAGTTGCCCAAAGTTGTAAATGCCTGTTCAACAAGATTGAGGTAACATTTGACCTTGGGTGATGTTGAAAGGTTAAATTCAAGGTCACTTAGATTTGGAAGCCTTACATCTCGAAATGGAGCAAAGTTAGGCCATAATAATTGTTACTATTAAACATTAATAGGAAAGCATATAAGGAGAGTCCAATGACACTATCACATTTGACCTTGAGTGACCTTGAAAGGTCAAAGTCAAGGTCACTCACATTTTGAAGCATTATATCTCGTAAAGGAGCTGCGTTAGGCTATGTGTTACTATTAAAAATTAATAGGAAGCATATGGGGAGTCCAATGGTCTGTTTACGTTTTACCTTAGTCACCTTGAAAGATCAACGTCAGGGTCACTCAGATTTGGAGGGCCTATATCTCATGAGTTTTTAATGTAACTCTGCAGAAAATTGCCGTTTTTCATACCAACTGCATGTGTCAAGCGGAGCGCCAAGGTCCTTGGACCTCTTGTTATACACTTTGGTCAAAGCATACAGACATTGGAATATTTGTGATTTTCGTTTTCTTCATGAAGGGAATAGCAAACATACAGACGGCTATCTTGAAAAAGATGACTAGATGGGAGAAAAAAGGCTGGTAAGCAGAAATATAGGTGGTTATAGTGAAGCGTGTATACCCCAGCTTGGCTGCATTTGAAAAAGGGGATGCATGTACATGGTCTTTGTAACAGGATAAATAAAATCAAAGCCTGTTTTACACATGGCTTACTCATAAAATCTACAAGCACGTTTAAGTACAAATTTTATTTTAGGACGATATACAAGGGATATGGACATTCTCATTGCAGAGTAAGAAAACTTATGAAGGATATTTCAAACAGTTTAGTTGGGCATAGTTTAAAAAAAATAGCCTCCCCTCCACACCGCCATTGTTATTCGCTATGTGATACTGCCCCCTCCTCCCATTGTTATTCACTGTGTGATAGTGGTATTTCAGATTTGGCCAAGAGAAAGTATAATATACCAGAGGTGGTGCGGGACCTTGGCATAAATATGTATGTACATGTGTCATTTTTAGAGCATAAGATGATTGGTGTTGTTACATTATTTTATTGACATGCTGCCAAAACGACACAGACAACCTTCATATGATGCATATGAGAATTTATAAATCTTTCAAGCCAGCAGTTACTGTAATAGAGACATATACTGTCTGTAGTACTTGACAGATACCAGACCAAAAATGTAGCTTTTTATATGATACATATTATGATGCATATATGGACATGTTAACATGTATGAACATGTTATAACATATTCAGTCCCTTCGATTGAAGTTTGGACTTACGTGTAGAACTTTTTATTTGCAGTCCACAGTTCACATCAAAAGTGGTCGAGGACTTTGTGCCCTACCATCTGGTCCAGAGATTTCAACGAAGAATAATCACAAAATGTATACTAAAGTATTATCTCTGGTAAGGATTTCTGGTAAGGATTTCGATCCATAGTGAGACCACTCTGATTGGGAAACTTTGCTTACGCATACTGAGTCTGTTGTGTTCATGATATAATATAATTAATTCTGTGACTTATTGTTTCTCTGACATAAAAACTAGTGTGGAGTTTGAGCATTCTTGAGCAATTGGGGTTGTAAAAGTTATGTAGTATTTTGTAAGTTTCTATCATGTCTCCTCTTGTAGTTCTGTAGGCTAGTGCAGGCAATTTTAGTATTTGTAATATGTCTGGGTATTCTAAGTGTTTCATGCCTTGAATTAGTCTGATGGCTCTTTTTTGTGCACTCTCTATAGCAACTATGTGGGTTTTTTTTCAGATATGGATTCCACACTGCTTGCGTATTCCAGCTGGCTTCTAATAGCCAGCTGGAATACGCAGCTGGAATACCCTATGTGTAGTTGAAGAAAAGTTTGTCTAGATATTGGAAAGTCCTGTGTATTAGACCAAATATTGAGTTTGCTTTATTTTTTATTTGTTAATGTGTTCATGTGTTTGTCAAACCCTAAAATATTATCAAAGCATATTCCTAAATCATCTTCCTCTGTAACGGAAGTAAGTTGGACCCTTCATTGTTTTCCAAATAGAAATTACAGTTTTCATTTCATGAAAGGTTGGCAATGTGCATGAATTTGCATTTATTGAGGTTAAAAGGTAATAGCCACTTAGTGCTCCATGACTTTATGTTGGAGAGGTCATCCTGTCTGGGTGCCAAGAGATGATGTCATTATGTTAAATAATTTGGTGTCATCTGCAAATATGTAGAAGTTGGAAAGTATGTTGTTTGGTAAGTCATTGATGTAGATTACGAAAAGTAGGGGACCAAGAACTGTACCTTGGGAAATGCCTGATGTAACTTTATGTGGGGTGGGGGGATTGCCTTCGATTGTACCATATTGTGTGCAATTTTCTAGGTAAGATTCGATCCATTTTAATAATTGGTTGTTGATGCCGTATTTAGCAGTTTTGTATAGAA
>JAAUYG010164644.1_pt1 | contig 10434 bp, 12 predicted proteins | sample 7278091 | NCBI WGS metagenome assembly JAAUYG01 (sample SAMN14350201, study PRJNA611818) | marine sediment metagenome | isolation source: surface marine sediment (0.6m) | place: French Polynesia: Moorea | collected 2018-08
CGTCAACAACGACATCCTATCTGCTGTGTTGGATGACTTCGGGCCGCGCGCCTTCTCAACTCTCTACCTGCGGAATCTCCAACTCCCACCAAATACCGTTGAATGGGAATTCCAAACTTCAACAGGTGCGTTCATAAGCTTTGTGCAACTATTTACCCACAAGAAAGACGTAAATATTTTGGGTATGTTTGCAAGCTTTTTTTGCACGCGATGCTTACAGTGGTGCCCGCTTAATTCAAATGTGTTTTCAGCTGATTTCTTCGAATTCTGCTGTTTTTCGAATTATGCATGTCTTTTTGTGCTGTGGCGATTGTTCTAAAAAGTGTTGTGATTTTTTGTTGTGGGGTTTTGATGAAGGCATTCGAATTACGCAGTACCACTGTTGGCCTTGGGTGAAGCAAACGCCCAGGTCCAGGTGACTACATTGGCAGAGTCTGTGTTTTAGTTGGCTCCTTTTTTCTTTAGGATTCTCCACCGCAGTGCAACCTCTCGGCGGATTTCCAAACGATCACTGGGTGTCCGTCTCGGACCGCTACGACATCAACTTCAAAGTGACATCAGCCTCCAACTTCACACTTCTGTTGGGCACATACTTAGGCAACGCCGACATCAACGTCTACAAGTTTGAGTTCTTCGAATCCATGAGCCTGTACGTTGCCTTTTCTACCTTCTTTGCATCCTGTGATGACTCTTCTGCTTCAGGCGTTTCAATGTCGTTTGGGGAGGGGGTGTTCAGACATGGGAAATACGGAGATTTGCTTGTATGATGTGCGCCTTCTGAGTCCATCTTGGTTGTTTCTTTTTCACTCGAAACCTGCACAACTTGTCCCTTTCCGTGCCGAGTGGACATCGTGAAATCTATTAGTCCCCCAACAACAGGTTTCCGTTGTGTTTTGCGCAAAGATACGAGAGCCTTTATTAGTGGGAACTTTTCTGTTGTGCAGAACCATCTGGAAGGAAGACACAATTCTGGATACGGCATCATCTCTCCCTGACCTGACTGATGATCAGTATGGCAAGTGCGTGTCCTTTCTGTTCTGTGAATTTGTGGATCCAACTGCTCAGACTCATAGAAAGTGTGTTCTGCCAAAATTATCCTCTGAAAGTTTGTCCTCAAAATGGCACACAGCACATGACGAGTCAGCCATTTAAGATTGCCACCTTCAGGTCAGTTGGGAATTATTCTCCCCGTGGCGTGTAATTTTTGTCATTGTTGCATCGAGGTACATGTGGGTGAGCTGGGCTGGCGGCATTCTGCAAGCTGGTCAGGGTACCATGGCTGAACAGCTCGGCTTTGCTTCTGTGGTGGATCCAGATCCTTTCATCATCAACGCCGCATCCCTCACTTCGGTCGTGGATGCCAAGTGGACTTTCACCGCACACGAAGGTGAGAAACTGCCACTCTTCCTCGCAAGGAAAGTCATTTCCTGCTCCACAAAACCTGATATTTGCATTGGCTGGGAAGTTGTGTCAAAGAAGCCTGGGATTCAAAGAAACATGCAAAACTCTGGAGAAATCACCAAGCAGTTCTTTTCTCCAAACGTGTGTCTGGTGTGTAGACACAGTTTTTACTGATTCTTGACGTGTATCTTGATAGCATGACAGCTCTTCCTTCGAGCGAGCAAATCGTCTGCAGCATGAGACAAGCTGGGTTTGATTCACAGCAGCAGAACGTAAAACAATACAATTTTCCATCGTGTTTTCACAGGACTGAACTACGTGATAAGAACAGGCAAAAGCGCTGATCTGCAGCAGCACTGGCTGACAACCCAAAGTGAAGTGTTCCAGTTCAAGGTGCAGGCGTGCACAGACGCCAGGATCATTCTGGGCAGCCCGGATCTTCCTGGATACGCCGCCTACAACATCACAATTGGCAAGTTGCTGGCAATTCTAGCCATGTATATACCATGTGCACGATGTCCAGACTGTTCTTGTTGATTTGATTTCTTCAGAAATTTGTGAAACTGTGCCACAATCAGTTGCGAGAATGGGACGTGCATTTCTACGTCAGTGTTGCGTTTTGGCTGAGACGCCGAAGCAACTTTTATTGTGCCATAAAAAAAACTTTTGTGTCTGCAAGGAACTGATTTAACTCTTGCTTTGCTCTTTCTTTACCCAGGTGGGCTTCTCAACACACGCACGACGATTCTCTCCCAGCAGACTGGAGAAGCCAATGAGACACTGACACCCAACATCCTGGACTGTCACAGCACGCGCATGTTCTGGGTGAGCTGGTCAAACCGCAAGGTGCAAGTTGGTAAGCAAGTTATATATTTTGTGTCAAAAACTTTCTGCAATGACAAGATATGAGGACACCTTTTCGGCTTAAAAAAAGAGTAACTGACTTCAATGTTACATGGGTGCAAACAATTACACATTCTGAAGTAAAAGTGGAGAGACGTCAGACAGGCATTTTGTTAATTGTAATGTATATACGTACCATCCTTGGTATGAGACAGTTAATTACAATTACAAGAAACGAGCTTTCACACAGCATTGGAGAAAAGGTCAATGGATTTGCAAACCAGACGGATAAAACCAGGCTTGTCCCTAAGTGGCAGTGTTTTGTTGTCATTTGACTGATATTCCCTTTTCTTTTGCTGCAGGAGTGGGTGAGCCGTTCAATGGTGTCTTGGCGTCAATTACTCCAACCATCTGGCACGATGTGAACGTTGTAGCGGTCAAGACGCCGTTTGAGGTTCCGGGCCTTTGGGTCTTCGGACAAGACTCAGGTTTCATTTGAAAACTCATCTGCATGTAGCTGACACATTTTCCTTTGTATAGCAGATATATTATATATAAAGCAATGCACAAACAGTGCTGCGATTTTTATTGTGCAATGAAACTGTCCGTTCAGGTGATGCCATGAGACTACATAGTATTGGTGATTACGATTATGACGAGTTCTGGATGTCTCCTGGTAGTGCAACCAGCATCATCTTCCAGGTACAGACTCGTCTCCAAACGCTTTGACCAGTCTTAACGCTCTTTCAGACGACGTTTATTTCTTGCTTGTTGTTTTTGATCAACTTGACTTTCCTCACAGGTTGAAGCCAGTCTGTCAGCATGCGTTCTGTTGTCGTCGGAAATGGCTCTGAGTACGGTGGATGGGTACGAGATTGAACTCGGCTCGCACGGAAACACGAGGACCACCATTCGCAATGCAGCCACAGGAGACACTTTACTGGATGTACAAACAGAAAATATCCTGGACAGCCATGACCTGGGATTCCACTGGATTAGCTGGGCGGGAGGATACATTCAAGTATGATAGTTTAGTTTGGTGCCAACTCAATGCAATATCATCATCATACTGATGGAATCATGCAGAGAATGTCAGAAATGCTTCAGCTTCAGCTGCCATGTTTCTGCAAAATGGGTTTCTGCTTTGTGTTTCAGCACACGTACATTGATATGTCTTTCTTTGTTTAATCATCTGTGAAAACAAGAAGAGGTACAGTTATGCAGACTACGGACCTTTGCAGATCAGGATCTGATTGTAGATTGGCACTGGAGCTGTGGTTGGCGAAAACAGTGAACTGGGATGGTCAGATCCTAATCCAGTGGCCATACATGGACTTGCCTTCACCACACAAGAGGGTGTGATCGCCAGATGGCAGATATCACCTATTCAAGGTTTGCCGTTCAAGAATCACAAAACAGCTGAATCAAAATTAAAGAAAACAACCCTAGAAAAAACCTTCGTGAGACCATAGTAATTGTTTGCCTTTCTCAGACGAAGTGTACATGATGAAGACTGGACATTTGATAGACGAAGGCGGCATTGGCTTCTTGTCGTTGAGGGACAGTCAGTTTACGTTTGAGGTTCAGGCTTGTGAGGAAGCCGTGATCCAATTATACCACGGAGAGGCAGCGCTTGTTCCTTACACTGAGGTTAGATCATAACTCTCATGCAACAAGCCAAACTAAAAGGGGCCTTTCACCTTGTACGTGAGCAGACAATGTCCACTCCGCAGTTGAGCGTTCCATGCCAAAGCCTGGTCTGACTGTTTTCTGTTTCTCTTCTGTGAGCTAGACTGGGACTATGTCCTTTAGACTCCCAGTTTATAGCACAGAGGACCCACTGCAATTTTCATTTTCCTGCATGGAACGTAATGGCTGGCCCAGCAATCGGGCCTTGGTGCCACAATGTTGGTCACCACACTAAGAATACAGTGTCTGAGTCCAGCAATTGACTATTCTGCTTCAAAAAAGGGTTCCTTGTAGGTTCTTTTGGGCTACGCAGAGAACACCATCATCCTGGTGCTGGATTCCAGCGGCGCGGAATTAGCCTATTTGTCATATCCAAACAGTCTGGACTGTTTTGACTACAAGCCTTACTGGATTAGCTGGTCTGGTGGAACTTACCAGGTTTCGCTGATTTACTTTCTGTCTTGATCAAAAGTGATTCTGGCGCCACACTGGATTTATTGATATCTTCTTTCCTTTCGTCTGAGATGTTTTTGCGATTCATTTTGTCCACAAAAGAGAACCGTACCCTTGTACACAATGGTGCGTGTTGTGTTTTCAGCTAGGAAGAGGGAATCTTGGTGACTCAATCTTGGTCACTTGGCAAAACGACGCATACCCCATTGTGAATAGTGTCGGGTTGGGCGACTCTCTGGAGGATGTCAGTGCGATCTGGAGAGTGAAAGAATCCACTGGTGAGGGTTTTTCAGTGTCAACTCACCATGGCTGCATCAGCCAGACTGGAGTCTGGCTCTGTATTCCAGATGCCTTGCAGGAAGTTGTCACCTTCCAGACACTTCTCTGAATTTTCTCCACTCTCCCTACTTTACCTCAATCACTGTCGCTTCTTTCAGTGCAAGCCGTGCAGATGAAATCAAAAGGAGATCTGGATTATGAGACCTTCGCACTGATGGTGCGATCCCAAACGGTTTTGTCCTTTAAAGTGAAAGCGTGTTCCTCAGTACACGTCAAGCTGGCAGAGATCCCCAGAATAACGGAGATCCACACCTACGAGGTAAGCAGGTCAAACAATGCGCGAAATCCAATCCCTGTTCATTATTTTGTTCTCTGTGCACAGTTGCTGTTTTGGGTACAGACTTAAAACCCCTAAAGAATGAGCTACTCGGAGGTTGTCAATGATTGTGGTTGCTTGCATGGGGCTGCACAGATGCGAATAGATGTCAACACCAGTGTAGCGATGCCAGGAACAGAGATATTACGAGACGAACAGTCGTTGTACTTCAAGTACGGGGCTGTGCTTGACTGCAACAAGTATCAGGAACTCTGGGTGGAGTGGACTGACGGTTTAATTCGCCTGGGATTGGGACCTCGCCGAGACAACATTGCGGTACGGAACCTTTGCTTTCCTAATTCTTTGCTTTTGTTTCTTGTGTAGGCTGTATTTGGGAGCCCAGTGAATGGAAGCCACATCCCTGAAGTGCTGATCAAACGAGATGATGTTGTGGTGCGCTCTGATCAAATTGAAGGCTTTCTGTCGTGCCAGAGGTTTGAGTATATCTGGGTGTCCTGGACAGATGGTCTCATCAAGATTGGCGTTGGGTTTATTCCTGGTGATGCAGCGGTGATTAGAATTCATGCGACCTTTATCCACCCCAACCAAAAATTGAGACATTGCTCGACGTCTTTGTCACTCGCTATTTCTAAGACTGCAATTCCTGCAAGTTGTTTCTCTCCAACCTGGACCAACCTTTTCTTCCATGTTTCCAGGTGCTGCAGTTCCTGGACCCGGATCCGTACCACATCAGCATGGTGTCGCTGGCGACGGGTGATGGCGTAGTTGGAGAATTCCTCATCTCACTTTCTGATGGTGAATAACAAATTTGTACCTCTGTACAGGTACCTCCCGCTCAATCCGAAAAACCATTTCTAAGAATACTTTCGGATTGACAGAATTTCAAATTAAGTGGGCAGATTAGAATTGTGGAGATAGGCAATGAGTTTGCACGGCACTTCAAATTAAGCGGGAATTCAGATTAAGCAGATTCAAATAAAGTGGGACCCACCTGTATCTGTGCTTTCTTATTTTAACAGGAACAAGTTGTTTGCGTCTTCTCAGTTCCCAGGCCATGAGATGTTTGCGTGATTCCCCTGAAACCCTATGGGAACCAGTTCACAGAAGCGTCAAAGCGTCAGACATACCCGACAATGCACGACACTGGTTTCATTCTTTTGTTTTGACCAGATCATATTTACGACATCGAGACGATATCGTCGACCCGGGACGACCTGGATTCCGGGCAGGCCTACACGCTCATCTGGGCGGCGCCCGTGCGCCAGACGCAGCAGTTCCCGTTCTCGCTGTCAGCCTGTGAGAACGCCGGCGTGCTGCTTTCTGCGCAGGTCACTGGTTTATCTCAGAATTTGTTTGGAACTCACAGAAACTGCTCTGCACATTGTGGACAGATACAAAATGCGTGCACAGGTCATATGACTGGGTCCTCCATCATCAGGTCCAATTGTTTGTTTTGTCTGAGAAGACGGCATGAAAGGCAAAATGGGCCAGAAACAGCGAAGCTGATTACAGTGATACCCACGCAATTTGAATAATCTTAGGTCTGTTTCCAAAAGCCGGCGCAATTCAAATAAAACCCCCAAAAAGTTTTTCTCCTCCACAATGCAAACAGGCCTGCACATTTTGAAAAAACTGTCGACTTCGCAGGAAGCAAAACAGATTCGAATCAAGCCGGGACCTGTGTCTGGTCTTTACCTACAATTTTGGCCATCTGGTTTTGCAGGCATATGATCCAGCTGTGAACGGATATCGCGTCATGATTGGTGAAGTTGAACAGGAATCTGTTCAAACTGTCTCCATAAAGTGAGTTTATCTTGTCCACATCGAACGTTTTATCTCTTGAAAAGAAAAAATTTAAAAAGTACACAGGCAGAATGCAAATCACGTTGGGTCCATTACGTTGGTTATTCTTGCCTTATTTCAGGCGCGTAAGTTGTGCCTCCGGACCTTTCCGTTCAGTGTGGCTTCTTCAAATGTTTTGTTTCAGGGATCTGAACACAGGCGAGAGCGAAATCAGCGAAACTCCGGACTTACTCGGCTGCAGCCAATTTTTAGATTTCTGGATCAGTTGGGAAGGAGGAAAAATAGCCATTGGAGAACACAATTATCCTGAAACGGAAATAATACATTACACACCGACAGCTTTGTCGCCGACGAGAGTGATTGGGTTGGCTTCGGGACCGATGTCAACAGCAGTGTGGGATTTCTCTGTGCAAAATGGTGAGATTGTTTGTCATGCGGCGTTAGGGTTCCTCCCCCAGCGAGTAGCCACTGGCTTCGCTTCAAAAAGCCAGTTCATTGCGAGTTGATTCTCTTGACTTTCTTGCCCTTTCCCCAGCACGAACAATTTCAATGCGCCAAGATGTCCAAAGTTTGCATGGTCTGGTTAATCTGAAGTTTTATCGTTGCAGTGGAACTTGTTCATACCACCACGAACCTAGATGTGTACAGTCAGTGGATTTCTGTTTCTGGAAAATCATCCTTTGTATTTGCTGTGAAGGTCAGCCATAACACATTCTCCCAAGCCAAAAGGAAGACATTGTGCTCCCAAACACACTTCACATTCAGCATGGTCTAAACTGTTATTTTTTAGCATTGCATTTCTCACCTTTCAGGTTTGTCAAATGGCAATTGTAGCACTGAGTAGAATTATCAAGAACCCCGCAGAAGACACTTACTACTTCACACTGAACAGGTAACACTGCACATGTATGCCCACTACAATGGGCAGAACAATCACGTCTGGGAAAAACTGTCTTAAAACACGAGCACAAGTCTCGGATTCCTGACAAACCGCTTTTGTTCACACAGGAACACAGACGGCAAGACCGTTCTGGAGCGCTATCCGAGCACTCTCCTGGCTGAGACAGATGAACCTGATGTTCTGAGCTGTGAGGAATCTCGGGCATTCTGGATCACCTGGTCCAACAACTCAATTGCTCTTGGAAGAGGTGAACTAATTCAGACTCTAGACTTATTTTACCAGCCTCTTTCTTGGTACCCGTCAATAGGCAAAATGATGTGAAAGTATTCTTACACAACTCTCTTTTTGTCTCTCCCTAATGTCCCTTTTTCGTCTTTCTGCAAACGCTGACAGCAAAAAAAGTGATTTTCTGATGATTGCCAGATCCAGACCATTATATACTTTTTGACAGGAGGCGACATTGGGTTGGGAGTCTTCCTGAACTACACCAGCACAACGCAGCTGCACGACGTCAACGCAATTGGTATTCGAACCGATAATGCCAACCTGGGAGAATGGCACCTCTTCAGAGCTGAAAGTTAGCACTAATCTTGCTCCAAATGTGACTTCAACTTTTGCTTGACCAGAAGCCTTGACCATAAACGCCTTTTTCTTGTTTTCAGACAATGTGTACAGGATGTACACCACAGCAGACTCCAACTATGACCAATACCTGATGTACATATCCAAGCCGTACATAACGTTCAGAATCAAGGCGTGTGAATCTGTGAACCTGGTGCTGATGCCAGATCCTCAGGGAACATGGTGGATAGACGGATACGAGATCATCCTGGGAAGCTACGGGAACAGCAAGTCTCAGATCATTCCAGGATTCAACTCGTCGGGTACAAACAACCATGTCCAGTTCTCTGAATCTGCAATCTTGTGGTGTCGCGTCTTCCAGCTAAATAAGTCTTCCGATTAACTTTTTATGTGTGACGTATTCTTTGCAGAAACGGGCACGATGGTTGAAACGGAAAATATTCTGGATTGCGATGCACTGACAAGATTTTGGGTGACGTGGAACAACGGGAGTCTTGTTGTGAGTAGGACCAAACCAAGCGTAGAATTTACTGATAACTTGTCCGAATTTCATACATAAATGTCTGAGAAGACAAACTGTTTGACAACAGGTAGGACAAGGCAGCATCAACGAAAACGCCCTTGTGGCTCATCCCGTGCCCGCAGACTTCTCCGTGCAGGTTGTTTCCTTCAACACCCGTGTGACGGACGGAGAATTCGAGGTTGATTACATTCAAGGTATGCATGGAAGTTAGAGACTCAACCATGTGGTGATTTGTACTTTCACACACATTTTCACTTTCCACGGCAGCTTCGTTGGCACAGGTAGACGCTCTTGTTGGCTGAAGACACTTGTAAATCTTTTCAAACCGCACCACAGGAGAAACATTCTTTGCGCGAACCGCTGCTGAAAAGAACTACAATTCCTCCTGGGTGCACATCATTGGAAAGGACAGCTTCGTATTCTGGGTTCAGGCCTGCAGCGACGCGCACCTCTCTCTCGCCACCATCCCAGGCCAGTTTGAAACCCTGGCCTACGAAGTCGTGATTGGTGAGTTCGTTTCTTACACTGACCAGGGGAAGTGCCAAAAAAGTTCAACACTTGAAATTGTGGTGCGGCAGAAGCCACAAAAGAAGAAGAGGGAAAAGAATATAATTATTTTCTTGTTTTCCATGTGCTTTCACACTTGCATGATTTGTAGACATTGCGCAAAAAATTTGGACTGGTCGAATTGTACGCAAGAGGGTTTGGCGCTCAGCTTTGCTGTTTTGGTGTTTCTGTTGCTGTTTCATTTCTGTTTGTTTTGTGGAAGGTAAATGCAGCAGCATGGTGAAGGGATTGCAATCTCATGCCTGCTTTTGTGGGTTTTTGCTTTTAAGGGCTCAACACAACTGCAGATGTTATAGTTTCTAACACAACCACCCTGTGCGACACAACTCTTGTTTGTGAGAACGCTACTGTGTGCTACAATGAAAGTTTGTGTTCCAACAACACGTTTATGTCCTGCGACAATACCACCGTGACATTGTGCGACAACACAACATGGTGTGAGAATACAACCATAACCCTCTGTGACAATGAAACTGCTTGTGAGAATTCCACTACGATGTGCGAGAATTCAACCACAGTTTGCAGCAACACGACCTCGGAAAACTGCACGGTGTCCTGTGGGAACACAACCCTGTGCGTGAATTACACAGTCTGCAACAATTCCACAGGAAGCGGAAACTGTACCGCAACAAACGTAAACTCAACCTTCTCCAACGTCACTTGTGACCTGTCCAGTCTTTGTAACTTTGTCACCAATAGCTGCAGTAACTGGACCTCAGTCTGCGAGAACGCGACAAATTCTAACTCAACATTTTGCCCCAACGAGACGGATACCATAACAAACAGGACATTGTGCGATGGACTTTTTGGGAACTTTTCGGTGAGTGAGATCTGCAATGGGTCCGCTCTCTGGAATGTCACGGACAACCTACAAAATGTTGTGAATGGCTCTGACTGGTGCAGAAACTGGACATCGATTCTGAATGGAACAACAGATGGCCAAAACAACAGGAACTTGTGCAACACCACACAGGACGATTGTCTGAACGTGACCGTGTGCGTAAATAGCACAGATAACTGTCAGGATGTGAACACGACTGTCTGCAGCAATGTAAC
>JAAUYG010238083.1_pt1 | contig 10434 bp, 6 predicted proteins | sample 7278091 | NCBI WGS metagenome assembly JAAUYG01 (sample SAMN14350201, study PRJNA611818) | marine sediment metagenome | isolation source: surface marine sediment (0.6m) | place: French Polynesia: Moorea | collected 2018-08
ACGTCCTGCCCTGGAAATTTTCTGATCAGTTTTGCCAAAGACCGTAAATAGTACTCAGGCATGTTTGGTTTTGCTCACTCCTTTAGCAGGATTTGAGGTGAAAATCACCAATTAATGATGTGTGACGTGTTCAGCGTGAGGTGACGAAGCAGCAAGTCAGTTGAAGATCGTCTTGCTCTGATCCGTATCTCAGAGTCAAGGTGGTCACGTTAACCTTTCACCTCAACTTGAAGAATCTTTCGCCTTTTTGACCCAACATGATGGTCCTGATAACAGATGGCAAGTCTGGTGGTGAATAACTAGTGCTCAGCAGATGGTAGATTCTAACGGCTGCAATGCACTGTTGAGATGCGCATCAGAACCATGAGATAAAGGCCCACATACTGAACACGTTCGAAATAGACTGCTCATACACAAAGTTATGCCTCGCACGTCGAGGAACCAAATCTAAATCGTTTGCTTGTCATCCCGTCTCGCTTTTTGGCACGCAGTTAAAATCTTTCGCTTTGGGCAATTTGAAATTCATTTTCTGTGTTTGTCGAGTTCTCTGTGGTTTTTGTGCGTGAAAGAGACCAACAACAGAACTTACCGCGTTGGGATGTAATTCATTGCATCAATGAAGAGGGGTGTTCTCATGGAGGTGCACTGTTAATGGAGGGATCAGAACTCTATTTGACGGATGGTGGAACTCTGATCCATGGAAGAGTGGAAATCATCGAATAAAATTTGTCGATTGAGGGGCGGGTAAAGGACAAAGGCCGCAGTTATTGTTTAATCTGAAAAGTCTGGAGCTCCAAATTCATTTCGCTGGCGTCAGCAAATGTTTTTTTCATAAATCACTGAGTGTTTGTCGTCACAACATCCCAATATTTCAGGCTCAATTGGCTTCAGTATGCAAACGATAACGGCACAAATTGCTTTGGCAATTGAAAATTCTTGATCACTTGTTTCGGAAGAGAAAGCAGAGGAGACGGCAAAAGCTGCAGAGCGCGGAGAATGAAGTTATGAATCTCAATGGATCTCTTGAACTCTTGTTGCACTGTGATGCAGGGAAACGAGATCAATGTGATGCAATGTGACTGTACAGTAGAACTGATTTTCAAAAAGACACCGAGAGTGTAAAATTCTGTACAAGGCACGCAGTTATTGTGGTGCTACTGCAGTAAGCCGCGCGCACCTCTCAAAGCAACAGGCGAAGCAGCTTATCTGAGTCATGTCCTCATCATCATCCTTATAGATGGAGGAGGATGGACCCCCCCTTTCCTAGGACCCGAATGCTCAATTCTCAGACCCCTTGCCTCACCAATTGGCCAACATGGCTGGCCCATGATCCAATATGGTGGCTCCCAATTCAATGTTGCACCTAAAAGGACCCCATGCTCATTTCTCATACCCATTTCACACCCCTTGCCTAAGCAATTGGCCAACATGGCTGTCCATGATCCAATAAAGTGGCCCTCAGTGCTGCACCTGAGGGCAACTATTGGAGAAAAAAACAAAACAAAATGGCAGCCATCAGTGCTGTACCTAGTGGCAAATATAAGAACCAACCAATGTGGCTGCCCCCATTATCCAATATGGCGGCCCCCATTGTGGTCAGCCTGCTTGCTTGCCCGCAGCTTTCGATGCTGATAAGCGCCCTAGTTTTGGGGGGAGGGCGTTTTGCAAAGTAATTTGAGAAGTCCAAAAATAAATCCAAATTGCATCAAAAGTGATTGCAATTGTGGTTTACTCCTCATTGGTAATTTATTTCACCTTGGGATATGCTGAGTAACAGGGAATGAGTTGCGGGGTTGTACAGGTGGAGAAAGCCTACTGAGAGTGGAGGTAATGTTCCTTCTTCTGGCACTGACTCAATGGTACGAGTTTGCTAATGTGGCTGATCTGCAGAAACAACTCTCCGTTCTTTTAGTCAACAGATGAAACAATGTAGATGCAGATCTTGGAGGCTTCATCTCAGATTGCCTTCCCTTCAGGAGTAACATAGAATTCCTGAGCACTTTACTTCAGTTGCCTTTTGTGTGCTAAAGTTGCAGCAGCATAAATGCCACGGAGAACTTTTTCGTCTTGAACTTTTTGCAGTTGTGCTAGTGTGACCAGCTGATAGAACTGGGTGCAAACATTTCTGCTTGACTCGTGTTGAGTGTTGCTCAAAACTGAAGTGCTGGTTCTCAAACAAAAATCTAATCTCCGCTCAACGCATGCTGCAGGTGTCCTACGCACATTTTCTGGCACAGCCTGTCTTGACGTGTTAGGTGTTTCCGAAGTAACGGTGTTTTGACACTTGTCGCGAGAGTATTTGTTGTGTCACACTCCCCCCCCAACCGGCCAGGCCCAGCGCAGCCCGACCCTGCAGATCGGGGTTGGGCTGGGCTGTGCCAAGGCTTGGAAAGACAGTCTGTCAGCCATGCTGGAGTTTGGCTGTCGGACAGACATGGTTCGGAACATGAGTTCAATCCTTTCATTACTTTGGAGGATTGGCAGAGAAAGTTTTAACATGAGAAAAATTCAAGTCGCGCACATTTTAGAGCAGACACAGCTGGGATAGTGACACAGCAAATACCCAAAATGTCTAACAAGGGGGCTCTGTCCAGGCCCAACCATCACAGATCTGCAATACGTGTGTGAACGCTTCAGACTCCCTCCTCCTCCCAGCACTTTCATTGTGAAATTACCATTGTCAGACAGCCTCTTGCAAGCTCCCTTTACTCCAGAAAACTGCCTTGGGCACCGCATACACTCAGCACGTTTTAGGTCCGGGATCATGTTTTCCGCTCCCCCCCCCCCCCTGGGGTGACAGTCAAACTTTTCTCTGAATTGCAAGTGCTCAATTGTTGCCAAAGAGAATGCAGAAAATGCTGAGGGAAGTGCAGCAACTGAGTGGGATAATTCAGGCTGGGGACCCGCTGACACCAATCTTCAGCTATTTTAGTCTGTGGGGTGCGATCTCGTCGTTGTCGTTGTGGGCTCTCTCTTCCCGGCCCCTCGCAGTCGGAGGGGAGGGGGTGGTGTCTCGCGCGCGGTCTTTGCGTAATGAGGAAACTCTGGCAATGGTCTCATCTCAGACCACTTCCTTTTCCTCTTCCACACTGGTTCATCAGCTGGTACCAACTGAATCTGCACTTGAAGAATTGAAAGTTTTTCTCTGTTGGTTCTGTGTTCCATCGCCAACATTCCTCGACTATCCATGTTGTGTTTACCTGGACGCGAATTTCCTGCAAATAGTTTGCTTTGCCAGCATGCGAATCCGCAGTGCTACCTCAAAACCACTCTTGGCATGAAGTCTGGTCTTTCTGGTTGGACTGCCAGCGATTCGTTCTCAAAAAACTACTGATTGCGTTCATGACAACTGAAGTATTCGCCCCTGAGATCCGCTGAGATAAAATCAGGTTGCGTTGATGGAGAGAACATTTCTTCTTTTTCTCTCACTTGTGTGCGGTGTGTCGATGTGGAAGAAACACTTGTTTATGAATCCATGTTGACATGAAAACAAGTGGCCAAGAGAATTGCCCCATTTTGTTGTGTGGTACATGCTCATTCCTTGCGCTATCAGACAGACAAATATTTAGTGCTGGAGATAACAATATTTACACAGGCTGCCAGTGAAAAGTTGCACTATCAGTCAAAATCTTTGTGTTAGTAGGCAAGAAAATTTCATGGCTTTGTTGGCCGAATCCATTTCCGGGGAAGGACTTTGTAGGCGGCCGTCACTTTCGGCTGTTTGCCAAACGCGGCTGAGAAAACAACCGTGGTCGCTTTGCACGAATCCTCTTTTCCACAAGTGCTGCTTGAAAAAATAGCTTTCAAATAAAACATTTTGTACTTGCAGGTTACTGGTTGGTGCACCGAGAGACAATGTAACTGACGCGTCAGCCTCTTCCCAGGTTCGCAACCTCAGGAGTCCGGGAGTCGTGTACTCGTGCCCGTGGTCCTCCTTCACCGATGACTGTCAGTCCGTCGACATAGACAGAGAAGGTTTGTGTTGTCGATTCAAAAAGAGGCATATTTCCACAAAGGAAGGCCCAAGTCATGCGATGCCGCCGTACTGCTGGAAGGGGGTGGGTGGTTGACACACCGGTGGAGGAGGTGACACTTGTGTTGGGGGGGGGGTGACTCAGTGACACATCAGTGGTGAGGGTGACATGTCAGCAAGGGGGGAGGTGGCACTTGCAGTGAGTTGGTGACTTACCTCGACCAGTGATGGGGAGAGGATGAACCAAAGATCTCGTGGAGCACGAGGGGCTCCAATAATATTCGCCCCTTTTGACAAAAGACAGTGAATGAAATATGGCACAGTTGAGACAGTGCAGAGCAACCTTTTCACTTCAGTTTGCCCTGTGTTAGATGTTGTTTTTCCCCTGTGTCATGTCTTATTTTTCAACTTCACGGACAATTCTCTTCGAAAAAAAGTGTCAGGGGTCCGTCTTGAGGGAAAATGCTCTTTTTGACACGAATGTCAGCTGAATGAGTTATTCTTGTAGATCCTCGCGTTGGAGAAGTGAAAGATGGACAGTGGTTGGGCGTTTCTGTTGAGAGTCAAGGAACAGAGGAGGGCAAGGCTGTGGTGAGTAAAATTTTAAAGCATTCATAATTCACTGTTGCAGGGCTTTTTGTGTCCGTCGCTGAATTACCAAATAGTTTGACGAAAGTAGTGGGGGGGGGGGAATTTCTTTGTAAACATCTTATTTTCGCTTTCAACTGACTGCACTTTTGACTCTTTTTCCAGGCTTGCGCGCACAGATACAGGATGTCGGGTCCGGGATATGACCACGGACCTGGACTGTGCATAGTCATGACCAATGAACTGGACGAGGATATTTTCCTGGAGCCGTGCTCAGGCAAACCCAAGACGGAGGGACACGGACAGTATGGAGTGTGTCAGGCGGGAACCAGTCTGGCCATTAGTGATGTAAGTGTCGCCCGGAACTGCAAGTCCATGCGATGTCTACCTGATGGAACTGTTGCATGAGCAAGATTTCTGTGAGGGTGCAAAGTTAGGTTTGGAGTGTCACCTCAGATTTGGCACGTCAGCTTCATTGCAGGCTCATGAATGGGGTCTTCGTGTGTTCGGCAGGTTGCCTTTCATTTCGTGGCGACATCTTACCTTTGTTATATTTTGCAGGATGGTGACGTCCTGATAGGTACACCTGGTCCATACAACTGGAGAGGTTCTGTTTTCAAGAACATCATCACCGAATCTCTGACAGAGTTTCCACAGTGGTACCAGAGTCCAGTCGAAGATCCCTTGGACGAGGATGTTCCACGTCCAGATCCTGCAACAGGATACTATTCCTATTTAGGCATGTACATTTGTTTGCGGTGTGCAAAACAACCATGTTCGACACATCTGTGTGGATGGATGTTGTCGACTCTGTTGCCATTGGCCGTGCATGTGAGTGAACTGGCCGAGTTCACTGCTCATGTTGAGCGTGTGTGTTTGTCATTTTGCAGGGATGTCTTCCAAGATTGGAAACATCTTGGGTCACAAGACGTACGTAGCTGGAGCGCCAAGGTCCAACAAGGCCGGGGAGGTGTTGTTGTTTTCACAAGGCAGCGATGCCCTCACCATCAAGCCTGAACACAGGCTGCTTGGGAAGCAGTTTGGTTCGGGGTTTGGTTACGATGTAGCAGTTATTGATCTCAATGCAGACAGGTAAGACCCAATGGAATCAGTTCAGATCCGTGCACACTTGGCGCAAAACGTCATCCACAAAAGACGCCCGGGGGTCGTCCTATTGCTGTGTAAATTGGAATGGGGGCTCAGGTACTGGGCTGCAGTACTGTGCTTTAACCTTTTCTTTTCAAATGGCGACTTGACGAGAAGCGCAGTGTGCACAGGCTTTTGTTGTCTTTTCTCGTTCGTGTGATTTTGTCTGAAGGCCAGACATGCCATACGTTTTGTGTGTGTACGTGTTTGGTCGTCACCCTTTGTACATTTGATACACAGGAAGGACGACTTGGTGGTGGGAGCGCCCTTTCTGCACAAACCCGGTGTTGGTGGGGCAATCTATGTTTACTTGAATAGTCCAGAGGTACAAGCTTTATGATTGAACGTTTCTTCAGTTGAGAATGAAGAGGACAGAAAAACTGTATCTTCACCAGTGAACAGTGGCCATTGTTTGCAAGAAAATCGCATTTTTAATCACACAGGGAATATCCGCGGACACAGAACCAATTGTAGTTGAGAGTCGAAAGATGAAAGAATCGGAATGTCGGATCCTTGACTGTACAAATGCACGATTTGGTTCTGCAGTAGCCAACATCGGAGATATTGATCTGGATGGTTTTCAAGGTATGGTCACCAGGAGCCCAAGAAAATTTGTGTGATCACGACAAATTTTTCCAATGTTACTTTGACGCGTGATTTGCAGTTCTGTTTGCAGACCCACAAAGACGAAGACGAGAAGTGATACCAATGTGAATACGTTATACGTTTGTTTTCACAGATCTAGCTGTCGGTGCTCCTTACGAAGGCAATGGAGCAGTGTATATTTTCCGCGGGTCAGAGAAGGGGCTCCACATGCCGCACTCCCAGCGCATCGCAGCGGGGGATTTGTTGTCCGCTCGGCCTCTCGTTTCATTCGGCTCCTCAATATCTGGTGGAATAGACATGGATAAAAATGGGTAAGTGTCACTTCACATTTTGATTCCCAGATAAGAAAATATCAACTCCTCTGCTCCTTTCTTGACTGAAAAGTTTGTGAATGTTAGACGTAAACTTTTTGCAGATATCCAGACATAGTCATTGGAGCTTTCGACTCCAACAAGGCGCTGGTCTTACGCGCGAGGCCTGTGGTCAACATTGAGACGGCCATGCAAAACTACCCTGAGCAAATCAACCCCGACGAAACGGTCTGTGCAAGAGACGCTAAGCCCAACATCTGCTTTGATTTGAGGGTCTGCTTCCAATTCACCGCACAACCATTTGAAAGGTGACAAAATGACGTTTCTGTTTTCCGTGGTGTGTGCAGATCTCGCGCTTTTTACGCTCCAAACGCGTTTTCCAATTGATCCTTGTCAACGTGTAGCAGGATGTTGCCGTGTGCAGTATCACCAATTCTCTTTCCCTTTCCAAGGTTCACCACAAACATAGACGTCGATTACAAAATCGAGGCAGAGGCGGGGAAGATAAAGCCGAGAGCTTCGTTCAAAGGCTCCACTCCGGGCCAACCACACGTTATAGAGCGAACCATGAAGCTGCACAAGCAATCTTCTAACCAGTTCAAATGCAGGGAACACATTGTGTACATTGATGTAAGTGTTTAACAACTCTAACCTTTCGTTCAAGATATTTCTGGGCAGTCAACTCCAGTATGGTGTCAAAAGCACTGAAGACCCAATTCATACTGGACAGCAATTCGTGAGGAGCAAGTTGCCTTCGCAGTGTACAATTTGTTCACTCAGTTTGCCCATTCTTCTTGGCTGGTGCGAATCGGCCTCACAAAATTGACTGTTCTTGAAAATCCCGCCTTCAACATGTTCTTCTGTTTTCTTTGCAGAAAAATAACAAGGACTTCTTGAACCCGATCTTTTTTGAGCTGACCTACAAGCTTAAGGACCAGGGTGTGCCAACAATGTCTCCTGGCCAGCAGTTGCCAGACATCAATAATTACCCTGTCCTTAACGAGCAGGCTGCCAAACAAGATCTGGGGGTAAGATCTGCAGACGAGGTAGCGAGAGAACCCCGGGATATGACGAATTCGTCATTCTTTTGCAATTCTGTTGTTTGTTTAAAGAAAATCAAGGACGGTAGATCTATCAGCAAGCGGAAGCTCCTTCTTTAACGTTTGGACAGAGAGCTGAAGTCAAAAGTCTGAAACTTAAAAACAGAAAACATGAAAAAGGCACTCTTCATCCAAATCGCGATTTGTGTCTGCGCAACGGATCCTGATGAAAAAGACTCATATCTGTGCGTCCTGTTCAAGGATGTGTCGCAACCACTGTTGTGTTTTGGCAGGTTCATTTTGTGAAGAACTGTGGTGTGGACAACATTTGTCAATCCAACCTGGCAGTGTTTGGAAATCTGCAACTGGATGTGTAAGTTGATCTCTTCAAACTTTTCAGGCAAACCACCTGTGGCGCTTTGTGTGCAGGCAGAGAAACTCATGTGATTTTGCATTGTGTTGCGTCATGTAATCAATCTGAATAATTTAAACGAAAAAGTGACATTACATGGGCAAAGTTTGCCAGTAAATGACCCATGCCCGGTTTCACATAACACAGACATAGACGAAAACCTCAATGAAGATAAAAAAGCACGTTTGCTTTTGCAGTGACGAGACCGGATTACCGCTGCTCCGTGTCGGAGAACAAGACGAAGTGCGCTTGGCAGTCAGAGTGAAGAACCAGGGAGAAGACGCACACGAAGCGACGCTCGAGGTTCTTCTGCCCAAAGCCTTGCCCTTCATGAACACTGAGGTATTCTGTCGTTTCTATTTCAATTTCCTACAATTCATTTTTGTTCGAAAAAAACAAGTGTGTCGCGCTTCAGAGCACTTTTGACTTTGGAATTGAAAGCCAGGCGGAGCAGCGTGCTTTTGTTGATGGCGATGATGACTTGTGTGATGGACGATGGAAAAAAAATGTCGCATTGAGACACGAGAGGGGTGTCTTCTCATGGCCTCTTTAGAATGCCATAGATTTGCATGATCTTTTGTTTTTGTGCAGCCACGTATTGGATGTGGCTTTCAAGTTCTGGAGGACGATGAGTTGTTCAACCTGATCACGTGTCCCGTGGGGAACCCGATGGCGACGAATGAGGAGCTGCGTGTGGTCTTCCGTCTGGACGCCAAAGATATCACAGCCGTACAGAGAGTGCTCGACATCCACCTCAACGTGAACACGTAAGGAGCCACCATGGCATTCACAATCTGATTGTCCACACGCACGAAGCTGCTGAGAATTGAAGTCTGAAACAGAAGAAAATCGTGAGGAGAAAACAATTGGCATTTAGCTCGACGTGTATGAATTTGTCGTTATGCACAAAGGACTTCTCAGCAAACACCGGTGACACATTCGATTGGTCGGAAAAAGTGGGGGTAATTTTGTTGTGTTGTGTTGCGCCATTGTCAGTGAAAAATTTTTGTGCGTCATTCGTTCACATGTCGTTTTTTGGTCTGGTGGTACACTGGAATAAGCACACACGTCATTTGCATTTTGTGTCAGAGCACCGAAATAACAAATATTTCTCACCTGTGAAGTTTGTCGGTCGGTTTCGTTTATTCTGCATGGACAACTGTGTGCCTAGGGAAATAGATCTGAACCTGTCAGCTTCAGGAAACTGGTGATATTTTCCGTTGAAATTTGCACACACTTGTGATTGCACGTGAATTTATTTTTGCCGTTCAAATTTGCATGAAACTGCAAAACACAAATCTGGAGGAATTGGTCACCCAGTTAACACTTGTTTGTGAACAATTTCGCAAAGAACTGACCCAGAGCAAAAACAGAATGCGAATTTACCGGAAATGGCTTTGATTTTGCAGAACAAGTACGGAAGTTGAAGAAGCGAATAACTTCGATGTGTTGAGCGTGCGAGTGATGACAGAGACGGACATGGTTGTCAAAGGGTAGGTGAAGACCAACACTGTTGTCATTGAGAAACATGCACGGGCCGTTTTGCTTCTGGTTGGGCGTTGCCACTTGTCACGCTGATCATTTTGTTGCCGTTTGCAGGCAGTCACATCCCCCGTCTGTTTTCTACGGAGGAGAAGTTCTTGGAGCCAGTGCAATCAAGTACGAAGATCAAATTGGGCCAATGATCGTTCACAGTTATGCGGTACGTTTCTTATTTGGTGTGCCGTTCCTTTGTTGCATCATGGGCGTGAAAAAGAGAAAAACATCTCTCCCTAAGTGACCCTTATCCCGGTCATTCCACTTTCCGGTACCCTGTGTATTGGTTTCACTTGAGTTTGTGTCCAGTGCTTGACACTTGCCACTTGCCACTTCTTCTTACAGATAATTAACGATGGAGCAGGCACTGTGAGCAATAGTACGGTGTTGATACACTGGCCGTATGAGGTGGAAAGTGGATATGACAGGGGCAAATATCTGCTGTACCTGATGGAACCACCAAAGGTGAGAATGACCGTTCTTCCGTTTGCAAGATATTTTGGATTTGGAAAAGAACCAACGAAAACACGATTTTCAAAAGACGACTTTGTTTCTGCCCTTGGAAACCCACACAACATGCGCCATCTTTCTTTTGTCAGATTGATCAACCGGGGAAGTGCTCCTTTGATCCAAACATGGTGAACCCACTCCGTGTCCAGGTAGGTTGTGATCTGTTCAGGGTTGTCATTAGTTTCATTGGTTGCGTGTGAAAAGGGCACACAAATGTTTTGGAGAAGACAGGCTCGAGAAGACGTTTGGTGTGTTACCACAATTCCCCTGTGTGCTACCCTTCTGGACGCCACGCAAGCAAGCTGCTGATTG
>JAAUYG010009780.1_pt1 | contig 10433 bp, 4 predicted proteins | sample 7278091 | NCBI WGS metagenome assembly JAAUYG01 (sample SAMN14350201, study PRJNA611818) | marine sediment metagenome | isolation source: surface marine sediment (0.6m) | place: French Polynesia: Moorea | collected 2018-08
CAATTTCGAAGTCCTGGGATAGAAAGAGAGTGTATGTCACTACTTTTGGAACTTTGGCCCATGGTCAAGTTGGTTGTTAAGCAGAGCGCCAAGGCCCATGGGCCTCTTGTGAGAATGCAACGGCAAGTTTTTAGTCAGATGTGATGATTCAAAATGTTAAAATGCTAAGAGCCTATTCTGCTTTTACCATTTTAATAGGGCAACCTAGCCGGCACACTGCCATATCCGTTTGGAGATGAACTGAAGGGAATGTCCAAAGCCTCTGGTGTAACATTAGGTTAGTGATGTTGATAACTATCATTCACTCATTCACTTCACAAATGCATGGTTCTGTTGAGAAATCAAGTGTCACATGACTTTTCACTTAATTTTAAAAAAAAAATGTTAAAAAAATAATACTGTACACATTGGGTCCAAGAGCCTTGGCCAATACCTGTCATATTTCATGAACATTATCTCCAGGTAAGTACCCTCTCTGGGATTTATTGACGTGGTTGTGACTGATGTGGCATGCACTCGGTGCACATGACTTCTCCTACTAATTTCGTAAACACTTTTAACAGTCAATACTTGACAAATCATTAGAGATAGACCCAGAATACTATTATACACTAATAGGAAGTCTTAAATATGGCAAGTTCAACCATGCTACTGGAATTAACATTGAGTGACTTTGAAAGTCAAAATCAGGATCGAATAAGTTTTAGCACTCTGGCACCATAAAATCGGGTCTAGCAGTGGCAAATATTCATGGATGACTTACATATTTGTAAAAGGACTTCCCTAGGTTATCACACATGCTGGGGGAGAGTTTTGGTGTAATGCACCTTTCCACTGATTTTTATACCACCAGTGTATATTTCATGATCTGTTTCAGGTGAAATCGTGCTGTACAACATATTCTATGAAGTGTTCAGTCTTTGTACATCATTGGTGGCTGAAGATCCAAATGGTTAGTTGAGTTTTTTTTTTTTGAAGTACATGTATAAGTTTCTGTCCCACAGTGTTAACAGGACTGTTACAGGTGTAATGAATTCCTGATACTTTGGTGTCCTCTGACAGTAACCATTTGTGCTATGATACATTTGTACTTATACTGTCACAGTTGATCTTAATAAAATCTATGGAAGTGTTGAATACACCTGTTTCAAGGCTAGATTTATATTAAGTTATCAGTCTGAGCTTTAATTGTTAGCTATCAATCCTATATTCATGATATTAGCTGTGTCTCACCAAATGCCTATGTACATGTACTTGTTCATTTTGAAACAATGTAAAATATACAGTCATGTAATCCTGTTGTATGGCCATACTGGTAGATTCCTTAAGGATCATTACAAGATGCTTGGCATGTCTGTAATTGATGAAAAATTCTGGGCATTTTGTTTTTGTTAAATTCTTTGCCCTTTTTTCACCAGGGAAGCTGTATCATGCAAGGAACCTGGACTTTGGACTCTTTATGGGGTAAGGTTTGCTTTTAGCATAATTCTGTAAATGGTAATTTCAAGAGTACGATTTCAAGGTTTACTGTAACATCTGCATCATCAAGCTGGCTGTATGGTTTGACCCTTCTGATCAGCATTATATACACTTCAAGTCTCTCCTGTTTCTTATGCTAGATGGGATGTCAAGAACCATACCTGGATGATCACAGAAGCACTGAAGCCCCTCATTGTCAATCTGGATTTCAAGAGAGGTGGCCAGACTGTTTTCAAGGCAGTTAACTTTGCTGGCTACATTGGGATAATTACTGGATTGAAAACGGTAAGATAATCTTGCTATCATTGCAGGGCCCAATGTTCATTACCTGTGGAGCATTGTATCCTGAGAATTGCAAAATTGCTAAATATGCTACTAGAAAGATACAGAAATGTTTTTCTGTAATACTGTAAATTCATTAATGTTTGCGAGGGATTTATTTGGCGAAATTTGCGACCATATTTAAATCGCAAGAATAAATACCCATAAATACACAAACATAATTCATGTACCTAGATCATAAATTAACAAGACCTGAGCTACCCACAAATATTAATCCCTGCAAACATAGTTTTGTGTCAAAATGCAAACATTTGTCCCCGCCAACAATAATGAATTTACAGTATGCAGTCAGTCATCTTTATTTTCTATAACTTGGTGCTAGGAGACGGGTGTATTAATGTGCCAGTGCCACCATTGCATACACTCAATGTAAGTTGTCTGACTTGGGGAACAAACAAACATTAAGTTGTAAGGATAAATAATGTCATTAAGTTAAAAATATCATTAAATGCCACTAAAGTTTGATTCAGATACTGTAACAACTTTACTTTCAGCACCATTTCACACTTTCCATGAATGAAAGGTTTTCCCTTAATGGAGGCTATGTGGGTAAGTGTGGGTTACACAAGTGTGATGTGTCATTCCCTTAACTTATATTGTGACAAGATGTATTTTTTTTCTTTTTTTGACTGTTACACTGCCCAATTAGCACAAGGATACTTGTTTCAGCAGGTTTCTCTCAGTTACAGAAGGCAGTTCCCTAAAACTAGAATACAAATGTACATTTGGTATACATTTGAAATAGGTGTGTTATTAATCTGTTCAGAGAAGGAAAATTGCATGTACAACGTATACAATGGTATATATAGTGGTCCCTCTATTTTAAGACCACCCGTGGGACCATGAAAATGTGGTCTTATATTGCAGGTGGTCTTAAAATAAAGGTTCCATAGTACATAAACTTGCACTTTGGAACCAAAATAGGTGGTCCTAAAATAGAGGGTTGTAAAACAGAGGGATTACTGTACATGTATGTAGTTCCACCTAACATCAGAGGACCATTACCATGATTGTCTGAAAGATCTATTTTATTCACATCAAAAAATATTTCCTTTGTTTGAGATAATTTTAATATATATTACCTGTTTTATGTCTGTCCCTGTTCTGTGTAGGAATCATTGAGTGGCTGCTGGGGTTTCATCACAGCCAGTGGATATCTTTCCTGACACGCAGTGTGATGGAGAACGCGACCTCCTACACTCAGGCCAAGTCAATGCTAACAAACACGCCTGTTCTCTCACCTGCTTACTTCATATTGGGAGGCAACCAGTCAGGCCAGGTAGGCTAATAGATGTCAGTGATAGATTAGAGTTTTTCAGTCGACTAGTTAAATTTTAAGGATTCACTCAGCCTATCCCCACTATTGCCAGGGTTTTTGTATCTTTCTTCAGTTTAGCTGTGCTCAGTGACAGCACTGCTGTTAGTTAAAAGATTCAATTTCTTAATATTAAACTAATTTTGTGGTCGCGCTAAGAAAATACTACTATTCCTGAAGCCTGAATTTCTTATTAAAGTTCAGAGTTAAATTCAACTAAAATGAATGTTTTTTGTGTGTTGGCAAGTAAAATATAACAAACATAATCTGTTTCCAGGCATGCGTGATTACCAGAGCCCGAGATGAGGCATTGGACGTGTGGAACCTTGGGGAGCGCAATGCCACGTGGTACATCCTGGAGACGAACTACGACAACTGGAAGAGTCCACTGTTTCTGGATAACAGACGAAGGGCCGCTCACAAGTGTATGGATGGAATGACACAACAGGTGGGATTCCATGGTCACCGTGGTAACTGTGCTTAGCAGACGGCTTTCTTGTTACCATGGTTACATATTTCAAACAATACCAGTGAGAAATGGTCCTAATCAATATGTTAACATGCAGGTTTGACTGTGCAAATTCTGATGTTATGGAAATCATTATACCTGCTATGCATTGTGGCTTGTTGAACATCAGTTATATGTTTGAGAGTCCTAAAAATCAATACAAGACCTATGCAAAATAATTTGTCATTGTTGAATTGTATTTACAGTAGTGAACTTATTTTTATTTAAGAAAATACCAATGTCCAGGTAAATGTTCCTGCATGTTAATTCCTGTTATGCTACAGCCAGTACACATGCAATATACATGTAGCTACATGTTCCCAAGTAGTACCAGTAGTAGGCTTTGATTGTCATAAGGTATCATTCTGAAATTTATTCTGGATCTGTTGATAACCATTATTAATTGTTTTTTTACAGTGGTATATTTGTTATATCAAATGTTGTTTTACTGTTTCAGAATGTTGGCTTTTCTGGCATCTTTGATGTGTTGTCATCACGGCCTGTTCTCAACAAGGTTGATATTATAGTCAATATTAACCATGCTTTAATAAATATATTTGACCAAGACAAAGGTTACATTTTAATAATAGTATTATCGGCATTGTTTTATGGACACTATGGCAGTTATAAAGATATTGGTAGACTATTGAGACATTCAGACATTACTGGTACATGTCTATAATATAAATATACTATAGCAAAATATTATTGCTGCGATTAATGTCGAATTACATTGTATCATTTATAACCTCTGTTTCACTATTTTTTCTCTGACAGTTGACCACCTACAGTGCCCTGATGCAGGTCAATTCTGGACAGATGGAGACCTACCTACAGGATTGTCCAGATCCCTGTCCTGGATGGTAGCATCGGATGGCATCTGGATAACATTCCAGATAACTGAACAGGATGTACAGTGGATTCTCAATTTGCAACCATTTCAGCGTTAAGACAAGCTCTCAGTAAAGACTCCCTCCCAGTAGTAGTAATGTAAAGGTGGATTTTCAATATTTACTAATAGTACCGGTAGTTCGGGAAATAAGACCAATTCACAGCTACGACCAGTTCATGGCCGTCATCTGGGTGGTGATAATGATGAATTTTCACTGTACATTACTGGTAATATCATACCACCCAAAGCACACCTTTCTGATTAATCGAAAGGAATTAAATTCAACCTTTATATTTTTCACACAAGTTTTTTTACTTGGTATGTATGAGAAGTTTGAATGTGCATGCACATGCTCGTATACTGTTTTGTTGTTTTACTGTTCGCATTACTTATCATAATTGAAGAATAACGCGGGAGAATCTTTAATATGTTTAAGAAGATGAAGAAAAAAAGCCTGCAGGCAGGATGTAAAGGATAAAGAAGACACTAAGAAAGAAAACACATTATCATTGCCTTAAACATATGTCAGGTTATTCCTCTGATGTTAATGTCATCACAATGTTTACTGTTTAGCAATTCAGATGGCGAGAATATTATTGTCCATTGTGTGACTAAAGATTAGAGTGCCTTGAATGTTTGCTTATTGTGCTATTTTAATTTGTATCATATGCAAAGTATTATATTAATGAAGAGTTTGGTAACGAGATAATCAATACTCTTTATAAATGAAATATAATCTTGCCCAAGAAAAGCAAAGTATCCAGGGACTACAAGTACATGGTATATGGTTGTGTTTGAGAAGGCCTCCCGGTGAAATTCTTGTTGACCGATGTTGGTCAGATCGGTGTGTATTTGACTGGATGCGTTATGTTATTCCTGATCAGAACAAACTAAAAAAACCCTAAACCTTCCATTAACAGACTAAATGACATAATGCAGGGACTTCCTGGTGCTGGTTTCCTGCCTCTTTTGCTGCAGGAAAATATGTAACTGGAAAGGTAAGTGCAGGGAACCAGCCAGCATGTCTCTAATTGCTGATCCGGTCTGACCTAGCGACCTGTTGAATAGAACTATAGGATAGCTTAGTACATGGTGCTTTCACAGATATATGGATGTGCAGGTATGGTTTGTAACTGTATAATCAGTATAAGCTATGCAACCTGTCCCATATGATTATGTAATTATAAACCCAGTTGTATGTATTGTATTGTTGTACTACTTCAGTCAGCTGATGCACTTGGTGAACCTGTTGTAATTAAGCTTTAGGTAAGAAAGCTGGGTTGGCACTAGCTATTAGCCACATAGCCAAATGCTAAAAGAAGTTCCATGTGGCTAAAAGATTTAGTCTTCTTTTAGCCACAATGGCTAAAACCTTAAACTTTTACCTCATATATTGTATGTAATTTAAATATGAATCAGCACTAATGTCGGTATATATGATAGCTGCCATTTAGCTTTTTTGGATGGGTAAGAGGAAATTCACCAAATAGAAAAATGCATGTTGTTTTAAGAATCTTTGTATCCAATTTAATATTGTTGGCGCCTTTTACAAATATATTTTGTTGCTCAACAAAGTTAATGTATTTGTGGCTAAAAGAAAAGATATCTTTTAGCCACAGTGGCTAACCAGGAAGATCCCGAGTGCTAGCCCAGGAAAACAACGACACAATAGTGTTTATGCTAGGGAATGTGAGCTCTCCATAAAATTCTGTACTTGTGTATATTTGTGTGTAAGCCAAAACGTCTAAAGTGTGGAGTTAAGTCTTTATGTTTACACTTAAATGTATGTAACTTGTACTTCTGTGTTCTGCTTCTAAGTTTTGTAATACCTTGTCCACGTCCCTGCTCTAGTTTCTGGTTGTTGTAATCATTGATAAAAGTTTGTATGCAGGGTGGCTGCATATATACATGTAAAGATTTAAGAGTTAAGTAATAAGTTTGAATGAGTTCTTAAGTTTAACATGTATAAGATTGGTTTTGTATGTAGGGCATGAATTATTTCCACTCAGGAGTTGATTTTGTCTGTGTTGTCTGATCTTTTTCTCTGTTAATGATTCAATAAATACGATAATTGATAAGTACACTGTGTTTTGAGGGAATGTTAACTTGACATATTTTGTGTTAAGATCTGCAAATATCGTTGTGTTATAGAAGTCTTCCAGTAGCTTGTAAGTCCACTCAGTGAGAGCATGGATGGTGACAGGGGATATGGTGTAATGTTTAAGGTTTCCTGTACAGTGAAACCTGTCTTGAGAGACCACTGCCATGAGAGACCACCTGTCTTGACAGACCACGCATTTTCGGCAGTAGGACCTACATTTCAATATAACTGAAGCTATCACCAGAGACTACCTGTCATGACGACCACATTTTTTTGGCCAATGGGGTGGTCTTGCAAGGCAGGTTCTCCTGTACAAGCCTTAATGCCCATGGCTGGGTAGTGTAGAAGATATTAGGTTCTGCTGCTCTACTTGGTGCTTAGCATGCTCAGCATATAAGAGTTGGAGACAGACTGGCCAGCTCGGAGTCAAAATAATGGTCTGGGTTGGAAGAACTTAGAATATCACTGCCTACCAGTGGCATGGTGTTTCAGTGGGCTAGCACTATAAAGACTTGCCACAGGTCGGAATAGCACTATATACACACCAACACCTACATTCATGACCTTGTTCCTATATCAAGCCATCAAGCTTGATTAACCTTGTTCCAGTTGCTGTTAGACTGTCAATATAAAGTCTTTTTACTCACTCGCTCACTACAAACCTCAATGATTTTGGTAATTCTGCCACTTAGTGGTAATGATAGGATTATAAGGATCTTTTATGTTAGTCACTGATATTGCGGGTGACAGCTGAGACCTGCCGTCTTATCCCTTTACCAAAGTCATGGATCTCCTTGTCTTTCCTCTGGTACAGCTGCATTTGTAGAACAAACAGCATCCAATAATGCCACTACACATTGGTGCTATTAATCATTGCAGTTAATGGCTAATATCAGAAACATGGTGAAGTGGCAGAACAGTCTCTACTGGCAAAGGAAAAGAAAATTGGAAAATTAGTAGTTAGATTTGTATATAGACCACCCTAGGGACCAAACAATGTGGTCCTTATACACAGGCGGTCTTTGTATGCAGGTTTACTAACATGGAAAGTATACACCTGGGGACCTGTAAAATGTGGTCTTTATAAGCAGGTGGTCTTTATATACAGGTGGTCTTTGGAGCAGATTTGACTGGACATATAAATAATGATTGGGAACATTGAGTTAACTACAATAGAAAAACATGCTAGGTTCACAATCACATGAATCAGGAGGTAATAGTATATTTTATATTAATAGGATTCTCAGCTATTCTCCATTAATTCGTATAAGACAGACACTGTACCCATCATTCCGATTAATCATGTGCACTGATGTGTAGACCAGACAGCAATATGCTTCGTGCATAGGACAGAACATGTCTTTTTGTCACCTTTGTCCCAGGACAACAGAAAGGGTTTTGACAATGTCAACATATAGTGGTTAGAATGTCATCTACTACAAAATTCTAAAATAAATTTGAAAGCATTATTCAACAGCTGCATCATAGCTCCCCCGTTCATACTGGCTACACCAACTTAAGAGTGTGCAGACCCGGTGCTTCATTGGTTGTGTCAATTTAGCCGGCTGTTTGTGCAGGAAGGGGGCCTAAACAGCATGAACAGATGGATCATTTTATTTTGTTTTCATTAAAAGTTTCTGCATATATACCGCATGTACCGTGTGGCCTCATGCAACAATAAATGATACCATAAGTACTCTTTGAATTGTATAAGACACGACTCCCACAGATCCCTTAAAGACAGGAAAGCTTAATTTTGGAATTTGCAAAAAAAGTCCTTATTGTTTTGCGAGAGGTATGTAAAGTCATGAATATTTACAGTTAGTTTGCTTCTCCTTTCCCCTTCCCATCTTTCGGGCAAATTCCTGTCGGTGTCATTACGGGATGCGACATCTTTTGTACGAGGAAGAAACTTCATTTGGACTGCACTTTGACCATATTATGATTTGGGGCATGTGAATTGCCCTGTGAGCGCAGTATATACTAGTACCATGGGTAGGCCCTAAAAGGAATATTAGAGCTAGGTCATGAAATTAAAATCCTTAGATTAGTTGCTGGAATGTGGGAAACTTGTAAGAATGGAGGCCATCCACAGCCCACGCACTATTTAGCATTTAGGTAATATCGACATACGTGCGAAATATAAAGTGAATGGAATGAATGCATAACCGATAACATGGAAAAGGGGGCTGGGTGGGGAGGGAGGCGCGGAAGCAAATCATTTTCTACCGTGGATTAGGGGTGTGCCAACCGGGTAAGTGCACTTAAACCAGTAGGGAATGAGAACAGTAATTAACATCATCTGATCATGTAGAAATAAAATGTAACAATCCTGTTCAAGTGTAGGCTTAGGTGACGCGAGGGTTAAATCAACATCACTAATAATTTCCCTCCCGTAGATCAGAGATTTTTGCCATCCGGACGTTGAGACAAAAATGTTAGAATAGACCACATGACTCACAATTGAAAAGGTAAATAACATCCATGCAAATCTGGCTATTTCCGTACCTTTTCTAGACAACTTTTTCGTGCAGTGGTATCTTATAGTATTTTTGACGTTTGTTATGTATTTTCTGCTATTTAAAGTTTCCGTCATCGTCTACATGTTTGTCATTTTCGACATGACTTTTCAGCCATTTCTAGCCCTGTCTTAAGTTATGTTATCAATCTAATCTGCAATTTATTTATGTCTCTTTAATTAGTTTATGGCCGTGGCTCCATATTCAATGCGCAGTTAATGACAGTTATAGCGATTTCATTTACGCTTTTAGAACATTTATAATATGATGAACATTTACAATGTTGAAAATCTTAAAATCGAATGCGTGATGTTCAATATACCATGGCACGATTCTCATTTCGATACACATATTTACAGCTCGTTAGCAGCCAATTAGGTGAGAACCGGTTTTCATCATCATCATCATCATCATCATCATCATCATCATCATCATCATCATCATCACCATCATCATCATCATCATCATCATCATCATCAGCAGCAGCAGCAGCAGCAGCAGCAGCAGCCGGATTTACAACCTGAGTTGGAAATCACCCAGCCACAGTCCTTGAGACTTTCGGTTGTTGGCCTAGATTCTGGGTGTGTTTGAATTTGTTGGATTTGTCTGACGTTGTTAACATAACTTGTATAGTGCACTACGGAATTGAAATAAACATACATACATACATACAGCAGTAGCAGCTACGGCAGCAGCAGTAAGTAGTAATAGGGCGTTGAGCTGTCCTGATACATGTATAATGAATGTGACTTTAATTGCAAACGTTCACATAGACAAAACAATGCAACAAGATACACGCTGCATGTATTGCCGGCCGAAGTACGCCTGAATGATAATAGTGAGGGCGGCTGTCGGGTCACCACTTTCTGCGGAGGAAGTTATGTGTATAAAATTGTACACCTACCTACATGTAAGTCATTTAGCTGAGGTCATTAATCTTCATTTTGACCTTGGTCAAAGTGACTCTGCGTTGACAAAGTCTAAGGTATATTTACCTTTAGTACTACTTAATAACTCTCAGTGTACGGTGGAGGTACATTGTACGGTACAGTTTCCAGAAACATACCCCGAATAACCCCCAAAGAACATGATCGTGTCTTAAAGGGACTGTCCATACGTTTCACTCTATATTAGCATCAGCGTCTGAGTTACAGGTGGAGTTACAGGTATACCCCCCCCCCCCCCCCCCCCCCCGGGGGGCCGAGCAAAGACGTTGGGTATAGGAAAAGAAGGGGGCCCGCAAACCCGGATGAGGCCTACGGGGGGGGGGGGGGGTA
>JAAUYG010065882.1_pt1 | contig 10433 bp, 11 predicted proteins | sample 7278091 | NCBI WGS metagenome assembly JAAUYG01 (sample SAMN14350201, study PRJNA611818) | marine sediment metagenome | isolation source: surface marine sediment (0.6m) | place: French Polynesia: Moorea | collected 2018-08
CCACTCGCCGCAGCCCTCGCAGCGGCCCGACCACCGCACGTGGGCGGTGCCGCAGGACTGACAGACGAAGCGTGGCGCAGCCTTTGCCAAGACACTCTGATCCGCAGATGTGACGAGTCGTCGCGGTGCCGCCTAGAGCGGCTCCACGGCCATGCGTATCGGCCCTTCGGCCCGGCCGTGGATGAACTGGTCGACGTGGTCGTTGCCCGAGCGGTCGACCTCGGCCACCGGACCGGCCCAGATGATCTTACCCTCGAAGAGCATCGCGATGCGATGGGCGATCTTGCGGGCGCTGGCCATGTCGGGGGTGATCGACAGGGCCGTGGCGCCCAGCTCGTGGACGCACTTGACGATCAGGTCGTTGATGACGTCGCCCATGATCGGATCGAGCCCGGTGGTCGGCTCGTCGAAGAAGATGATCTCGGGCTCGGTCGCGATGGCCCGGGCCAGGCCGACGCGCTTGCGCATGCCGCCGGAGAGCTCGGCCGGGCCGAGCTCGGCGACGTCCGCGCCGAGGCCGACGGCGGCCAGCTTCTCCAGGGCGATCTGCTTGGCGAGCGCGCGCTGCATGCCTTCGCCCTGGATCAGGCCGAAGGCGACGTTCTCCCAGACCGGCAGGGAATCGAAGAGGGCCGCGTTCTGGAACAGCATGCCGAACTTGCGCATGACGGCGTCCTGTTCCTCGCCGCGCAGGCCGACCACGTTCTGGCCGTCGACCTCGATGGTCCCGGCGTCCGGTTCCAGCAGGCCGAGGATGCACTTCAGCAGGACCGACTTGCCGGTGCCCGAGCCGCCGATCACGACGACCGACTCACCGCTGCCCACGTCGAGGTCGAGCCCCCTCAGCACATGCTTCTCGCCGAAGGCCTTGTGCAGGCCCCGGATCCTGATCTTTGGCACGTCGGGCGATTTCATCGGGCGAAGAAGGCCTCGGTGATGATGTAGTTGAAGCTGAGGATCAGGATCGAGGCCGAGACCACGGCGTTGGTGGTCGCGGCGCCGACGCCCTGCGCGCCGCCGCGCGAGTAGAAGCCGTGGTAGCAGCCCATCAGGGTGACCAGGAACCCGAAGACCGAGGCCTTGACCAGGCCCGAGATCACGTCCTGGGCTTCCATGAAGTCGATGGTGTTGGTCAGGTAGTTCGAGGGGTTGAAGCCCAGCTTGTAGACCGAGACCACGTAGCCGCCGAACACGCCGATGATGTCGGCCACCAGAACCAGGAGCGGCAGCATGGTCAGGCCGGCGATCAGGCGCGGCGCGATCAGGTACTTGTAGGGGTTGGTCGCCAGGGTCGAGAGGGCGTCGATCTGCTCGGTCACCCGCATGGTGCCGATCTCGGCCGCCATGGCCGCGCCGATGCGCCCGGCCACCATCAGGCCGGCCAGCACCGGCCCCAGCTCGCGGGTGATCGAGACCACGACCACGTTGGGGATCGCGCTCTCGGCGGAGAAGCGGGCGAAGCCGGTGTAGCTCTGCAGGGCCAGCACCATGCCGGTGAAGATCGCGGTCAGGCCGACCACCGGCAGCGAGTAGTAGCCGATCTCGATCATCTGCCGCAGGATCAGCCGCGGGTAGAGCGGTGCCCTGAAGCAGCTGAAGATCGAGGCCAGGGAGAAGATCGTCACCCGGCCGGTCGCGGCCAGGAAGAACATGAAGGTGCGGCCTATGGGCTGGAGAATCGGCATGCTGTCACGCGCTGCGGTAGACGCGCCGATAGCGGCGCCCGAGTGAGGTCAGGATCTCGTAGCCGATCGTGCCGGCCTCCTCGGCCAGGCGATCGAGGCCGTCGTCGGGCTGGATCAGGTCGACCAGCGCACCGGGGTGGAGGCTTTCCGCGGGCACCTGGGTCACATCCAGCGTGATCAAGTCCATGGATATCCGTCCCACGACCGGTGCCGCGTTCCCGGCCAGATAGGCCGAGCCGCGGTTCGACAGCGATCTGAGGTAGCCATCCGCATATCCGGCCGCGACTGTTGCGATGCGGGTCGGACCCGCCGCGCGAAAGGCGGCACCATATCCAACGGTCGTGGGGGCGTCAATCTCGCGCACCTGCAGGATTCTTGCTTGCAGGCGAACCACTTGCGCCATCGGGTTGGGCTGCCCGGGGGTCGGGTTGACGCCGTAGAGGGCGACCCCGGGCCGGGCGAGCTCGAAGTGGAACTCGGGGCCGAGGAAGATCCCGGAGGAGTTGGCGAAGCTGGCCGGCAGCGCCGGCAGGCGCGCCCGGGCGGCCTGGAACAGCGCGAGCTGCTCGCGGTTCTTGGGGTTTTCGGCCTCCTCGGCGCAGGCCAGGTGGCTCATCACCAGCAGCGGCTCCAGGCCGTCCAGCCGGTCCGGATCGGCGGCGAGGACCTCCAGCTCGGCCGGCGGCAGGCCGAGCCGGCTCATGCCGCTGTCGAGGTGGATCGCCGCCGGCAGCACGGCCTCGGCGGCCCGGGCGTGGTCCCGCCAGGCCGCGATCTGGCCCAGGCTGTTGAGGACCGGGACCAGGCCGGCGGCCTGGAAGTCGGCGCCCAGCCCGGCCTCGAAGCCGCTCAGGATGAAGATCCGGGGCGCCGGCTCCAGGCCGGCCAGGGCCTCTCTCAGGGCTTCGCCCTCGCAGGGCAGGGCGACGAAGAAGTCGCGGGCGCCGGCCCGGGCCAGCGCCGGGCCGACCTGGGCCGCGCCCAGGCCGTAGCCGTCGGCCTTGACCACGGCGGCGCAGGCGCTGCCCCTCAGCCTGGCGCAGAGCCGGCGGTAGTTTTCCTGGATGGCACCCAGGTCGATTGTCAGCAGGGCGCCGTGGCGGAGGAAGTCCCTTTCGCGCCCGTCAGTAGGGGCCATCGGGCAGGTGCTCCGGGTCAGCGTAGTTGCTGAACCGCGTCGTCGCGCCCTCGAAGGCCAGGCGCACGGTTCCGGTCGGCCCGTGGCGCTGCTTGCCGATGATCACCTCGGCCATGCCGTAGACCTTCTCGCAGCGCTCCTGCCAGGCCTGGAAGCGCTGGTGGAACTTCTCCTCGCTCTCCTCGGCCTTCTGGCCCGGCTGGCTGCGCTCCAGGTAGTACTGCTCCCGGAACACGAACATCACCACGTCGGCGTCCTGCTCGATCGAGCCGGACTCCCGGAGGTCGGCCAGCTGCGGCCGCTTGTCGTCGCGCTGCTCGACCGCGCGGGAGAGCTGCGACAGCGCGATCACCGGCACGTTCAGCTCCTTGGCGATGGCCTTGAGGCCGCGGGTGATGTCGGAGATCTCCTGGACCCGGTTCTCGCCCTGCCGTCCCGCGGTCGGCCGCATCAGCTGCAGGTAGTCGACCACGATCAGCGACAGGCCCTTCTGGCGCTTCAGGCGCCGGGCGCGGGTCCGCAGCTGGCTGACGGAGATCGCCGGGGTATCGTCGATGAACAGCGGCACGCGCTCCAGCTTGTGGCTGGCCTGCACGATGGCGCCGAAGTCCTCGTTCGACATCTCGCCGCGGCGGATCTTCTCCGAGGCCACGCGGCTTTCCTCCGACAGCATGCGGGTCGCCAGCTGCTCCGCCGACATCTCCAGGGAGAAGAAGCCGATCACGGCGCCGTCCTTGCCCTTGGTCTCGAGGTGCTTGCGTCCCGCGTTGAAGGCGATGTTGGTGGCCAGCGCGGTCTTGCCCATCGAGGGGCGCCCGGCAAGGATGATCAGGTCGCTGGCGTGCAGGCCGCCGAGCAGCTTGTCGAGGTCGGTGAACTCGGTCGCGACGCCGGAGAGTCCGCCGTCGCGCTTGAAGGCGGCCTGCGCCATGTCGAGCGCGGTGGTCAGCGCCGCCTTGAACTCCTGGAAGCCGCCCTCGGTCTGGCCCTCTTCGGCCAGGCGGTAAAGCTGCTCCTCGCTGGACTCGATCTGGTCGTTGGCGTCCCGCTCCAGCTCGACGTCGAAGGCGTCGTTGACCATGTCCTCGCCGAGCGCGATGAGCTGGCGGCGCAGGTAGAGGTCGTGGATGACCTTGCCGTAGTCGACGGCGTTGATGATCGAGGGCACCGCGGCGATCAGCTGGGCCAGGTACTGGGCGCCGCCGACCTCGGAGAGGGTCTCGTCGCGCTCGAAGTAGCCCTTCAAGGTGACCGCGTCGGCGATCTGTCCGCGCTCGATCAGCTGTCCGCAGGCGGCGAAGATGCGGCCGTGGGTCGCGTGCGCGAAGTGATCGGGGATCAGAAACTCGGAGACTTTTTCGAAGGCGGCGTTGTTGGCGAGGATCGCACCGAGCAGGGCCTGTTCCGCTTCGTAGTTGACCGGCGGGCTCCGGTAGTCACCGGGCTCGACCCTCTCGCGCAATTGCAGGACCAATTTACTCCCCCCTCTTTGAGCAAGGCGCCGAAGCTAGCAAAGCCGAGGCCGCTGGCCCAGCCGCAATTCCCGCAATAAACAGAAGGAAGACGGGGATAAGTCGCAAAGCCATCGCTTGCCGGGTCCTGTCGTCGGGTGCTGCGCGGCCGCAGCGCGATGTCGGAGTCGCCACACGAAGACTACGGCGCTCCAGGGTTCGGCTCAACCGACAGCGTCACAGCCCGCGGAAACCGCGACAGCAGAAAGGCCGGACCAAAGGGCCCGGCCTCGTTTCGTGATCGAAGTTTCTGCGACTCGGGAGCGAGGCAGATCTCGCCGAAGCTACGCCTTCTCTTCGGCCTCGCCTTCGGTGGCGGCATCCTCGGCCGCGGCCTCCGACTCGGCGGCCTCTTCCTCTTCCGCGATCTCGGCGAGCGTCGCTTCCAAGGCCGCTTCCTCGGCTTCCATCTGCTCCTCCACGGTCACCACGCGACCGGCCTTCGCCTGGCTCTCGGCTTCTGCCTCGGAGCGCGCGACGTTGGCCACCACGGTCACCGTGACCTCGGGGTGCAGGCGGATCTTGATCGGATGCAGACCCAGCATCTTGGTCGCCTTGTCCATCACGACCTGGCTGCGCTCGATCGTGAAGCCCGCCTCGGACACCGCCTCCGCGAGGTCCCGCGCCGTCACCGAGCCGTAGAGCTGGCCGGTGTCGCCGGCCTGCCGGATCATGACGACCTGCAGGTCGTCCAGCTTCTCGGCGACGTTCTCGGCTTCCTGCTTGCGCTCCAGGTTCTGCGCCTCGAGCTGCCCGCGCTGCGTCTCGAAGACGGCGAGATTGTCCTTCGTTGCGCGCAGCGCCTTGCGTTGCGGCAGAAGGTAGTTGCGCGCGAAGCCCGGCTTGACCTTGACCACGTCGCCCATCTGGCCGAGCTTCTCGATGCGTTCCAGCAAAATCACTTCCATCGGACTTCCTCCAGCGGCCGGGCGGGCGGGACCGGACGGTCGCGCCGCTCGCAGGGCCGCCCCGATTGCTTATCTCTCGATGTAGGGCAGCAGCGCCAGGAAGCGCGCCCGCTTGATCGCCTGCGCCAGCTCGCGTTGCTTCTTGGTGGACACGGCCGTGATGCGGCTCGGCACGATCTTGCCGCGCTCCGACAGGAAACGCTGCAGCAGACGGGTATCCTTGAAATCGATCTTCAGCGCCTTGGGGCCCGAGAAGGGGCAGCTCTTGCGGCGGCGGAAGAAGGGGCGGCGCGGTCCGCCACCCTTGCTGACGATACGGACGCTCATTTCTTGTCTCCTTCGGCGCTGGCCGTCTGCTCGGCGGGCCGATCGCCGCCCGGTCGATCACCACCCGGTCGATCACCACCCGGTCGATCACCACCCGGTCGATCACCACCGCGCCGGTCGCCGCCGCGGCCCTCGGAACGATGTCCCGGCCTGCGGTCGTCGCGGTCGAAACGCCGGCCGCCACGGCCGCCGTCGCGGCGGTCGCGGGCCTGCATCATCACCGAAGGTCCTTCCTCCAGTTCCTCGACCTTGATGGTCAGGTAGCGGAGCACGTCCTCGTTGAGGCTCATGTTCCGCTCCATCTCGGTCACCGCCGCGCTGGGCGCGTCGATGTTGAAGAGCGTGTAGTGGCCCTTGCGGTTCTTCTTGATCTTGTAGGCGAGGCCGCGCAGGCCCCAGTACTCGCGCTTGGCGACCTTGCCGCCACCGTCCTCGATGATCTTGGTGAACTGGTCCGCGAGGCCTTCAGCCTGGCTCGCAGAGATATCCTGGCGTGCGATGAACACGCTTTCGTACAGCGGCATCTGATTCTCCCCTTGGCTGGGTATGGCGGGCCAGTGCCGCGCCGCGTTTCGCGCCGTTCGGCGGTCTGGCCCTCAGCCGACCCGCAGGACTGCCGAGGTCGCGGGGGCCGGCGAGGAGGTCGTATGGGCGGCGGACTATAGCGAAATCGGCCGCCTTGGCAAGGCCCCTGGAGGGCGGTTTTCCGGCCCTCCGGCCGCCGGCCCGGGGACCAGGGCGCGGTCGCGGACGGCGGCCGTCTTGACAGGGTGGGGGCAGTCGCTATTGCTACGCAGCTTCTTCAAAGGACTGCAGGATTCCCGATCATGGCGAGGGCCTTCATTTTCCCGGGGCAGGGCAGCCAGGCCGTCGGCATGGGCCAGGAGCTGGCCGAGGCCTCGGCGGTCGCGCGGCACCTTTTCCAGGAGGTCGACGACGCCCTGTCTCAGCACCTGACCCGCCTGATGTTCGAGGGCCCGGAGGACGAGCTCCGGCTGACCGAGAACGCCCAGCCGGCGCTGATGGCGGTCAGCCTGGCGGTGGTCCGGGTTCTGGAGCAGGAGGCCGGGATCGACCTGGCCGAGGCGGGCGACCTGGTGGCCGGCCATTCGCTGGGCGAGTATTCCGCCCTGGCCGCCGTCGGCGCCTTCGAGGTGGCCGCGGCGGCGCGGCTCCTGAAGCTGCGCGGACAGGCCATGCAGGCGGCGGTGCCGGTCGGCGAGGGGGCCATGGCCGCTCTGCTCGGACTCGACCTGGAGGCGGCCCGGGCGATCGCCGAAGAGGCGGCCCAAGGTGAGGTCTGCGCGCCGGCCAACGACAACGCGCCGGGCCAGGTCGTGCTCAGCGGCCACAAGTCGGCGGTCGAGCGGGCGGTGGAGGTCGCCGCCGGGCGCGGCGCGCGCAAGAGCGTTCTGCTGCCGGTGTCCGCCCCCTTCCACTGCACCCTGATGGCGCCAGCGGCCGAGGCCATGGCCGAGGCCCTGGACCGGAGCCCGCCGCGGGCGCCGCGCCTGCCGCTGGTCAGCAACGTCAGCGCCGATGCGGTTGCCGATCCCGAGGTGATCCGCTACCTCCTGGTGCAGCAGGTCACCGAGATGGTCCGCTGGCGCGAGTCGGTCCTCTTCATGAAGGCGCAGGGCGTCGACACCCTGATCGAGCTGGGCGCCGGCAAGGTGCTCAGCGGCCTGACCCGGCGGATCGACCGGGAGCTGACCGGCCTGGCGGTCGGGGGCCCGGGAGACGTCGAGACGCTGCAGAAGTCCCTTTAAAGGCGCAAGCGCCACGCGCGCGAAGACCAGACACAAAGCAGAGGGGAGCCCCATGTTTGATCTCAGTGGCCGGACCGCGCTGGTGACCGGTGCCTCGGGCGGCATCGGCGGGGCCATCGCCAAGGCCCTGCACGAAGCGGGCGCCAGCTTGGCGATCTCGGGCACCCGGCGCGACGCCTTGGAAGCCCTGGCCGGCGAGTTGGGAGGCGGGGTCCAGGTCCTGCCTTGCGACCTCGCCGATCCGGCGGCCACGGCGGCCCTGGCCGGCCAGGCCGAGGAGGCGCTGGGCCAGCTCGACATCCTGGTCAACAACGCCGGCCTGACCCGCGACAACCTGTCGATGCGGATGAAGGACGAGGATTGGGCGCTGGTCCTGGAGGTCAACCTCACCGCCGGGTTCCGCCTGGCGCGCGGCGCCATGCGCGGCATGATGAAGCGGCGCTGGGGCCGCATCGTCGGTATCACCTCGATCGTCGGCGTCACCGGCAACCCTGGGCAGGCGAACTATGCCGCCTCCAAGGCCGGGATGATCGGCATGAGCAAGTCGCTGGCCCAGGAGGTCGCCAATCGTGGGATCACCGTCAACTGCGTCGCCCCCGGCTTCATCCGCACGGCGATGACCGACGCCCTGGACGAGAAGCAGCACGAACGGCTCCTGGGGGCGATCCCGGCCGGGCGACTGGGGCTGCCGGCGGACATCGCTGCGGGCGTCGTCTTCCTGGCCAGCGAGGAAGCGGCCTATGTCACTGGACAGACCTTGCACGTCAACGGTGGAATGGCAATGATATAGGCCCAGATGCACCTTCCAGGCGGCCTTCGATCAGGCGGTTCTCGGGCGCTGGTATCGCCGGATGAACTGTGATATGAGGCGGCGTTTCGCGGCGGAGCTGGCAGCCTCGATAAGCTGGCCGAGGCCGCGGTCTTCCTAAAGAGCGGGCAAGCAAGAGCAAGGATCTGCAAATATGAGCAACGACATTGCCGAGCGCGTCAAAAAGATCGTTGTCGAACATCTTGGCGTGGACGAATCCAAGGTCGTTGAGACGGCGAGTTTCATCGACGACCTCGGCGCCGACAGTCTGGACACCGTCGAGCTCGTCATGGCCTTTGAAGAGGAATTCGGCTGCGAGATTCCCGACGACGCCGCCGAGAAGATCGTCACCGTCGGCGATGCTGTGAACTTCATCAAGGAAAACTCCTAGGCCCACCCGAAAGGGCGCCCTAGGGTCTCTGCCCGCGAACCTTCTGCCAATCCGATAAGCAGCAGCGCATGAGACGAGTCGTCATCACCGGTATCGGCCTCGTGACCCCGCTGGGCGTCGGCAAGTCCCATGTCTGGGACCGGCTGACGGCCGGGCAGTCGGGGATCAAGGGTATCCAGTCCTTCGACGTTTCCGATCTGCCGGCGAAGATCGCCGGCCAGGTGCCCCCCGGCTCGACCGCGGAGGGCTTCTTCGACGCCGATCACTTCATGGCGCCGAAAGACCGCCGCAAGGTCGACAACTTCATCCTCTACGGCGTCGCGGCGGCCCAGCAGGCGGTCGAGGATGCCGGCTGGATGCCGGAGGACGAGGAGGCCCGGGAGCGGACCGGGGTCATGATCGGCTCGGGCATCGGCGGGCTGCAGTGGATATCGGACTCCGCGGTGCTGCTGCACGAACGCGGGCCGCGCCGGATCAGCCCCTTCTTCATCCCGGCGGCCCTGATCAACCTGGCCTCGGGCCAGGTGTCGATCCGCTACGGCTTCAAGGGCCCGAACCACGCCGTGGTCACGGCCTGCTCGACCGGGGCGCATGCCATCGGCGATGCCGCCCGCCTGATCCAGTTGGACGACGCCGACGTCATGGTCGCCGGCGGGGCCGAGGCGGCGGTCTGCCGGCTCGGCGTGGCCGGATTCGCGGCGGCCCGCGCGCTGTCGACCGGCTTCAACGAGACCCCCGAGAAGGCGTCCCGGCCCTGGGACGAGGCCCGCGACGGCTTCGTCATGGGCGAGGGCGCCGGGGTGGTCATCCTCGAGGAGCTGGAGCACGCCAAGAGGCGCGGCGCCACGATCTATGCCGAGGTGCTCGGCTACGGCCTCTCCGGCGATGCCCATCACATCACGGCGCCGGCGGAGGACGGCAACGGCGGCTTCCGCTCGATGAAGGCGGCGCTGCGCAGCGCCAAGCTCAACCCCGAGGACGTCGACTACGTGAACGCCCACGGCACCTCGACCCCGCTCGGCGACGAGATCGAGCTGGGCGCCGTGAAGCGGCTCTTCGGCGACGCCGCCTACAAGCTTTCCATGTCCTCGACCAAGTCCGCGATCGGCCACCTGCTCGGGGCCGCCGGGGCGGTCGAGTCGATCTTCTGCTGTCTCGCCATTGACCAGGGTGTCGTGCCGCCGACCCTCAATCTGGACTCTCCGTCCCCGGGTTGCGACATCGACCTGGTGCCCCACGAGGCGAAGGAGCGCAAGGTCAACATCGCCTTGTCGAACTCTTTCGGTTTCGGCGGTACCAATGCCAGCCTGGTCCTCGGGGCCTATACTTAGTCCGCGCCTCAAGTTCTGGGCCAAAGCCGGCGCGATCGCGGCGGCTTTGCTGCTCCTTATTGCCGGCGCGGCGGTGCTGGGCGGGATCTTCCGGCTCGACCGCCCCGGGCCGCTGCAGGCCGACACCACGATCATCGTCGAGCGCGGCGCCTCGCTGCCGGCCATCGCCGAGAACCTGCACGACGGCGGCGTGATCGACGACGACTTCCTGTTCCGGCTGGCGGCGCGCTTCTATCGGGTCAGCCGCAGCCTCAAGGCCGGCGAGTACGCCTTTCCGGCCCGGGTCTCCATGGGCGGGGTGATCGACATCCTGGTCAGCGGCGAGACGGTGGTCCGCCAGTTCACCGTGCCCGAGGGCCTGACCAGCGCCGAGGTTGCGACCCTGCTGGTCGAGGTCGAGGGCCTGGTCGGCGAGCTCGACGGCGTCCCCGACGAAGGCAGCCTGCTGCCGGAGACCTACAACTACGCCTGGGCCGATACCCGTCCGGACGTCGTCGGCCGGATGCAGAAGGCGATGGCCGACGCGCTGGAGGAGCTCTGGCCGACCCGTGCCGAGGGCCTGCCC